>ENA-OQHN01000740-OQHN01000740.1-human-gut-metagenome-genome-assembly--contig:-NODE-740-length-10780-cov-2.859476_pt1 | contig 10780 bp, 12 predicted proteins | sample MGYA00242564_ERZ504721 | MGnify/ENA primary metagenome ERZ504721 (study PRJEB26092, sample SAMD00036212) | human gut metagenome | host: Homo sapiens | study: EMG produced TPA metagenomics assembly of...
GCCGGCGTCCTTACCCTGACCCGCGACAACATTAAGAACGGCAAGTTCAACATCAACGGCGCACTGGCCGCCGTGGGAACCGCCATCGTGATCATGGGCTACACCCTTTTCGACGGCTACGGCGCCCGGGCCAGCGGGAATCCCATCAGCTACGTATGCTGGCTCTACGTCATCAACACGTTCCCCATCAACGTCATCCTGCTGCTGAGGCAGCGCAAAACCTACATCCCCTATTTCTGCAACCGCTGGAAACACGGCCTGTTCGGCGGCCTGTGCAGCCTCGGCTCCTACGGCGTAGCCCTTTGGGCCATGACCAAGGCCCCCATAGCGATGGTCGCGGCCCTGCGTGAAACATCCGTCATTTTTGGTATGCTCCTCGCCGTATTTTTCCTTGGGGAAAAAATTTTCCGCGGTCAAACTCCTTGCCGTCGTCCTCGTCGCTACCGGTATTTTCTTCATGCATTAAAATAAATTCTCCCCGCTGTTGCATACACCCAACCGGCCTTGCCAATACTTCCACACAACGGAACGCCTACCGCGCAACCTCCCCACCAATCGAAAGTCTTTAGAAAAGGGAAAGGAGAGGGGCGGGGGAAACTTTCTTCAGAAAGTTTCCCCTGCCCCTCCCCCGGTATCCTATCCACCTCTCCGCAAAAGGTTGACAGCAAGAGCCGAAGGCCTCACAACAACCGGATCGGTTTTGACGCCCATAACCTTAACCCCCATAACACCCTATGAGTTTCCCAGAACTGTTCGCCATTGCCGTTGCACTGGCCATGGATGCTTTCGCCGTGTCGGTCTGCGCGGGCTGCGCCCTCAAACGGGTGACGGCCGTGCATTTTTTGCGCCTTTCGCTGACGTTCGGCTTTTTCCAGTTCCTGATGCCCGTGATCGGATGGACCCTTGGCTTGACCGTGCGCGGATTCATCGAATCGTGGGATCACTGGATCGCCTTCGCGCTGCTGGCATGGATCGGCGGCAACATGATCCGGGGCGGCGGCGACGATTCCGAAGACGGGGAAAGCTGTTCGGTTGATCCCACCAAAGGCCGCAAGCTGCTCATCCTCGCGGTGGCGACCAGCATCGACGCCCTGGCCGTGGGGCTTTCCTTTTCGCTCCTCAACATAAACGTATGGGGGCCGTCCACCCTGATCGGCGTGGTCTGTGCCGTCATCACGGCCCTTGGCCTGCTGGCGGGAAAAGGGCTCGCACATGCTGACATTTTTGGCCGACGCGCCGAACTTGTGGGCGGCTGCGTCCTTATCGGCATCGGCCTGAAAATCCTTTATGAGCACGGCGTACTGAGCTGACGCCCTAACGCTCTTTCCGCGAACGGCCGCAAAGAAGCGGCCATTTCCCCGGAGTGTTTTCATGACTACCGAAACCGCGCACCACGAAGCGCATTCCGAAAAACAACACGCGGCCCTTTCGTCTTTGTTCTGGGCGCTGTTCCTGACGCTCATCAAGCTCGGAGCGGGGCTCGCCACCAACAGCCTCGGTATCCTTTCCGAAGCCCTGCACAGCAGCCTTGACCTTGTAGCCGCGGGCATCACCTTCTTCGCCGTCCGCGTCGCGGCCCGCCCCGCGGATGAAACCCATCCCTATGGCTACGGCAAGATCGAAAACCTTTCCGCGCTGGCGGAAACGGTCCTGCTGCTCGTCACCTGCGGCTGGATCGTGCACGAAGCCGTCAACCGGCTCTTCTTCGACGCCCCCGAAATCACCCCGTCATGGTGGGGCGTGATCATCATCCTCATTTCCCTGCTTGTGGACGTCAACCGGGCCGCCATGCTCCGCCGCGTCGCCCAAAAGCACAAAAGCCAGGCGCTGGAAGCCGACGCCCTGCATTTCACCACGGACATCTGGTCCTCCGGAGTCGTGCTCGTCGGCCTGCTTTGCGTGCAGGCCAGCGAATACCTTCCGGCGGACAGCTCTTTCAGGGGCATTTTGCATATGGCGGACGCCATCGCCGCGCTGTTCGTTTCGGGCATCGTCGTCGTTGTGGGCTTCCGGCTCTCCCGCCGGGCCGTGACCATGCTGCTTGACGGGGGCGGCAAGGAACATTCCGAAGCGTTGGAACAGGCTCTCGCCAAGCAGCTCCCTCTCTGCCGGGTGCGCCGCCTGCGCGTGCGCGAAAGCGGTGCCGACGTGTTTATGGACATCACGGTCGAAGCCCCCGCCACCCTGCGCCTCGACGCCGCACACGACGTATCCTGCGTGATTGAGGACATCGCGCACGAAATCGTACCCTCCGCCGATATTACCGTACACGTCGAACCTGCACAGGAAGAAACGGAAAGTATGCTCCAGCTCGTCCGCACGGTTGCCGCCGCGCACAAGCTTTCCGTCCACAACCTGATCCTTTCCGAACAGAGCGGAGGGCTCCTCGTGTTTCTGCATGTGGAGGCGTCTCCGGATATGACGCTGCGCGAAGCCCACGAATACGTCGTGATGTTCGAGAAAGCCCTCGGCAAGCGCCTCAACACAACCCGCATCGAAACGCACATCGAGCCGGAAGATCGCCTCTGCGCTCCGGAAAACGCCCTGCCCTTCGACGCGGATCTCCATTATGTGCGCGCCGCCGTGGACAGCATACTCCCGGAATTTCCGATGGTGTCCAATGTGCACGACCTGCGCCTGACACATATGGGCGGGACGCCGCTGGTCAGCTTCCACTGCATCATCGACGGCGATCTGTCCCTTGCCGCCGCCCACGATGTCGCCACGGACATGGAACGCCGCCTCCGCACCTGCGCACCCAAGCTCGACCGCATCCTCATCCACACCGACCCGTCCGCCCTTATCGTCATGCCTGAGGAGAGATAACGGCGCTTGCCTTTAACCTGTTTGGGAAAGACGAAAGACAGACGACAAAAAACGGAGGACGCAGAAACGTCCTCCGTTTTTCATTCAGGAAAGCTGGGAACAAGGATTCAATAAGGCCAAAGTGTTGCTGGAGGGGTCCGGGGAGGGAGCTCTTTTTCAAACGCCCTCCCCGCTCCTCTTGAAAAACTACACGACCCCGTGTTCGCCGGGGCGCTCGTATTCCACCTTCTTGCGGGCCACCATATACTGGCGGGTATCGCCGAGCAGGAGCAGGATCGGGTTGGAGACGAAGACGGAAGAGAACGTACCGATGAACACGCCGAGGCTCATGGTCAGCGCGAAGTCGTGGATCGCACCGCCGCCAAGGATCGTCAGGCTCAGGGCGGCGATCAGGGTCGTCGCCGAGGTCATGATCGTACGGCCAAGGGTCTGGTTCACGCTCAGGTTGATGATGTCGGCCAACGGGGCGGGGTTGTCTTCCGGCTGGTTCTGGAGATTTTCGCGGATACGGTCATACACGATGATGGTGTCGTTGAGCGAGTAGCCCACGAGCGTCATCAGCGCCGCGATGATGTTCAGGTCGATTTCTTTGCCCATTATCGCCAACAGCCCCAAGGTGATCAGGACGTCGTGCAAAAGCCCCACGATGGCGCCGATGGCATAATTCAACTTGAGCTTCCAAGAAATGAGCAAGGTCAGCGCCAAGGCACCGATCACCCGGTATACCATGTCCATCCCGAGGAAGCCCATGACGTACATGGCCGAACCGAGAACCGCCGCCATGATCGCGGCGATCATCCAGCGCTGTTCGAAGCGCCCGGAAATGTACACGGTAATCAGCAGGATGGCGAAATACATGGCCTCAAGCGCCGCATTCCGCAAATCCGCGCCGACCTTGGGCCCCACCATCTCCAGCCGCTGGATGCTGGCAGGATTGCCGGCAAAACTCTTTTCCAGCGAGGAAAGGATATTGCTGCGGATGCCTTCGCTGGTCAGGTTCGGCGTGGAAAAACGGACCAGATAATCGCGCCCGTCCTCGCCGTACTGCTGAATAGCCAGACCGGGCAGTTCCATCTCGGCCAGCGATTTTTTGATATCTTCGTCGGCCACCGGCTTTTCAAATTGAAGCTGGACCGCCGCGCCGCCGGCAAAGTCGACGCCATACCGCAGGCCGCCATTCATAAAATGGTGATCAGCCCCACTAGAATAAGAAGCGCAGACAGACCGTAGGCATAATGCCGCATACCTACGAAATCTATTTTTGTCTGCTTGCTGAATATATGAAGACTCATGCCAGAACTCCTCGTATCTTAAAGCTCGAGATACATCCAACGACGGATACGCACCAGCCGGGCGGCTAGATGCTGAGCTTCTTCCCGTCGTTTCCACCAAGCCAGAGCCCAAACGCCGTGCGCGAGACGAAAATGGCCGTAAACATGGACGCCACGATACCGAGGCTCAAGGTTACGGCGAATCCCCGCACGGGGCCGGTGCCAAACTGATACAGGATGGCGGCGGCAATGATGGTGGTCAGGTTGGAGTCCACAATGGAAATGGTCGCGCGATCAAACCCCACGGCCACGGCCTCAAGCGGTTTCAGGCCTTGCCGTATCTCTTCGCGGATACGCTCAAAAATAAGCACGTTGGCGTCCACGGACATGCCGATGGTCAGCACGATGCCCGCAATGCCCGGCAGGGTCAGGGTCGCGCCGAAGGCGGCGAGCCCGGCCATGAGCATGGTGATGGTGAAGACCAGCAAGACGTCGGCCAGCAGCCCGGCCAGCCCATAGTACAACGGCATCACAACCATGACGGCGATGCCGCCCACCGCGGCGGCCGAAATGCCGCTCTCGATGGATTCCTTCCCGAGGGAAGGGCCGACCGTGCGTTCTTCAAGCACGGTCACGGGCGCGGGAAGCGAGCCCGCACGCAGCACGATGGCAAGGTCCTGCGCCTCGGTGGGCGTGAAACTGCCGGTGATGCTGGCCTTGCCGCCGCCGATGCGGCTCTGGATGGTGGGGCGCTGTGCACCTTGCCGTCAAGCACGATGGCCATACGCTTATGGATGTGCTCGCCGGTGATGCGCTCGAACATAGCCGCGCCGCGCGAGTTGAAGGAAAGCCCGACGCTTGGCTTGTTGTCGCGGTTGTCGAAGGTGGGACGGGCATCAGCCACGTCCTCGCCGGTCATGAGCGGTTCCTTGTCCAGCGCGATCATGCTTTCGGAGGTGGAACCGTCGGGACGGACCGTCACCATGGGGAACAGGGCCACACCGGGAGGCAGGATACCCTGCGGGTTCACGTCGTCGCGCACGAGGTGGAACGTCAGCTGGGCGGTTTGGCCCACAAGCTGGATGGCGCGCTTGGAATCGGTCAGGCCGGGCAACTGGATCTGAATGCGGAAATCGGCCTGCTTGCGGATATCCGGTTCGGCGACGCCGAACTGGTCGATACGGTTGCGGATGGTGCGGACAGCCTGATCAAGGGCCATTTCCTCGATCTTCGCTTTGGCGGCGGGCGTAAAGGCCGCCGTAAAACGCAGCCCTCCGCCTTCCACCTGTGTGGGCGAGTCAACGGCAAGCTGCGAAAAATCTTTGGAGAGCAGCTCCTGGAGCTCGGTCCGCTGTTCGGCTCTGGGCAGCAAAAATTCAAGGCGATTGTCCGGGGTCAGGCGCGAGCGCAGGACGGTGATCCCCTTTTCGGAAGCCTGAGCGCGCAGCTCCTGCCCGGTCAGCGAAAGGGAATTGCTTACGGCTTTGTCCACTTCCACGCCAAGGGTCAGGTGCATCCCGCCCTTCAAGTCAAGCCCAAGGCTTATCCGTGCGTCCGGCAGCAGATTGCCCAGAGACGATCCGCCGACGCCCGGCAGGCTCGGCAACACATAAACGATGCTGGCCAACAGAACCAGCAGCGAGACGACTATCCGCCAACTCAACGATTTCATGGTGTTCCCCTGAGAGCATCAGATTCGGCCCATCCGCCCGCCCCCCGGCCGGATCTGCACTGTCGTTATGCGTACGGCCCCTGTTTTCCCCGATGAGGCCATACGGCGCGGAACGCTCCGCGCATAAAATGAAGAAAGGCAGACATACGCCCGCCGGGATCGACGGAACGCATGTCTGCCGGCAAAGCAAAAGAACCTACTTCTCTTCCTTCACGGCCTTGGAACGGGGATCCATCACGCTCACGACATAGGCGCGGCCGAGGCTTACCGTGGTGCTGCCGAGATCAATGGAGAGGATGTCGCCGTCGATGTCCACGACACGGCCCACGAGGCCGCCGGTGGTCAGGACCTGATCACCCTTCTTCAGAGCTTCCAGCATGGCTTTATGCTGCTTGGCGCGTTTCTGCTGGGGACGGATGAGCAGGAAGTAGAAGATGGCGAGCATGGCGATAAGAGGAACAAACTGCATGAGGGCGTCAGCGCCGCCAGCCTGACCGGCACCGGCCGTACCCATCGCATGAGCAACAGAAGCAAACATGAGGCCTCCTGGGGCAAAAAGGGGTTAAAGACATAGTGAAAGAAGGCCCATAATTACGGCTAGGGCCACAAAATCCATATACTATAGCGTCTATCCAAGCTTGGCAAGTACGGAAATCCGCGCAGCACAAGCTATTCGGGCTTGCCGGCCACCGTTTTTTCAAACGCCCCCGACTTCCAGATATAACGCACAGATTTGCCTACAGGCACGTCGACGAGGCCCGCAGGCCCCCAGAAGAGCGGCCGCACATCCAGTCCGTCATCTTCGAGGCAGAACATGAACGCCGGGGAAACATCCGCCGCAAGCCGCTGCCCTGAGGCCGAAAAAATCGGAAAGCTGCGGGTCATCCGGCGGATTGGCCGGCACGAATCCACCGGTGGCGTCTTCCTGCCAGAGCTCAAGAGCGCACATGGCGCCCCCGTCCGTCCCTATTGCGGCAAGCAGCCTGTCCCCTCCCCGGAAGACACGCAACCCCACCCGCGTCTCGCCAAAAGGCCGCGATACCAGTACGAGGCGATCGGCGTCGAACCGCTCCACCTCCCAAAATTCGCTTGCCCCCTGCTCGATCAGCCGGAGCTTTTCATCTTCGGAAAGGCCTTCCGGCGTGTTTTCAAACAAGGTGATCGGCAACTGGGCAAAAATATCCAACGCCGTCAGCTCCCGCGCCTGCACGGACCGCGCCGACAACAAGAGACAGGCCGCGCACAGCAGCATCCAGAATCCGTCTTTCATTTTCCGCTCCGTCATGCGTTCCCACCGCCCTCCGGCGGCGTCCGATGCAACGCATGAAAGCACGCCGGACCATCCATGTCCACAGGAAAAGCGCCTTTTCCCTTTTTCAGGGCCCGTTCCCGCTCGACAAAACGGGCGAGCGTCATGCCCTTGAGAAACATCCGCATGTGCTCATCCAGCTCCCGCCAAAACCACCGCGTGGGGCAAGCGCCTTCCCGTTCACAGTTTTTTGTCCCGTACAGACATTCCACCGGAGAGATATGCCCCTCCAGATGCTCAAACACTTCATCCATACAAATGACGTCCGGGGATTTTCGCAAGCGCATAGCCTCCCTTGGCCCCGCGTGCGGAACGCAAAATGCCCGCAGGGCGCAAGACACGTACGATCTGCTCAAGATACTTGACGGAAACGCCTTCCTCGCGGGCGATTTCCGCCAACTGGACACAGGACCCCGCAGGCCGTCCCGCCAAATTGATCCAAAAAACGGAGCCCGTATCGGGTGCGAGTCGAATAACGCATGCTTTCCCCCTAAAGGACCACACCCTCCGGATCGGCTCAGCTCTCTCCAAGAGCCTGATCGAGATCCTCAAGAATGTCGTCGATGTGTTCGATACCGATGGACAACCGGATCAGTTCCGGCGGCAATCCCGCGTCACGCTGCTGTTCTTCGCTGAGCTGCGCGTGACTTGTGCTCGCTGGATGGAGCGCAAGGCTCTTGGCATCGCCCACGTTGGCGAGATGCGAAAAGAGGCCAAGTTTTTCGATGAACCGCTGGCCAGCAGGCTGGCCTCCCTGAATCCCGAAAACGACCATGCCCCCGAACCCGTTGCGCAGCATACGGCAAGCCGCGGCATGGGCGGGATCGTCGGGCAGCCCCGGATAGCGGACCCACGCCACTTTCGGGTGCTGCTTGAGATGATAGGCGACCTTCAGCGCATTGGCGCAGTGCCGCTCCATGCGCAGCGGCAGGGTTTCCAGCCCCTGCAGGATCATCCACGCATTGTCCGGCGAAATGCAGGCCCCAAGATTACGCAGGGGGACCAGCCGCATCCGCGTGATGAACGGCGGATACCCTTCCGGCAGATCATATCCCCATCGCAAGTAATGATAACTGGCATCGGGCTCGACGTACAGAGAGAAACGGCTGTCCGTCCAGTCAAATGTACCGCCGTCCACGACGATGCCGCCGAGAGCCGTGCCGTGCCCTCCAAGCCATTTCGTCAATGAATGCACCACAAGATCCGCACCATGCTCAAAAGGCCGAAGCAGATACGGCGTGGCGAAGGTCGCGTCCACAACCAAGGGCAGCCCATGCCGCTTGGCGATGGTGGATACCGCATCCAGATCCACGACGTCCAGCGCGGGGTTGCCGATGGCCTCCACATACAAGGCGCGCGTCCGCCCGTTGACGGCGGCTTCCATCTTGTCAAAATCCTGCGGCTTCACAACCGAGTGGTGATCCCGAACTGGGGCAGGATGTCGTTGAACAGGGTGAACGTCCCGCCGTACAGGTTGTTCGCCGAGACGATTTCGTCCCCCTGCTTCGCCAGATTGACGATCGTCGAAAAATGGCGGACGTACCCGACGCCGAAGCCAACGCCCCGACACCGCCCTCCAACAGGCTCATCCGTTCTTCCAGCATGGCCTGCGTGGGGTTGCCGAGCCGCCCATAGACATTCCCCTGTTCGGCAAGGCCAAAAAGTTTGGCGGCGTGCTCCGCGCTCTTGAAGAGGTAGCTGCTGGTCCGGTAGACCGGGACTCCCCTCGACAGCGTCGCAGGATCAGGATACTGCCCGCCATGAACGGCGAGCGTTTCAAAACGGATAGGCATTATTGTCCTCCGTACCCGGCACAAGGCCGGAACCGTCATTTCGGGAAAAGGTCCTGAGGCGGCTCACCTCGGGCCCCGCGCATACCGGGCGGCATCCTCCCCTTGAGAGAGGTTCCCCGTACCCGTTCTTCAAACAGCTTCGGATGCGTTCCGACCTGAAAGCCGTTTCCTCACCCCCCAAGCCGAACCCGGAGCCAACCCCGGATCGGAAGCCCCCCGCGCAGAGCCCTCCACTGTCCCCCACACGGGACATGCCAACGTGTCGGCGTATCCCGTAGCACCGCGTGAACGCCCCGCAACCTTTTCTCCGAGGACGGACTTAATCCCTGTCTGTGGGGATATCGTCAAGGCGGTATGGCGTCGCCTGATACACGCAATAGTTCAACCAGTTGGAATAGAACAAATGGGCATGGGCCCGCCAGCTGACCAGCGGGGGCCGCGTCACATCGTCACCGGGGTAGTAATGTGCCGGAGGCGCGATCTCCATCCCCTTGGCCACATCCCGCCGATACTCCGCATCCAGCGTATCCCGGTCGTACTCAAGATGCCCTGTGATGAACATGCTCCGCCCGTCGAGGGTACCGGCCACAAGCACCCCGGCCTCATCCGACTCGGCCAGAATCTCCAGCGTGGGGATCTTGGCAATGTCTTCGCCCCGGACTTCAGTGTGCCGGGAATGCGGCGCATGGAACACATCGTCGAATCCCCGGAACAGCTGATTCGTGGGATCATTGATGGTGTGGCTGAAAATACCGGAAAGCTTGTGCGGAAGCCCGTACTTCGGGATGCCGTAATGATGGTACAGCCCCGCTTGCGCGCCCCAACATATATACAACGTAGCGTGCACGTGCTTTTTCGCATAGTCCATGATACCGACGAGCTCGTCCCAGTAGTCCACTTCCTCAAAGGCGAGCTGTTCCACCGGCGCGCCGGTGATGATCATGCCGTCGAACGAGCTGTCGCGCACCTGAGAAAACGTCTTATAAAAACGCTCAAGATGCTGCGGCGCGGTATTTTTGGATTCGTGCCCCTCAGCCCGCAGAAGCGTCACGTTCACTTGCAGGGGCGTATTGCCGAGCAGGCGCAGCAACTGCGTTTCCGTGGCGATCTTGGTCGGCATCAGGTTGACGATGGCAATCTCCAGAGGCCGGATGTCCTGACGGTTGGCGCGGCCTTCCGTCATGACAAAAATGTTTTCGCCTTCCAGTATCGGGCGGGCAGGCAAATCTTCAGGAATCTTAATGGGCACGGGAAACACTCCTTCGCGGCGATAAAGGTACGCCGACTTTCCTACTCAATTGATATGGATTCTGTCAAGCCGGGCAATCGGTCGCCGACTTCTACCCTATTTGCCAAACTTGGCAATCCCGTTACGCACACTCCTTGATTTTATATGCAAGGCGGAGCATACTCGAAACGATTATGTTCAAATTCGTGTCTGCCGCAAGGCACAACCTTTTGTAAGGAGCGTTTTTCAATGCGTCTGCTCAGAGCTTTCCTCGTCCTTTCCCTTCTGCTGCTGCCCCAGATGGCCAACGCCGAAACCTTGATGATGGCGACCACCACCAGCACGCAGGACACCGGCCTTCTGGAATATCTCCAGCCCATCTTCAAAAAGGACACCGGCATCGAGCTGAAATGGATTTCCGTAGGCACGGGCAAAGCCTCGCCCAGGCAAGGACTGCGACGTCGACGTGCTGCTCGTACACGCCCCCGCCCTTGAGGAAAAGTTCGTGGCCGACGGCTTCGGCGTGGACCGCCATCAGGTGATGTACAACGACTTCGTGCTGATCGGACCCGCCGCCGACCCGGCCGGCGTCAAGGGCAAGGACATCCCCACCGCCCTGAAGACCTTCGCCGAAAAAGAAGATCCCCCTTCGTGAGCCGCGGCGACAACTCCGGCACGCAC
>ENA-OQHN01000742-OQHN01000742.1-human-gut-metagenome-genome-assembly--contig:-NODE-742-length-10772-cov-2.232222_pt1 | contig 10772 bp, 8 predicted proteins | sample MGYA00242564_ERZ504721 | MGnify/ENA primary metagenome ERZ504721 (study PRJEB26092, sample SAMD00036212) | human gut metagenome | host: Homo sapiens | study: EMG produced TPA metagenomics assembly of...
AACTTGTCGAGGATGATGCGCATCTTGCTGGTATTGGCCAGCTGGGAATGCACCTTGGCGTCCTCGGCGGCCACCATGATGGCCAGCATCAGCACCACCAGGGGCAGACAGATGACGCGGCCGATGTTGTACACACCGGCCACGATGCCCGCGTCATTGCTGAAGGCGAAGCCCGCGGCCAGCACCTGGGCCGAATTGACGATGCCCACACCGGCGAAGGCCCCGAACTGGTTGGGGCTGAGGTCGAGCCAGTGGCCGATGAAGGGGAAGATGAAGAGCGCCAGCAGGCCGAACATGAGCACCACGGCGATGGTGTAGGCGATGTCTTCATTCTTGGCCCTGACGGCCGGGGCGATGGCCACACAGGCCGAGACCCCGCAGATGGACAGGCCGGCGGCCAGACAGGCCCCCAGTGAAGGCGACATGCTGAGGCGGCGGGAGAGCCACATCAGGATGATGGCGGAGGTGAACAGAAAGACGGAAATGATGATGATGGCTTCCGAGCCGGTCTTGATGAGCCCGGCGAAAGAATATTTGCAGCCCATGACCACGATGCCGGTCTTGGTCAGGGTGGTGGAGAAGCGCAGGCCGTCCCGAAAGACGGCGTGCACACCGACGGTATTGCAGATGACCATGCCCAGGATGATGGCCACGATGAAATCGCTCAGGTTGAGGGACTTCATGAAGGGATGCAGGGCGATGAGGCGCGGCGTTATGAACCACGAAAAAACGGCGACGCCTGTCAGCAGAAGGATACCGGGCAGGGCGGAAAGGCTTTTCCGGACAAAGGACGGTTCGTGTCGTTCACAGCTGGCCATCGTTCTCCCCTCATTGTGTCGTTACATACTTTTACAAAACGTAATACACTCCTGTTCTTTTCAAGATACCATGGTATTTGTGTTTTGTATGCAAAAAAATAAAAAACTATAATTCACAACACAAAATAAAATGATAGTATTCGTGCCTTATTTTTAGGTGACATATTCAAAAATATGTGCATTTTTTCATAAACAACGTATCTTTTTCCTTCTTTTTTGATGATATAAGCATGATGTATGCATGTCTTTCCTGAATGGCAGTCGCGGCAGGTGAGCTATGGGAGGAAACACGCCAAAAAAGGCCGCAGGAAAGGCACCGCAGGCCCTTGCTGCAATGGGGCGGGGAGCACGGCACAATGGACGGGCCATGCCATATGTCAGGAGATATTTTTTTAAATTTTGTGGACGGCAAGAAGACCTGGTGCAAACGCCGGAGAGGGGCGCTGGCGAAGCCGTAAAAAATAAACCGTGCTATTCAAGAGGATTGGCGTTCCGTGGCAGGAGCGGCAGGCACAAAAGCCCGCCGTGAGCGGGCGGGATGCTGTCCCGTCAGGCACAATCCTCAACGCAGCGCAGCCGCCGGCGGCAGCAGCCCTTCCGGCAGCAGGGGCGGGCGCCGGTCACAGGGGGTGCCTTCTTCTTCCGCCAGCTGCTGGCAGTCCCGGCAGCGGCAGGCCCCGGGCACGGCCAGCAGCCGGGACAGGGGGATCTCTTCGCCGCAGTCCATGCACAGGCGGCGGCCGCTGCAGCGCAGATCGCCCAGCAGCCCTTAAATGGGCGTGGCTCCAGGCCAGCAGCTCCGCCATCTCGTCACGGGCGTTGTCCGCCTCGTCACCGTGCCCGTGGGGCAGGGCGAATCCGGCGCACAGGCGGGCCAGGTGCCGCCGTTCCTGTTCCAGTTTGCGTTGCAGGGAATGCTGGGCGTCGTCCATGGGCAAGACCTCCGGGGGGATGATTTCCCGGCAGGATACACCGGTCCGCGCCCCGGGACATGGCGAAGTGATGACGCTTGGCGTTCGCTCCTGTGAAAAAAAGCCCCGCGTCGTGCGGGGCTTTGGCATAGCGTGTGGCGGGACGGCCGGTATCAGCGGCGGAAGCTGCTGACCACCTCCACGGGGATCTCCTGCCGGAAGACCTTGCGCACCAGCTTGGCGCTGCCGCGCACCAGATCCAGCTCGATGGGGCATTCCTCGGGGGCACGCAGCGAGAGCTGCAGGCCGCCTTCCTTGCGGGCCTCGAAGCGGACGGTGCGCACGATCTGGCGATGGCTCTTGTCCATGCGCTCGGCCAGCAGCAGGAAGAGCGAGAGCAGGCGGATCTCCTCGCGGGTCTCCTGGTCGAATTCCATGAACAGCGGCACCTTCTTGGAGGGACGCTTGCGGTGGAAGTAGGTCAGGGCGGCCATGATGTCCACTTCACGGCGGGTGAAGCCCAGCAGCTCGGTGTTGCGGATCAGGTAGTGGCTGTGGGCGTTGTGGCGCGAGAAGGAGATGAAGATGCCGATGTCGTGCAGCAGGGCCGCATAGTGCAGCAGCTCGCGGGCCAGGTCTCCGGAGTCGTGCAGGCCCATGGCCTTGGCGCTGTCGAACAGGTCCAGGGCCAGGCGCGACACATGGCGGGAGTGGCGTTCCTCAAAGCGGCAGCGCCGCGCCAGGTGCAGCACGCTCTCCTTGCGCACGGGATGGAAGCTGCCGTCGGCATGGGGCATGCGGGTGGACAGGTAATCCACCAGGATGCCGTTCTGCAGGTTGCGGTTGCTGATGCGCACGCTGTCGAAGCCCTGGTCCTCCATGATGGTCTGGAGGATGGCTGCACCGGCCACGATGACGTCGGCACGGTTGGGGTTGATGCCGGGCACGTTGCGGCGCTCCTTGAGGGTACGGCCGCAGAGTTCCTTGACGGCCCGTCGCAGGCCGCCGTAGCTGAGCACGTCGCGGGATTCCTGCGGGGCCCGGCCCGTGCGCGCGGCGTCCTCGGCGTCCAGGGCGGCGGCGATCTCGGCCAGGTTCTGGGCCGTACCGGAGCTGGCCACGGCTTCTTCGATGACGAAGTCCGCTATGCGCTGGAACGAGCGCAGGGCATTGTTGCGGATATAGTTTTGCAGGGCGGTGTAGCGCTTTGCGGAGATGGTGCCGGAGTCCTTGTCGAAGAAAAGGTTGGACAGGCGCACGCAGCCCATCTTGAGGGAATCGAGGTTGCGGTATTCCTCGGAATTGCCCACCACCAGCTCGGTACTGCCGCCGCCGATGTCGATGAACAGGCGCAGGCTCTCGGTATGGGCCAGACCGCTGGAGACGCCCAGATAGATGAGGCGGGGCCTCTTCGCGGCCGGAGACCACGCGGAAGTCGATGCCGGTCTTTTCCTTGACCCGGCGCATGAAGTCCGGGCCGTTGGCCGCGTCGCGCACGGCGGCCGTGGCGATGGCGATGACCTCCGAGGCGCCGTAGACGCCGCACATCTCGGCCATGCCGCGCAGGACGTTGATGGTCCGGGCCATGCTCTCTTCACGCAGGTGTCCCGTCTCGAAGGCGCCTTCGCCCAGGCGCACCATGTTCTTGACCTGGTTGAGGACCGTGTGCGAGCCGTCGGGCAGGATGCGCACCAGCATCAGGCGCAGCGAGTTGCTGCCCAGGTCGATGATGCCGATGACGCGTTCCCCGTCAGGCCCCGCCTGATCCGGGACTACAGGATGGGACATACGCACTCCAGCTCCACGCCAAAGATGTGCATGAACAGATCGCCCTTGACCAGCAGGCGGTCCTGCTCGGGGGCGCAGTCCTGGGCGCCGCTCAGGGTCAGCACCACCTTGCCGGGCTGCAGGTCGATGGCCACGTCGCGCACGGCTTCCATGTGGCGGTAATCCAGGGCGTCGGCCATGCGGATGAGGGCCGCGGCCTTGTTCAGGGCCTCGCGGTCCTTCTTGCCCAGGGCGGCGAAACGGCGGTGGCGCATGGCGGGCCAGGCCTTGCGGTGATAACGGACCAGCTGGGCCACCAGGGAGCGGTCTTCGGGCAGCAGGGCCAGGCTGGTGTCCTGCTCCACGATGCGCATGCCCTTTTTGTGGTGGCCCTTGCGCCCGGAAGCGAAACCGATGTTCTTCGCCAGATATTTTTGCCCAAGCACGACCATTGAGCTGAAGGGCGCGTACAAGGAAAAACCGAGGGGCAGCAGGAGCGCGAAAGCGGCATAGAGATTGTCCACCAGACCGAAGAGGACGATGGAGGGGATCAGGACCACGTAGGAGAGCCGGATGATCCGCAGGTAGCCGAAACGGTCCGAGAGCATCCCGCCGATGAAGTTGCTGATGACGCCGAACGTGCAGAAGCAGGTCAGAGCCGCGGCCCCGGCAGCTTTGGACTGGCCGAAGTTATGGATCCAGTAGAGCGGAATGAAGGTATTGCAGCCCACAAACAGGACGGACCGGGAAATGATTGCCAGCGTCAGCTTGGAGAATTCCTTCCAGTTGTTTTTCACCTCTTCGGTTTCCCCGGCAGCTTTCGCGCCTTCGGTTTCGGTCTTCTTCATGCCCGAGAGGTGCGAGATCTGGTAGAGGAGGATGACCGACATGACGAGGGCTATGAGGCCGAAAACGGACGTGCCGGGCATACCGAACGCGCCGATGGCCGCTACCGCGAGCATGGGTCCGAATACGAAACCGCTGTTGCCGCCTATGGAAAAGAGGCTCAAGCCTGTGCCCTTGGAAGCGCCGGAAACCTTATTGGCGAAGCGCGCGCCCTCGGGATGGAACAGGGCCGCGCCCACGCCGCTGAGGGCAATGGCCGCGAAAATGGCCCAGTAGCTGTGCAGGAAACCGATGGAAGCCAGCCCGCCCCCGGCCAGCAGGACGCCCACGGGAATGAACCACGGCTTGGAAAGCTTGTCGGACAGATAGCCGAAAGCCGGTTGAATGATCGAGGAGAGGCAGGAGAAGGCGAACATCAATCCGGCGGCGGCCTGATAGTCGAAACCGTACGCGGTGATCAAAAAGGGCAGGATGGCGGGCAACGCGCCGCCGTTTATGTCGCACGACAGATGCCCGAGCGACACAAGGAAAATTTTCTTTTTGTCCATGACGATGACCTTTGTCCGCAGACGGGGACGGATGAGGGGAAGCGGGCGTTCCCGGCGGCGCGGAGGGCCGACGCGGTAGCCACGGCACAGTGGATAGTGGGAAATCTCAGACGAAAAAGCAAGGCTCTTTCTGGATAAAAAACAAAGGTGCGCCGGGGGATTATGGGAGGGCGAAAGGGGTGAGCGCATCTATTGTGCCGGGGTGACGCCTTGTTGCGTGCTCTTCTGGACGTTCTGGCCCCACGAAAAGAGCAGGGGATATGGAAGGCGCGGGGACGTGAGAAGGCTAGTCAGGGTGTGAAGCTCACCGCTCCCGCGCGTTGTGAGGCGGCCATGAAGGGGGGAGGGCTAGCCTGCGCCCTTTCCCTCTTCATCAGTGAAAACCGCCTCCCGGATAAATCCCGGAGGCGGTTTTCGTGCCGGGCCGCGTGGAGGCCCGTTTATGGAAGGAAGATTACGGCCTGCTCATGTCGAGCCGTTCAAAGGTATGGGAACCATCCGTACCAACGCGGATCTGCATGTCGAGGATGAGCGCAACGACGGATCGGACGTGATGTCCACGAGGACGGAGCCGTCCTGCTGTTCCTTGGCGGTAACGGAGAAATTGCCGTGCTCGCTGAACTCCACGCCGGGGAAGCATGTACTGAGGACACGGGGCATGATCAGCGGCGCTTGCGAGAAACACTGCATGACCCGGGCAAGCTGCCCTTCGGAGTGGGTCATGTCGCGCACCCGGCCGATGATCTCTGTGAAATGCGGGTTTTCCGATGTATTTTCCTCATCGGAGATGCTGAACGGGCTGGTGGCGAAGCCGTTCCCGTTGCGATCCTCGAATTGCATGACGGTATTCTTGCCCCGGCGACGGAAGTCCGTCACGAAGCCATATGCCGTTTCCTCATCAATGCCGCTCAGGGACCCCATACCTGTAACCACGGAGATGTCGTTCAGAGAGATATGCGCGTGGGGGCGGGTCAAGGCGATGAGCTTTTTGGGGCTCAGGCCGAAACTGCTGCTGTTCATAAGTGCGGCGTCCATTACCGGCTGAGGCATATCCGGTGCCGCGGCCTGGAGCAGGCCCACATACATTTTGGAAACGGACTTGATGAGATCCGCGCCGAAGTGTTCGGCGCTGATGCCCCTGGGCATGGGGCCGCCGACCATGGCATCCCAGATCTGCCGGTTGGAAAGCGGCTTGCCGCGGTTGGCCTCCAGAGCGGCCAGCAGGTCGGAAGCCGAGGATTCCACCCAGTACGGAAGCAGGAAACCCTGCGCGCCCTGAGCGGTCTGGGCAAGCTGCGTATGGATGCCGCGAAGCTGTTCCCACTGCTGCGGCGTGAGCCGTTCGGCATGGCGATTCATCTGGACGTCGAAATCGGTGATGACGCCGGGGGCAAACCGGCCGAGACGGCTGAGAGGGGATTCCGCGTCGCCGGGCATTTCGCACAGATGATTGATTTCGTCGTTAAAATACATGGGATCAACCTGCGGATTGTGCCCGAGCCGGTATTCGGCGTTCTGGCGCAGGTTGTTCATGATCTGCGTCGCGCCCATCAGCGGGGCGGTATCACGCGGGGCTCCCGGATGCCCCACAATATGAAGGCAGGCCCCGGCGAGCGTGTGCGCCATGTCGGACTGCATGTTGGCGGAGACATTGGCGAGTTCGTCCGGCGTCATGCCTTCTAGGATGAAGTCGCACATCATGGGAGCAGATCTCGATCCGGGCAGTTGCGCATAGCGTTCATGAAACGCGCAGAACCGTTCGGATATGTCCATGACGGCCTGCGTGAAGCGCCCCGGAGTTTGATCGAGCCGCGCCAGATTGACGAGCCCGGTCGGCACGGGCAGTTCCTTCGCCGCCGTGAAGGCCTCGGCTATGGCTCCGGCATCGCGCACGCCGTAGCGCTGGGCGATCTCCTTCATGACATCCTTGTCCGCATCGCTGAACCGTTCGGCGGGCAGCGCGCCGATGTCGTCCAACGTGTCCTTGAGGCCCAAGAGTTCGGCTCCGATGATGTCTCCGGCGAGCTGGCGCAGTTGTGCCGCGTCGACGGCGTTCCCTTCCTCATTGGCCGCGTTGAGCAGGGTTGTAAGGGCCTGGCTGACGCTCTGATAGAAAGGCCTCGGATTGATGGCTTCGGGCCGCAGGCCCGCGAGTGCGCCATCTCCGTTGATCGAATCGAAAACGGCCCGGAAGGCGTCCGTGTTGGCCTCGACGACGTGACCCTGCTCGGGGATGAGCTCGTCCAGGACGGCGTTGAAGGTTTCCCGGTTGGCGCCGGACAGGGCGTTGCGCTGCGTAGTGCTGAGCCGGGGGATGTCAAGGCCGTGCGAGCGGGCGAACTCCCGCAGCATAACGGGGATTTGTTCCGTATCTCCAAATACCTCGAACTTCGATTCGAGGAATCCGCTCAAAAGCTCCCCATCCTGCCGTTGTATTTCCTCGGACTGCGGATCGACGTCACCGGGCGTTGCGATCCCCATGTATACTTTCTGTTCGCGGGACATGAGGCTGATGAGCGCCCGGGCGTGTCCTTCGAGGCTGCGGAACTGGGTCATGCCTTCCTTGAGGAATTCCAAGCCCAGCATCCCGCCGAGGCCGCGCTGGATGGCCCCGTTGAGCGTGGCGAACTGGTTGGCGAGAGGTCCGAACTTGTCCACCGCGTTTTTCATGAGATCGGGGAGCATGTCCTGTGTGACCCCGCGCCGGGCCAACAGCATGGAGACGGAGTTGCGGAGCACGGCGGCGATGTCGTCCGCGCCGTAATCGCCCTTGAAGCTGTGAGCCGCAGAATTAAGCGCGTCGGCATGGTCGGCGATGCGTTCGAGGAAGGCGGCATCCATAGGCACGCTGTCGTTGAGGAGCTGCTCCACCATCACGTCGCCCGCGAGCATGGCGTTGATGTAACGGGGCATGGTTTCCGCAGTGACCGGCGGATTCAGGTCGCCCGGCGGGTCCTGCGCCATGATCGCGAACTCGCGGAGCAGGGGCAGGTTGTCTTCCACAAAGACTTGTACGGCGATGTCCATCGCCTCGGCCACACGCTCTTGAGACGGATAGACGCCGGGTCCGGGATTGTCGTTGAGCAGCGCCGTGCAATGTTTGATCACGGCAGGGTTGTTGGCGAGGGTGGAACTGAAGTTCTGGGGCAATCCGGCGAGGGCCATGGCTTGGCGTATGCCCTCCGCCTTCCCGGCTGTCCGCATCATGAAGCCGCGCACGGCATCCTGCCGTTCGGCGGGCGTCGCAAGCGTGGGCATGTTTGTGGCGAAGCTCATGGCCAGCCCCTGCATGTTGTCCCGCCCGAGCGTGGGAAGAGCCTCTTTGAGCGTGGCGATCATGTCCTTGCCGTTGGGAAGCTGCGGCAACAGGCCGAGCATATCGTCTTTCAGCGATGACAGGATATCGACATCCGCTGCATTGGCGTCGCGGAAGGCCGTCTGGAGCCGGGTAAAGGCGCCTTCGGTCCCGCGGGCTTCCATGTCGGCCCGCAACTGGCCGGCAAAGAAGCCGTTGGCGCCCGTGAGGGGCCTGGTTGAGGCGAGTGAGGGCCGTGCTCATGGCCGCGCCGCGCGTTCCAAGGCCGGGAAGCTGCGTGAGTACACCGACATTTTGTGGGATGACCATTCTCGCAAAGATACGTCTGTACGGCGTCGCGTTGGCCCTGCGGACTGCCGAGATCCAGATTGCGGACCAGCGCGAACTGGGCGAAGGAGGTGGCGTGCCCGGCAGGAAGCGCGTTGCCGTCGACGAGCTGGCGGCCTGCGGCAAGGGCCTCGTCATACAGGACTGAATCGCGCACGAGTTTGACGTCTTCCGCAGTGAGGGGCTTGCCCCCTTCAAGCTTCGCGTTGAGCATTCCCCGTATATCGGCGTTGATGTTGCGGAACTGCGGGGATTGATCAAGGGCGTTCAAGAATGCCGTGACCGTGGCACGGTTTTCTTCGGCCTTGGCGCTGCGGGAAAGCTTATGGATTCCGTGCAGCGAGGAAGTATCGCCGACGGATTCACCACCGTTTTGAAGAAAAAGAGACGCGGAATCGCCAACCGTGTTGGCACTATTGAAGAACTGCTGAAGGGAAACAGGCATACGGCCTCCTATAGCTGAAACAAGATGCGGTGTCCGGTACGAAGCCGAGAGCGGTTACCTTTGAAATGCGCGCCGTTTTATGGCTTTCCTGCATCAATATCGTTTTCGGCTGAATGCACGCCATATTGCGGCGCACCGGAGATTCCGGCGTTGGGGCACTTCTGAAACGCTCTAGACCCGGAGGAATTGCCCGGCGGTGAAAGACGGCTCCGGGGCTTCCCCTCCTTCGAGGACGGCTTGCTGCGCCTGTTCCGTAAGGGCTTCCTGTTCTTTGTTCATGGCGTCGAGGCGGGCTTTCCATGTTTCCGAGAACAGGACGATGTTGTTGACGGTTTTGAGGAAATCCCCGGTGTCGAGCCCATAGGCCGGGATCGGGAAGTTCAGCCCCACCATGCCGGTGGCGTCGTTATAGCTGAGCGCGCCGCCTTGCGTGTCCGCGAGGAGGAAGTTCGAGGCCAGCAGCAGACGGCAGATTTCGCCGTTGCGCCAGCCGCCGAGAGCGCCGACTTCAACATATACGATGAAGGAGTGCGTCGCTTCGATCCATTGGATCAGCAGGTTCCGCCCTCCGAGCGAAAGGGCGGCGGCCCCGGATGCGGACAAGGTGATGTCCATGCCTGTTTCTTTGCTCAGTGCCTCAATGTACGGCGTCGCGTTCATGGTTTCTCCTAAACGGTGAGAGTACGGCATTCTGGGATGCCAATAATGTTGATGAACGTATCCTTATGAAAGGGAATTAGCAAAAAGGCGATCCAGAAAATCGGAGGAAGCCGCTGCAGCGCAGAAATTTTGTTTGAGGGGATACCGGTTCCGGGCTGCGGAGAAGTGTTCACGGATCGCCACGTGATTATGCCTGTTTTTTGGGATGGACGTGAAGGGCCGGGGAGTGGCGGCGGCTTTATCGGAGGAGAGGGCCTCCGCCGCACCGGGACAGGCTTCTGGCCCCTTGCCGTGGCTGCCGGCCCTGTGGAGGCCCGTCGCGGGAACATTACGGAAACGGCCCGCCACCACGGAACGGGCCGATGCAGGTTGGGCTCCGGATCAGGAGCCGATGACATACCTTGAGCGGCGGCCGAGCAGTTTTTTGATGCCCATGATCAGGAGGAGGCAGAGGGCCACTTCGCAGAAAAACGTGAACAGGGACACGAAGAACAGGCTTTCCGGCAGGAGGATGCCGAAAAAGGTGAACAACAGGTTCTGGAACGTAAACAGGATGAAGTCGTGCAGGAAGTACAGGGCGAAACTGTACGTGGCGATGAGATCGAGGAGCGTGATCCGGATGTGTTTGATCTTTTCGAGGAAGTGGACCACGCACGCGCCGATGGCTATTTTCTGCATGTAATAGGCGGCCTCGATGTTCGGCAGGATTTCCTCATAGGCATTGATGCCGAGGAGTGCGGTGAAGACGAGCGAGAAGGCGACGAGGATTTTGATATGCTTGGCGATGAACGCGAGGATCAGGTCCCGGTTCATGGAGTAGAACATGCCGAGCAGGTATGCGGGAAAGAAGAAGGCGTAGTTGTGGAAGAAACTTGTCAATTCCGTCCGGGGGATGAGCAGGGGGATCCAGACGGTGAACAGCGTGAGCAGGGCGAACCGTTCCTCACTGAGGCGCAACAGAAGCGGGCTCACGAGGAATATCGTGGCGATGAACGGGATGTACCAATAGGTCAGGACCACGTCGCCGTACAGCAGCGCTTGGAAAAATTCCCGGCATCCCGTCGCCAGCTTGGTGAAACGGGGCACCTCTCCCGTATAGGAATACCAAAAGAAGGCGTATCCTGTGAAAAAAAC
>ENA-OQHN01000743-OQHN01000743.1-human-gut-metagenome-genome-assembly--contig:-NODE-743-length-10765-cov-3.051231_pt1 | contig 10765 bp, 15 predicted proteins | sample MGYA00242564_ERZ504721 | MGnify/ENA primary metagenome ERZ504721 (study PRJEB26092, sample SAMD00036212) | human gut metagenome | host: Homo sapiens | study: EMG produced TPA metagenomics assembly of...
CTCAAATTGCATTGAAGCCGTATGCCGCCCGCATGGTGGCCACCAAGAAACTCACCGTTTGCGCAGGCGGAAGAGTGGAAAGGGCCTCAAGTTTCGTGAGGACGCCGCAAAGACGACTCAGAAGCTGGCTGAGGTGGAAGCCAAGCGCGGCGAACAGGATAAAAAAATATGCCGATCTCCGTCTGACTTCGAGAAGCGATATGCCGACATGGTGGGCCTGTCGTCTGAAGCCGTGTCAAAATCCATCTCGAAGCAGGCGGAAGAGTACCGGAAGGCCATAGAAGCCGGAGAGAACGCCGCCGAGGAGCTGGTACGCCTTGAAGAATGGAAGCGTGACCAGATCCAGCGTGCCAGCCGCGAGGCGATGGACGGCGCACGGGTGGCCTTGCGCGACTATCAGGTCGAGGCCTCGAATCAGGCCAAGTCCATGAACGACGCTTTCCGTGGCCTGTTCTCCGGCATGGATTCCGGCTGGAAGTCGGCATGGGAGCAGATGATCGAGACTGGCAAGGTGTCCCTGTCTTCATTCCGTTCCGTGTTCGCATCCTTCCTTGCCGATTTGATGCATATGGCCATCACCCGGCCCATCACGGTTCAGATTGCTGGTGTGGTGTCCGGTATGCTCGGCACGGGCGGGGTGGCGTATGCGGCGGGCGGCTCGGGGAGTAACGGCGGCGATACTGGCGGACTTCTCGGCAACATACCGTTTTCCAGCATCCTGCCGGACTCGTGGACGTCTGGCGCGGCGGGGCTCTTTTCCGGCATAACCGGAGGGATCAACAGTTTTGGGGCGAGTGCTCTCCCCAGCTTGTTCGCCGCCAATTCCGGGCAGGCCACAGTCAACGCGGCTTTGAACAGTATGGCGGGAACCAGCTTTGCTACCTCCACGCTTCTCGGCACGCTCGGGGCGGGCTTGTCCGGTTTTGGCATTGGTTCTCTGGCTGGACAACTTCTTTTCCCTAACCAGCCAAACATCAGCACAGGCGCGGGATTGGTGGCGGGCTCGGCGCGGCCATCGGTTCCGTGGTGCCCGGCATCGGTACGCTCCTTGGCGGTACAATCGGCAGCCTGCTCGGTGGGGGGATCGGTTCCCTGTTCGGCGGCGGACGGCGGACGCACGCCAGCGTGTACGGCAAAATGGAGGACGTGGGGTTTTCCCGGGATCAGCAGACCTACATTGACGCCTTTATGGGCGGGGCTTGGTACGACCGGGCCGGGAAGAAGGAAGCCGAGCCGTTCGCGCAGGGCATTGCCCAAGTCGCCAGCCAGACAGCCGGGAGCCTTCTGGACATTGCCGGGGCGTTGCCTGAGCAGATCCGCCAGAACGCGCTGTCCGGTCTAGAGACTTCCACATGGTCCGCCGGGCGGGGCGTCTCCGATGCGTCGTGGAATTTCCAGTGGTGGGAAGAGGGCATGGCCGAGGAACGGCTTGAGGAAGCCGCCAAGGACATGCGCAACCAGATGACCGCCGTAGCCCAACAGGTTTTCTCGAACGCGGGCATCTCGCAGTTCTTTGATTCGTTCGACGTCACCACCGACGAGGGGTTGCAGAAGGCGTCCACGGCGCTTTCCGCAATCAGCGCGGTGAAGAGCGCGACCGATGCCATCACGAGCCCACTGTCCGAGATGGAGCAGCAGGCGCAATCCGCCAAGGCGCAACTCGACGCATGGACGCAGGGCATGAAGGATTCGGGCGTGAACGCGCAGTACGCTACGGGGCTCATCAATGACTACCGGACGGCCTTCATCAACGACTACATCAAGACGCTGGACGAATCGCTGCACCCGCTTTCGGCCTACGCGCAGGCTGTGAAGGCGGCGAATGAGGCCGTGGACCAGCGCAAGAAGGCGCTTGAAATCATTGGCGCGACGGAAGGGCAGCTTGCGCAGGTGGAGGCCATGCGCGCCGAGGTGGTGAAACAGGCCACGGAGGAAATGCTGCGGTCGTTCGACCAGTCCGTCGCGCAGCGGTGGGCGGCGGTGAACGGCAATGCCGATGAGGTGGGCCGGGCCATATCACAGGCCAACGAACTGCGGGACACCATCCAGCGGTTCGGGGAAGGCTCGGCGCAGGTTGCGGAACTGTTGAAGCTCCACGCGGCGGAAACGTTGAAGGCCGCGCAGGACGCCGCGAAGTCCGAATACGATTCGCTCAGGGCGCAGATGGACGCGCTGGAACAGCAGCGGGTCCAGCTTCAGCAACAGGCGATACAGGAACAGATCAACGCCATCAACGAACAGATCAACACCGCAAAGACGCTCAAGAGCACATGGGAAGGGCTCGACAAGAGCTTGTCGCAGTCCCGGTACAACTTGTTCGCCGGGAGCGCAACCTCGACGCGGAAAACCGCCTTGGCGTAACTCAGGCCGAGTTCCGGCGGCTGTCCGGGCTGGCGCTTGGCGGCGATTCCGACGCGGCGGGCCAGCTTGCGGGCGTGGGCACTTCCCTGCTCGATCTGGTGAAGCAGACGGCGGGGACGGAAGAGGAATACCTCGACGCGTTCTGGGCTGTGAACGCGCAGTTGAAGTCCGCGCAGGATGCGGCGGGCGCGCAGGTGTCCGCAGCCGATAAGCAGCTTGAGGCGTTGCAAGGCCAGCTTGATGTCCAGAACGCCGCGCTTGCGGAGTTGCAGGGCCAGAGCGCCACGATTGAGGAGATCGAAAAGCAAATTGCGGAATTGAGGCCGCTTCTGGATGCGGCCGGCGACAAGGCCGGAGTGAAGGCGTTCGCCCGGGGCGGGCTTGCCATGCCGGGATGGGCGGTGGTGGGCGAGGAAGGGCCGGAACTGGTGAACTTCTCGCAGCCGGGGCGCGTCTACACGGCGGCTGATACGGCGGCGCTGTTCCGCGGCGCGACGCCCCGGGCGGCTGCCGACACTGGTTCGGGAAGCAGCGCGGAGGTCAATGCGCTGCGGCGGGAGGTCTACCAGCTTCGCCGGGACATGCTCATTTCCATGTCCGAGATCGCCAGATTTTCCCGCCGCACGTCCGACATTGTTGAAGCGTGGGACGCCGAGGGGATGCCGGGGGTACGCGCATGAAGCTCATAGAGCCGCAGGCCATCCGGTTGCTGTCCAGCACCGTGCCGGAAAACGACGCCCCCCGCGTGGGGTGCGGGCACAGCCTATGAGATCGGGGATTCCGTCATCCATGAGCACAAGGTCTACAAGGCCGTGACCGCCAGTACGGGGAAACAGCCGGATCAGCACAGCGAAGGGACGGACGCGGCATGGCGGCTCATGGGGCCGACAAACCGTTACGCCATGCTCGACCAGTACGTATCCACGCAGACGGTCGCGGCTGAGGGCATCATGACGTTTGCGGTGACGTTCAACCGTTGCACCGCGTTTGCGCTCCTGAACTTCAAGGCCACCAGCATCCGGGCCGTGGTGAAGGACGGCGACGGCCTCGTCATGTACGACCGCACGGTGAACACGCTGAAGGACGTTGACGGCTACTGGAATTACTACTTCCTGCCCCTTGAGCGCATCGTGGATCAGGCCGTGACCAACATTCCCATGTCGCCCGTGGCCACGCTTTATGTCTCGCTCACACAGGAGGGAGGCCCGGCGCTCGGGCAGGTCATCGCGGGGCAGGCGTGGCCCATCGGCACGACGCAGTACAATACCCGGCTCGGGATCCGGGACTATTCCAGAAAGGACACCGACGAGTTCGGCAACACGCGGCTGGTCAAGCGGGCCAACGCCAAGCGCACGAGCCTGCCCTTGTACCTGCACCCGTCCCGGCTTGACAGCGTGCGGGAAATCCTCGCCCGGATGCACGGCCTGCCCGCGCTCTGGCTCGGGGACGACAACGAGGGCATCGGCTCCTATCAGTCGCTGACGGTCTGGGGCTGGCTTGAGGACTGGAGCGCAACCGTCATCGGGCCGAATGAAGTGAGCATGAACATTGACGTACAGGGGTTGAAGTAATGGCAGTAAAGCAGCTTCCCAAGATTTCGGATCTCCCGGAACCGCCGGACAGACTGGTGGGCGATCAGGAACGGTTTGACGTGCTGACGTTCAACAGTCTGAAAGCGCAGAAGAAGATGGTCAACGAGGATCTGAACAAGACGCTGATCCCCGCGTTGAACCAGTTCGCCGTGGACGTGAACGCCAGCGTCAATACGGCGGCTCAGAGCGAACGGAACGCCCACGATTCGGAAGAGGTGGCGAAAACGAAGGCGGGTGAAGCCGCTGGCTCGGCGGGTGCCGCAAAGGTTTCGGAAGACAACGCGAAAGTCAGCGAGACGAACGCCCTTGCCTCGAAGAACGCGGCGGCCCTTTCCGCCGAATCCGCCGAAGCCGACCGCATAGCGGCGGAAGCGGCCCGCGACGAGGCGCAGGATCTCGCCAATGTCGGGTATGCGTCGGAAAGCCACGCGGGGCTGGCGAAGGTCGACGGGAAGACCACGCAGTCCGACGCGGGCGGCACGATCACGGCGAAGGACGTGGCGATAGGGGGGAACCTTGAGGATCTGGTGAGCGCGCGGGGGATATTCGATACGCTGACCAAGGGTTCCGTTGATTGTAATACGCTTACTGAGCAAGGCGTTTATGCCATCAGTCTTGCGGGAACCGTAAACGGGCCGGGATTTTCAGCTAAACTGGTCGTCTTCAACGGTAAAGGGAGTGTTTTTACTAACCAGATGGCCATAGCATCCGGCGCAGGAACCTCTGGTGCCATTCGTGTGGCATACAGATCAAAAAACAATGGAAACGTCTGGTCTCCATGGTCCGAGGGGATCTTGAGCGGGCGCGTAGGCGACGGCATCACCGTCAACAACGGTATCATCTCCGTCCCCGAATACGAGGGCGCAACGGCATCGACCGCCGGGACGAGCGGCCTTGTGCCGCCCGCAACCGCCGGACAGCAGGAAAGCTTTTTGACCGGAGGCGGGGAGTACAAGCCCGCGCTCACCAAAATTTCGGACAGCGTGAGCCTGGCGGATTCAACGGCGGCGGCATCGGCCAAGGCCGTGAAGACGGCCTATGATCTGGCGAACAGTAAGCAGGCAAACCTTGGGTTTACGCCCGTGCAGCAAGGAGGCGGTGCAGGGCAGGAAGGACAAAAGATCTATATCGGGTGGAGCCCCAGCGGGCTGAAAGCTCAGGCAGATGCCCTCAATCTGGGAAACATCGTCACGACATCCGCCGGATGTACAAAAGCTCCCAGTGCCGCCAATGCAGACAGATTGCGCTTAACAGAGGGCGGTGAAACAGCATGGAGTTGGACGGGGCAAGGAGGACAACCCGGTTGGCTGTGGGGAGGCAATGACGGCGTCAATATGTACGTCTACAATCCTTCCAATTTCAGCGTAAATTATGCAAACAGCGCAGGGTCAGCTCTTATAGCCGCTCCAGCCGTGCAATGGGTCGTCAATCTCTCAGGTCCACAAATCACAGTGCCGCCCGGTGGTACATATAATGTCGTGTGTATCTGCTTCAATGACAGTGGCGGCAAAGGCGCTGTGAAGCATTATCCGAATACAGCGGGGGAACAGTGATTCCGAACGCCCCGACAGATTACTTTGTCGCCGGGCTTTGTGCTCGTGTTGCATAAAAAGAGGGTAAAATGATTGATTTTTCGCAAATCATCCACCGAACCGCTGACGATTCCTATGTCATCACGAAGAATGGTATGCCCTACCACGTCTACCCCTATGCCGCCGAGTTCGCGGAAGAATGGGACGCCGTGTTCGCCTACGCCGAGGCACACCCCGAATGCGTGACCGAGGAGCAGCCCTACGTCCCGCCCGTACCGACGCTTGAGCAGACGAAAGCTGCAAAGCTTTCCGAGATCAATAAGGCCGCCGATGCCGCCATAGCCACACTCACGGCGACCTATCCGGACCGGGAGATCAGCACGTTCGACAAACAGGAAGCCGAGGCCCGCGCCTATGCCGCCGACCCTACGGCTTCAACACCGCTTCTTTCGGCGTTGGCACAGGCTCGGGGCATCCCGCTTGATGAGCTTGTGCGCCGGGTACTCGCCAAGGCCGACGCCTTTGCCGTTGCTTCCGGCTCCATCATCGGCCAGCGTCAGGCGCTGGAAGATCGGCTTGATGCCTGTACGACGATGGAAGAGGTGCAGGGCATCACCGTCAACATCTCAATGCCGGGCGGGGGAGAAGCATGACCTACGGCAAACGAACGCTGATCGCCGTCGACCAGCTCCTCAATACGCTCCTTGGCGGCTGGCCGGACGAAACCCTGTCCTCGCGCTGTTACCGTTGGGCGCGGGACGGGGTGAGAGCATGGCCCCGCAAGTTCGTGGACGGGCTGTTCTTTTGGCAGAGGGAGCATTGCAAGAGCAGTTACGAGAGCGAGAGGGAAGGCAGGCAGTCGCCGCCGGAGTTGCGGCGCGTGACCCCGGAAACATAAACCGTTAGAGTATGTTCAGGCAGAGGCGGGGGAGATTGGAGCCTCCCCCACCGGCCCGGTGTACGACCACCGGACCACGGCCCCACACGATGATTGCAGCATCGTGCAAGGTTTCCGCCTGCGGTTGAGTGCCCATAGCGAGGGGCGCGCAAAGGCTATCAGGCGATGCTCGGGGGCGCAAGATAGGACTTTCAACGAATGAGAGGGATTGAAAAAGAGATTCGGTGCGGCAACTGCGGGCGGTTGCTGGCGAAAGGAACGGCAATCGCCCTTGAAATCAAATGCCCCCGCTGTGGGGAGATCAAATACGTGAGGGACATGATCCCCGGCCTTGAGCCGCATGACGGCCGAGATCGCAACAGTGCAGACAAAGAAGGACAGCGGGCCTGATACCCGCATTATCGTCGGCCCCTATCGCATCCCCCTTTCCCGCGAACGGTTCCTTTTGCTTGAGCGGGATCTCATGACCACGGCGGGCTTTACGAAAGCCGAAATCCACGCGGAAATCCTGCGGAGGCTTGGCGTATGTGCGGAGTAGAGCTTGTGCCTGTCGAACGCCTGAAGCCCGCGGGCTACAATCCCCGCCGCGCCGATGCGGAACGCCTTGCGCTGGTGAGGCTTTCCCTGTCCCGGCTCGGGTTTCTGCTTCCCATCGTCGCAACGCCGGACGGGGAAATCCTTTCCGGTCACCAACGCCATGCCGTGGCCATATCCATGGGGGGCGCGTCAGGTTCCCGTGATGTTTGTGGACATCCCGCAGGAGCGGCGGCGCGGCCTGAACATCCTTTTCAACCGGGCCACAAATGACATTCCCATGACGGCCGATGAGGTACAGCTTCTGGCAGAGCTTCAGCGTGCCCACGTTCATGAGCTTGCCGAGCGCCTGCCCGACCTTGATCCGAACGCGCCGGAGTTTTGGCCGTGCCTGTCTTTGGCCACGCGGAACGTCCGGCAACTGGCCTGCCGGAATGTGGCCAGCTTTCAGCCGCAATCCGCCAATGTAGGCCGGACTCTGGCGCGGCTTGGCGTGCAGTTGCCCATTGTACTGACTGAGGACGACGAGGTGGTAAACGGCATCGGGCGGCTTGAGGCTGCGGCGCGGAAGGACAGGGAAACGATAGAGGCGATCACCGTATCCCCGGTGAAGGCAGAACTTGCGCGGGCCATGCTGAACCTGTTGAGCATGGATTTCCATTTTGAGGGGGACAACGCGGACATGCTGCGATATGGGGCCTTCCGCCGCAGCAGGATGAGACGCCGCACGTTGGGGACAGCCTATGTCATCCCTGTTTTCCGCAGCCGCCGCAACGCCGATTTTGACATTGCGGATCCTGAGCACAGGGCGAAGTGGCTGCACGTTTGTGGTGATTCCGTGCTCGATTTCGGTTCGGGGCATGGCGACGAGGCGCGTATGCTCCGCGAAGCGGGGATCGACGTTACGGCGTTCGAGCCTTACGAGAACGATGGGCACGAACGGATTTCCTTTGACCGTGGCAGGCGGTCAGCCGAGGGTTTCATTCATGCTGTACGTTCCGGGAAACGCTTTACCTCCCTCTTTCTGTCGTCCGTCCTTAATTCAGTGCCCTTTGTTTCCGACCGGGAACATATCGTTTGCATTTGCGCCGCACTGTGTGATGGGGATTCTACACTGTACGCTTCGGCACGTTCCACCAAAGGGGCAAATTGGCGGTGCCATACTCGCGGCCCCAGTTTGAATGAGCATGGCATGTGTGAAGGCACGTTCCGCGTCGCTTGGGAAAGGGGGGTCACGATTGGGGATCTCGGCGTGGCTCCAAAAGTACAGAAATACTATGATCGCGCTGAGTTCAGGGAACTTTTCCTTCAGTTTTTTGATGAAGTGGAAATCTGTCCCAAGTCCACGTCAATCGCCGCAATCTGCCGCAAGCCCCGCCCTGTGAACCCTGAACGCCTCACCGCCGCGCTCCGGTTCGAGTTCGATCTGCCGTATCCCGGTGGCCGGAGGCTCGGCATGGCGGAAGAGGCCCTTGCCGCCTTCAGTACCCGTCTGGGGGTGAGCTTATGACGCGGGCGGCGCGGGAGTTGAAGGACTGGACGTTTCGCGGCTTCTCCGGCCAGTTTGACGGGCATGTCCGCGAACAGCTTCCTTGGTACGACATGGCGACGGCGGCGGTGGCCATGATTGCCCGGCACTACATCCCGCAGGGGGGCAAGGTGTATGATCTGGGGTGTTCCACCGGGAACATCGGGCGCGTGTTGGCGCCGACGCTGCATGAGCGGGAGGCGCGGCTTGTGGCGCTGGACGAGTGCCGGGACATGGTGGCGGCGTACCGGGGGCCGGGGAGAGCGATCACGGCGGACGTGGCACGCTATCCGTACAAGGCTTTCGACGTGGGGATTGCCTTTCTGACGCTCATGTTCCTGCCTGTCCCGGAGCGGCGGCGGTTGCTTGCGACACTGCGGGGGAAGGTGCAGCCGGGCGGGGCGATCATCGTCGTGGACAAGGAAGAATCCCCCGGAGGCTATCCGGCTACGGTGCTGTCCCGGCTGACGTGGGATTGCAAGCTGAGGCAGGGCGCGGAACCGGGGGCGGTGATGCGGAAAGAGCTTTCATTGTCCGGTGTGCAGAGGCCCCTTTACCGTGGGGAGTTGGGGCCCGACGCCGTGGAGGTGTTCCGATTCGGGGATTTTGCGGGATGGTTGATTGAGGCGTGACGCCAGAAGCCCCGGCGGGAGAGATTCCGCCGGGGCTTCTCGTTTATGCGGTGCGGCGGACGGTTTCGGCCATCCAGCGGATTTCGTGTTTTGTGGCCTGCCCCATGAAGAGGAAGGGCAGGGCATTACGGGTGAGGTGGAAGAAGCGTTGCCGGTTCCCGGCGGCATCGGTCTGGGCATCCGGGATGAAGGCCGTGGCCGCGAAGTCCGGCGGGAGGATGGAGCGGAGGCGATCTATGTCCCGCAGGAGCTTGGCGTGCCTGCGCTGCATACCTCTGGCGGCGTCGAGGGTGGTGAGGCCGCTCATTGTGCGCCCCTCCGCATGAGTTCTTCTCCGGCGATGTGGGCGGAAGCGTACCGTTCCATTGCTTCCATCGTGTGGCAGGTGGCGGAAAAAAGGGACTGGATGCCGTAGTTCATGCCGTTTGCGAAGGGCTTCAGGTTGCCCGGCATGGCGTTGCCGGGCATCCAGTAGGCATCGCGCAGGCAATGTTCCAGTTCAGACCCGACCTTGAAGAACTCCCGCTGGAAGGTGCGGAAGCGTTCCAGCGCGGTGGCTGTTTGTTCCTGCCGTGTCGGTTGGGGTACGGCGGGCAGGGCGGCCTTCGGCTTTTGGTTCAATTCGTCAATTTTGCTTTGCACCCATGCGAGGGCATCTGGGAGCCAATTGGTGGGCAGGTCGTCGATGCGGCCAAGCTGGAAGCGGGCGCGCACCTGCGGCCACAGGTTTGAAGGGTGCACGCCGGAGAGCCTTGCCCAGACGTTGACCATATCGCGCAGGGGCTTTCGGTCGTCAGGCGTGGAAGGGGCGAGGGGAGTGGGGCATTCAACAGGCACCCTGTCGCCGTACTGTTCGATGACATCGAGGCACCACTTGCGGAACGCCTTGGCGACGGGCGTACGGGCGAACATGGCGAGGGCGTAGCAGCCGCGTAGGGAGAAGATGCGGGCACGGACGGTCAAATTGACCGTGTGGAGGTTTTCAACCACTTGCGTCATGTTTCGGTGAATTCATCGGCGTTGCGTTCGTAGATGCGCCGAACAGAATTTTCATCCTTGTAACCAAGCGCGCGGGCAAGTTCTGATGACTTGAACCAAGGCTGGCTGTCACGGATGACGGGCGAGAAGGTGAACTCATTGAAGCAGAGAGAAGCGGTCATAATGACCTCCTACAGAGTTGGGTAAAAACAAAAAAAAGGCGATCACAACGCTCCCCAGCTCTGTAAGCTGCCGGGGCCTCACGGACACCCGGACGTTGTGATCGCCCAATATCTGCCTGTGTATAGCAGTAGGCTTCTTGATGTTTAATCTACATAGCCTCGGCCTTGGGAGCAGAGACAGGCGGTAGACAACGCCTTACAGAGTAGGGAACCTCAGAAAACACAAAACGCGGGCTAGTGTCAAGGCATGGTCTTTTTCGTAATTTCAAAACCCCATCGTTCATTTGATATTGTATTTATAATGTAAACTTTGAATGTTTTTTCTGGAATTCCATTTGGAATATCACAGACAGTATGTTTTCCCATCCATTGTATCCGTCACTATGTGCAACACCAACAGGACCATTCCGTCTTGATATTATGTTGCCAATATTATCTTGAACGATAATTTCCCATCCACCATAGCTAACTGAATTTATGCTTATGTCATATATATGTGCATAAAATGTACGAACTTCCGACGGCATC
>ENA-OQHN01000744-OQHN01000744.1-human-gut-metagenome-genome-assembly--contig:-NODE-744-length-10749-cov-3.326210_pt1 | contig 10749 bp, 10 predicted proteins | sample MGYA00242564_ERZ504721 | MGnify/ENA primary metagenome ERZ504721 (study PRJEB26092, sample SAMD00036212) | human gut metagenome | host: Homo sapiens | study: EMG produced TPA metagenomics assembly of...
ATCAAAGGGAAGCAAGCGTCTGTCGGGGTAGCAATTATCCATAATGACGATATAATTGCCATTGCCAACGAGGACAAATATCCCACTATGAGTGTATTCAAATTCCATATAGCAGTGACAGCTCTGAAAAAAATGGAAGCAGAGAATATTCCGCTGGACAAAATGGTGTATATCAAACAGAAAGAAATGCTGAAAAACACGTATAGCCCGTTAAGGGATAAATATCCCGACCAAGGGATTCGTATATCTTATAGGGATATAATCAAATACACAGTATCGATTAGCGACAACAACACATGCGATTGGTTAATAAGGTTTGTTGGTGGTATTGATAAAGTGGACTCCTACATAAAATCTCTTGGGATAAAGGATATGAATTTCACGGAGACAGAGGAAAGCATGCATACGGACATTATGTTATGCTACAACAATTGGAGCACACCATTAGCTATTGCGCAATTGCTCAAGAAACTTCATACAGAAAATATTTTGACAAAAGAGCATTTTGCGTTTTTAGAGACAGCCATGCTTGATTGTGTGTCTGGCAAGAACAAACTAATAGCGGGGTTGCCTACCGATATAAATTTGGGCATAAAACGGGACGTTCTAACCGAACTGCTGATGGCATACAGATAAGCGAGGGAGATGCAGGAGTGATATATCTTCCCAACGGTGAGAAGTGCTACATTGTCGTTTTTGATAAAGGATTCTCGTGAGTCTGATGATGATAACGCCAAAATAATGGCAGATATATCAAATATAGTTTATCGTCATTTGAATAAATAAAAATCCAATTGTAATGAATCAAAGTCTCTAACATATATTTGTTGGAGACTTTTTGTTAAATTTCATATCGGAAAAGTGTGCGTTTCAATAAAAAGTAATAACTTTGCAAATGAAAGAGTTATTTGACAGTATAGCACCGCAAAACGCTGAAAATAGCACAGTTGCTAACTCGTTACCACTGTTTCTCAAATACTCAGTTAAATGTTTATTCTTCAAACGGTTATATTAAACCGTTGAAAATCTAAAATAAATTTTGCTCGGCACTCGACTTATTCGTATATTTGCAAAAGGCGAATTTGCGTGCGGACAGGTTACATGCCGTAAAACGATGTTTTGTTGGCGGCCGGATGTCTTTTCGCCGGATATTCGAAGCTGCCGGTATCGGCTCGAACCCGAATCGCGTTCGTTCTCGACTTTTGCCGGCAGGAAGAACAAGACCGATATAAAACCTTATAAGAAATGTCAGAGATTACAAAATTAGAACCGAAGCTCGTCTGGGAGCTGTTCGATGCCATTACGCGGGTGCCGCGTCCCTCCAAGAAAGAGGAAAAGATCCGGGAGTTCCTCGTGGATTTCGCAAAAAAACACAACATCGACTATCAGACCGACCAAACGGGTAATGTCGTGATGCGCGTGCCCGGTACGAAAGGGTATGAGAACCGTCCCTGCGTCATTCTTCAGTCCCATATGGATATGGTGTGCGAGAAAAATTCGGACACGGCGTTCGACTTCGACAAGGATCCCATCCGCACGAAGATCGTCGATGGCTGGGTGAAGGCCGAAGGTACGACGCTCGGTGCCGACGACGGTATCGGTATGGCGGCAGCCCTTGCCGCGCTGCTCGATCCTGCATTGGAACACGGTCCTCTGGAGGCGCTGTTCACGGTGGACGAAGAAACCGGTCTTACCGGTGCTTTCGGATTGGGTAAAGGAATGCTTACGGGCCGTTACCTGGTGAACCTCGATTCCGAGGACGAAGGCGAAATTTTCATCGGCTGCGCCGGCGGCGTTGATACGCTGGCTATGTTCCGTTATAAGACGGAGGCCGCACCTGAAGGCCACGTCTTTTTCCGGGTTCGGGTATCCGACCTTTCGGGCGGACACTCCGGCGACGATATCGATAAGGGCCGTATGAATTCCAATAAACTGGTCGCACGGTTGTTGTGGAACGGCGCCCAGCGTTTCGGATTGCGCCTGAGCCGTTTCGACGGCGGCAACCTGCGCAATGCCATTCCGCGCGAGGCGTATGCGGTTTTCGCCGTGCCGAGCGGTTCGAAAGCCGGCTTCGAGGCTTTCTATAAGGAGTTTGCCGGGGAACTTGCAGCCGAAGCCAAGTTCCGGGAACCGAATTTCAAGATCGGAATCGAAGAGGTGCCGGCCGCATCGGTGATCGATGCGGCGACCCAGCGCAACCTGCTTTACGCGCTCGTAGGACTCCCCAACGGAGTGATCGAGATGTCGCTGGCCATGCCGGGACTTGTCGAGACATCGACCAACCTCGCTTCGGTGAAATTCGAAGGGGACGATCGGATCGTCGTGACCACTTCGCAGCGCTCCTCGGTGGAGAGTGCCAAGGTCTATGCGTCGCAGATGATCGAATCGGTGTTCGCTTTGGCGGGTGCCGAGGTGTCGCATTCGGAGGGGTATCCCGGCTGGGCGCCCAATCCCCAGTCCAAACTGTTGGAAATCACGGTTGCCAGCTATGAGAAACTTTTCGGTGTGAAGCCCAAGGTGCGTGCGATCCATGCCGGATTGGAGTGCGGCTTGTTCCTCGAGAAATATCCGCATCTGGAGATGGTTTCGTTCGGTCCGACGCTGCGCGGCGTCCATTCGCCCGATGAGCGGCTCGAAATCGCAACGGTTCCCAAGTTCTGGGATCTGTTGGCCGATATTCTGAAAAAAGTCGAGTAAGTTTCTGCGTGGAATATTGATTTCCGAATCATATCGTCTGGTCGATCAAGTCATTCATTATCAAATGAATGACTTGATTTTTTGATTATACGGATCGTAGGAAGATGGTTTACACGGGTAATTCTCGGGATGATATTCTCGATCTTTTTTATTGTCAAAGGCCGGATACTCTGTATTTTATGACAATGAAAACCGATTGTTCGACAGGTTTGTACGGGTATTTGTGCTGCGCCTGCCTTCCGGCGAGGTGCAACGAAGGCAGAAGCTCGGAGAACGGAGCCTTGCGGGATACGTAATTAAAATTGCTCGCCGCTATCGAACGGGATAGAATGGACCGGTTGCGAAAAAAATTAGGAAAGATAATTTCGGGGGATTGGTATCCGAACCGATCCTTAATCACAAAATGAATCAATATCGGTATTATGTTAAATTTTAGAAGGGATTTTTTGCATCGGCCAATATGTCGGCATTTACGCCGGTGATTATATAATGATTTATAAAACAGGTATTACCCGTGATTTCTTTGTGTTTTGCCGGAGGCAAATATGCTTGTTGCAGGAAAGTTTTGTAATGTTGCGGACCGATCGATCTTTGATCTGGATGTGGTCAATTCGTGCGGATGTCGTTAATTTTAGTAAATTTGCAGGTAAATATATTTGTCTATGTTTCGAAAAATCGCCGTATTTTCGCTGATAATACCGTGGCTGCTTTTCAGCGGCTGTGCGTCCCGACCCGCCGACGAGCGGCCGACGATCTTCGTATCGATTCTTCCTTTGCGCGGGATCGTTTCCGAAATCGTCGGCGATGACTTTCGGGTCGAAGTGCTCGTTCCGCCCGGTATGAACCCGGAAAGTTTCGAGCCGACACCCCGGCAGATGATCGATCTGAATCGTTCGCAGTTGATATTCAATATCGGTTGGATCGATTTCGAGCAGAATATGCTGTCCAAGATCGAGGACCGTCGAAAGGTAATCGACCTGAATCGTGGTATAGAGCCGATTGCGGGCAGTTGCTCCCATGCGGACGCGGATAAAGAGCACCGGCACGGCGTCGATCCCCACATTTGGACCTCTCCGCGCGAATTGCGCACTATGGCCGATAATGCTTATCGGACGATTCACGAGCTGTATCCGGACTCTACCGGATATACGGTTAATTATCAGCGTCTTGCCGATAAATTGCAGGTGCTCGATGATTCTGTTGCCGAACGGCTGAAGCAGAGCGGAGTACCCTATTTCATGATTTACCATCCGGCCCTGACCTACTATGCCCGTGCCTATGGAATCGAGCAGGTTGCCATCGAGCAGGATGGCAAGGAGCCTTCGGCTAAACGGCTGGTCCGGCTTATCGAGCAGGCTCGCCGGGACAGTATTCGTGTCGTATTCTACCAGAGCCAGTTCCCGGCTTCCGCCGTCGAAGTGATCGCCGAAGATATCGGGGCGCAGAGCGTCCGGATCGATCCGCTGGCCGAAGATGTCGTCGGCAATATTTCCTATATTACGGATCTCATAACTGCCGAACGTCTATGAAAACTCCGCTCGTTTCGCTTCGCTGCGTCAGCGTATCGTACGATGGTCACGATGCGCTCAAAGAGGTCGATTTGGATATTTATCCCGATGATTTTCTCGGTATCATAGGTCCTAACGGCGGAGGCAAAACTACGCTTGTCAAGGCCATCGTGGGAACGATCCCCTATCGCGGTACGATCACCTATTCGCCGCAGTTGTTTCGGGGAAAGGAGCGGTTGATCGGCTATATGCCCCAGCAATCGATCTTCGACCGGAGTTTTCCGATTTCGGTGCTCGAAGTGGTGATGTCGGGGCTTCAAGGGCAAAGGGGTTTCCATGCCCGCTATGCGTCCGGGGATCGAGCGAAGGCACAGGAGCTGCTGCGGACGGCCGGTATCGACGGGATCGCCCGCAAACCTATCGGCGAGATTTCCGGCGGTCAGATGCAGCGGGCGTTATTGTGTCGGGCGGTGATTTCGGATCCTAAATTGTTGATTCTGGACGAGCCGGCCAATTTTGTGGACAATCGTTTCGAAAACGAGCTCTATCGGATGCTCGCCGAGCTGCACGGACGAGTGGCGATCGTAATGATTTCGCACGATCTGGGGACGATTACGAGTGTCGTGCGGAATATCGTTTGTGTGAATCGTTATGTTCACCGGCACGATTCGAACATCATCACCGAGGAGCAGCTTCGTAATTACGACTGCCCTATTCAGCTTATTTCCCACGGCAAGGTGCCGCATACGGTGCTTGCATCGCACCCGCACGACTGTTGTCCGCATACCCGTACGGAGGAGTAGCCCGGCTTTTCCGGTATCTATCTTCACCGATGAAGATTACGACCGGGCCAAAGCCATGTACGACGAACGCATGGCTAATTACGGAAGCGGTGAAAAGTAACTCCCGGATTCTCTGAACGAATAGAGCCGCAATAGCTATTGCGGCTCTATTCGCTTCCTCCCCTCTCGCTGTTCGGCAGACAGAGTGCCTCGTTCCGGAAAAAGTGTTGCGCCGGATCAACAAAATGTATTCCGTCATATATGCGTCCGTTGGCTTGCCGCCATTGTTTGTTGTCGTACCTGTTGCCTGCACATTGGGCGGCGATGCCGGCCGCAGGATCCCGATCGTTTGTGGACATAAAAAATACTTACGGAGTTGCCCCCGTAAGTATTCGAGTATGATTCGGGATAATTCTCTATTTGTTGATCTCGCTCAACTTTTCGAACAATTTGCCGAACGAAGCCTCGATTTCGCGGCGCAGCGCTGCAAAGTGCTTGCGCACCAGCGAAGGATTATGTGCATCGGCCGGATTGTTGGCCTTGACGAAAAGCGCGTTGCGAAGAGCCACGCCCTCCTGCATCACTTCGAAAATCTCTTTCTCTTTGGTCGGCTGGAAGCAGATCGCCATGTCGCAGTCGAACACGAGTTCCTCCAGACGGTAGTCGATCTCTTTTTTCAGCATTCTTAAATTTGCCATATCTCTATTCGGTTTTTAATATAATTATTTCTGTAAAAAATCATACACGGATCCACGTACCTCTCTCCGCCTTGTCGGAAGCGTTGCTGCATCTGCCTGTTGTAAAAATTAAAAGAGTGCGAACAGTTGCCAACCCTTGATGTTTGTTTTCCTCTTTCCGGACAGATCCGCACTCGAATATCTCCTATCCGTTTTTCGGCCGTCGGCTGTTTGCATCAGTCCGAGCCGGCTTACCTGCCGCAAAGAAGAACTGCATCCTATCCTCTGCAAAGATAGTGAAAGCCGAGAAGAAAACGGGAGCTCGTTCACAGTTTTCCGAGGCATATCCTATCTCCTTGCAAAGATAAAAAAATCTTCCGGAAATCGAGTGCAGTCAGATCACAAAATTCAATTACATCCGCTCCGGTACGTCGATTCCGAGCAGCGCCATGGCCAGACGGATCGTGCGGGCCACCTGTTCGGCCAGGCGCAGCCGCATGTCGCGGGTCGTCGTACACTCCTCTTTGAGGATCGAATGGTCGTGGTAGTAGCCGTTGAACGATTTGGCCAGTTCGTAGGCGTAAGCGCCGACGATCGACGGAGCGAAATTCGCGGCGGCGGCCTGTACGGTCGCCGGATATTCGGTCAGCGCCTTGATCAGTTCGATCTCTTCGGGCAGGAGCGCCGCAGCTTCGTCCTGGGTGCGGAAATCGATCCCTGCCTCCTCTGCTTTGCGCAGGATCGAGCGGATGCGTGCATGCGTGTACTGGATGAAAGGACCTGTATTGCCGTTGAAGTCGATCGATTCGCGGGGGTCGAACAGCATCGTTTTCTTGGGATCGACCTTCAGGATGAAATACTTGAGGGCTCCCAACCCGACCATCGATGCGATGGCGTCGGCTTCCTGCGCGGTGCAGCCGTCCAGTTTGCCCAATTCGTCCGACATCTCGCGGGCGGTCGATACCATGTCGGCGATCAGATCGTCTGCATCGACGACCGTTCCCTCGCGGGATTTCATCTTGCCTTCGGGCAGCTCGACCATGCCGTAGGAAAGGTGGTAGATGTGGCCGCTCCATTCGTCGTATCCCAACTTCTTGAGGATCAGCTTGAGCACCTGGAAATGGTAGTTCTGTTCGTTGCCCACTACGTAGATCATTTCGTCCAGCCGGTTCTCCTCGAAGCGGCGGAACGCCGTGCCGAGATCCTGCGTCATATAGACCGATGTGCCGTCGCCGCGCAGCAATAACTTCTGGTCGAGTCCGTCGGCCGTGAGGTCGATCCAGACCGAACCGTCCTCCTTGCGGAAGAAGATACCCCGGGCGAGTCCCTCTTCCACCAGGCTCTTGCCCAGCAGGTAGGTTTGCGATTCGTAATAGACCTTGTCGAAATCGACGCCCAATGCCTTGTACGTCACGTCGAAGCCTTCATAGACCCACCCGTTCATGGTTTCCCACAGCGAATATATTTCCGGGTCTTTGGCCTCCCAGCGGCGCAGCCACTCCTGCGCCTGCCGCATGATCGGAGCGTTTTTCTTGGCCTCCTCCTCGCTTTGCCCGGCGGCGACGAGCTCCTTGATCTGGGCTTTGTAGTGCTTGTCGAATTCGACGTAATATTTACCGACCAGGTGGTCGCCTTTCATCCCCGACGAGGCGGGCGTTTCGCCGCCGCCGTAGAGTTTTCCAGGCCAGCATCGACTTGCAGATGTGAATACCGCGGTCGTTCACGAGGTTTACCTTGATGACCTTGTTGCCGTTGGCTTTCAGGATCTGCGCGACGGAGTATCCCAGCAGGTTGTTGCGGATGTGTCCCAGGTGAAGGGGCTTGTTGGTGTTGGGCGAGGAATATTCGATCATTACGGTACGGCCCGTCGGTGCGGCCTGCCCGAAGGTGTCGTTTGCCGCGACCTCCCGGAAGCGTGCGGCCCAGAATGCACTGTCGAGCGAGAGATTCAGGAATCCCTTGATTACGTTGAACGCCTTGATTTCCGGCGTATTGGCCACCAGGTATTCGCCGATCTCCGTTGCCGTGGCTTCGGGCGACTTGCGGCTGGCTTTGAGCAGGGGGAACACCACGAGCGTATAGTCGCCCTCGAACTCTTTGCGGGTTTTCTGAATCTGCAACGGCGCTCCGGCATTCCCGTAGAGGGTGCTTACCGCCGCTGCGACTTTATCCGTAAGAAACTGTTCAATATTCATCGTATGTCGAATTTGGGTGCGAATTTACGCTTTTTATCCGAATAATCCGCGTCGTCGCCTCTCAATAATGCGTCGGATAGCGAATTGCATCCGTCGATTTTCGGAAAATTGCAAACTATTGTTATATTTGCAAACCGTATAGGCTGTCCCCGCAGCGTCCGAACGGTTCGGCGTTGCTGCGTCGTGCGATTCCCTGTCCGAAAACAATCCGGGCCGGATTCGTTCGCCGGGGTCGAAGGCCGGAGCCATCCGGCCCGGCTTTCGGTATGGACCGCCTTTCGTTTTTTTATTTTTTCATAGCATGGAAATATTCATAATCCTCCTGCTGATCCTGCTCAACGGTCTGTTCGCCATGTCGGAGATCGCCCTAATCTCGGCCCGCAAATCGAACCTTACGGCGCAGGCCAAGCAGGGCAACAAACGGGCTCGCCAGGCCCTCAAGCTGGCGGAAGATCCCAACAAATTTCTTCGACCGTCCAGATCGGTATTACTCTGATCGGTATTTTGACCGGTATCTATTCGGGGGCGGCCATCGCCGACGACCTGCGGGAAGTCTTCGTCCGCTGGGGAGTTCCCTATGCGGCTCCCGTAGCGCAGACGCTCATCGTGATCGTGGTGACCTATCTGACTATCGTGTTCGGAGAGTTGATTCCCAAGCGTATCGGTATGACGGCCGCCGAGCCGGTCGCCAAACTCGTGGCCGGCCCTATGAAGGTGCTGTCGGTCGTCGCCTCCCCTTTCGTATGGCTCCTTTCGAAGAGCATCGAGGGCATTTCCCGTCTGTTCGGGCTGCGCGATACCGACAGTCCCGTAACGGAGGCCGAGATCAAGTCGATCGTGCAGGAAGGCGCCGAGGACGGAGCTGTGCAGGCTGTCGAGCAGAAGATCGTCGGTCGTGTCTTTTCGTTGGGTGACCGCAGCGTGGAGTCGATCATGACCCACCGCAGCGACATCGCATGGCTCGATGTGAATATGTCTGTGGATGAGATCCGCGACCTCGTTCGTCGGGAGCCTCACGGACGCTATCCCGTCGGCGAAGGATCGCTCGACCGGCTGGTCGGCGTCGTCTATCTGAATGGATCTTTTTCTCGCATATCGGGGACCCCGGATTCTCGCTGCGGCAGATTCTCTCTCCTGTCAAGCTGTTCCACGAGGGAGCGGAGGTGTATATGGCGCTGGAACAGTTGCGGACCGAGCAACTGGGTTATGGCATCGTTTGCGACGAGTTCGGCGTCACGCAGGGTATCGTGACTCTGAAAGATATTTTCGAAGCCCTTGTAGGCGAGCTGCTCGAAGATCGTGAAGAGCCGGATATCGTCGTGCGCGAGGACGGCAGCGTGCTGGTGGACGGACAGTGTTCGTTTTACGATTTTCTGGCCCATTTCGGATTGGAGGATGTTTATTCTTCGGCCGAATACAATACGATCAGCGGTTTGATTCTGGATGAGTTGGAACATATTCCGCACAGCGGGGAATACCTTCAATGGGAGTGTTTCCGGCTCGAAGTCGTGGATATGGACGGAGCACGCATAGACAAAGTGCTGGCGACGATGATCGACACGTCCGATAATAAAAATAAATAGGGCCTTTCCGTGCGGAATTTGTTTTTGATGCCATGAAGATTGCCGACATAGAATTGGGTGACTGCCCGCTGTTCCTGGCTCCGATGGAGGATGTGACCGATCCTTCGTTCCGCTATATGTGCAAGCGGTTCGGTGCCGACGTGGTATATACCGAGTTTATCTCTTCGGACGGGTTGATCCGCGATGCGGGCAAGTCGCTTGCCAAATTGCGCATCGCCGAAGCCGAACGGCCCGTGGGTATCCAGCTTTACGGTCATCTGGTGGAACCGATGGTCGAGGCGGCTCGGATCGCCGAGGCGGCCGATCCCGATATCATCGATATCAACTTCGGTTGTCCGGTGAAGAAGATCGCCGGTCGGGGCGCCGGATCGGGTATGATGCGCGATGTCCCCCTGATGGTCGAGATGACCCGCCGCATCGTCGAAGCCGTGAAGAAACCCGTGACGGTCAAAACCCGTCTGGGATGGGATGAAGAGTCGAAGAACATCGAAGAGATCGCTCTGCGCCTGCAGGACGTGGGTATCGCCGCACTGACGATCCACGGCCGCACGCGGGCCCAAATGTATCGCGGCGAAGCGGACTGGACGCTCATCGGCAGGGTGAAGAACAATCCAGCGATCCGGATTCCGATCATCGGTAACGGAGATATCGACTCCGGTCCCAAGGCCCGCGAAATGTTCGACCGCTACGGAGTGGACGGGGTGATGATCGGGCGGGCAACCTACGGGCGGCCCTGGATCTTCCGCGAAGTGAAACACTTTCTTGAAACCGGCGAGGTGATGCCGCAGCCGTCGGTGGCGGAGCGGGTCGAAATCGCTAAAGAACATCTGGCCAAATCCTTGGAGATCAAAGGTGACCGGGTTGGAATCCTGGAGATGCGCCGCCACCTGTCGAACTATTTCAAGGGGCTTCCCAATTTCAAGGAAACCCGCCTGAAGCTGGTGACTCTGTTCGATCCGAACGAACTGTATGCCACGCTCGATTCGATCGCCGATCGTTGGGGCGATTTCGACGTGAGCGGCACAGTGCCCGAACCGCTGTCGCACGACCTGTAATTTCACGGGGTCACACGAAGGCCTGATTCCGGTCGGTGGCCGAGACGGAGATGGAACGGGGTTTTGCCCGCTCTGCGCGAAACAGCAAAAAATACGCCTGATCCCCTGTGGAATCAGGCGTTATACGCTCAGATACAACGGCTACTTCAGCACACGCTCGACATAGGCTTTGTAATCCTTCACGACGGGCTCGTACTCCTCGTCCTCGAAGAGCGGCGACGAGATCAAGAAATCGGCCGACGAACGGTTGAT
>ENA-OQHN01000746-OQHN01000746.1-human-gut-metagenome-genome-assembly--contig:-NODE-746-length-10726-cov-2.478819_pt1 | contig 10726 bp, 10 predicted proteins | sample MGYA00242564_ERZ504721 | MGnify/ENA primary metagenome ERZ504721 (study PRJEB26092, sample SAMD00036212) | human gut metagenome | host: Homo sapiens | study: EMG produced TPA metagenomics assembly of...
GGCACAGGGCAAAGCCCAGCAGGGTAACGGCGATCAGCGGCTTTAAGGTGATGGTCAAGGGGCCGAATTGCAGCAGGGGTTCATCCACCTCCACAAATAGCGGGTCAGAACCTGTGCAACGCTGACATCGCTACCATATCATCCGTCAGGGCTGACACGGCTGGTAACAGCCCCGGTCAGGTTCTGCCAGCTGCCTGCGGCACTGCCCAAAATAGGTGACCCCCTGAATGAACCAGGCCCCAGCGCCGCTGCCACGCCGCCTACAGCAGCAAAGCCGGTGCATATCATGCGGCGCAGCCAGGCGCGGCGGTCCCCGCCGGCCAACAGTAGACAAGCGGGGCTTCGCACAGGATCAAAAAGGTGGAAATAAACTCAAACCCGCACATGCAGCGCACCATGCAGGCGGCGAACACCAGCAGGTAACACCACCAGGGCGTTTTGCCGCGCCGCCGGGTAACGGCACAGAGCAGCAGCCCCGCCAAAGCGGGCAGCAACCAGGTCCACAGGCACCAGTACAGGTCTTTCATGCCGCGCTGCGGCCAGGGGGCAAACACCACGGCGCACAGCCACGCCAGCGCGGAAAGCGGCCCCCACGCCCGCCATACGGCCAAGCAGACCAGCAGAGTAGCCGCATAGAACAACATACTGTTGATGTTGTACAGTATGATTTCCCGCGCTTCGCCGCGGTCCTCAAAAACAGAGAGCACTTTGTTCAGCACGCCGAACGCCCAGCCCTGCAGCCCGGTCTGGTGGGTGTAAGCCTGAAAATCCTGCGGGGAAACGGGGATGTTGTCCCGGTACCAGTAGCGGTTTTGTTCATCGCTCCAGTTCTGGGTATATACCCCCATAAAGCCGCCGGGGCTGGTCTGGTTCTGCTGCATCTGAAGCATGCGGCCGAACACGAGAGTCTGGGAGCCATTGTCCCAAAAGCCGGTCAGATAGGTGCTGCCGTTGTGCCGCCAAACGGTCAAAACAACCGCCAGCACCACAACCACCACCGCCGTTACAGCCACCTGCACCGCCGCAGGCAAGGATCGAAATTTTTGCTTCAAAATAATAAGTTCCTAACGTATAGAATCAATATCGTCTAAAAGTTGAAAAAGCAGGAACAAAGAAAGGAAACCAGCGAGTTCTATGAGCCACACGCCCCAACTCCTAACTCCTACCTGTCCCACTTATCGCACAAGCTGGCGATCTGGCTGGCAAAGCGGGCAAGATCCTTGTTGGCACCGCCGCGGTTGTGCTCGATCACAACCAGCAGCCGCTTGCCCATGTTCAGCAGGCGTTCAAACGCCGGGCTGGTGCGCGGCTTGTCGGCAGGCTGGCTGGCCTTGGCCAGCGGCACCATGGTGCCCTGCCGCAGTAGGGCAACGGCCCCGCCGGTCAGCTCATACACGGCACCGTTGTACGGCGCTTCTGCCGGGATGCCCTCCGCCGTCAGGGTGCGGGCAAAGTGATCGGCAACCAAGTCCTCGCCGTGGTTCACAAACACATGTTTGGGTTTGGGATCAAAGTGGCGGATCCAGGTCAACAGGCCGTCCCGGTCCGCATGGCCGGACAAGCCGCTCATCTGGCAGATCTGTGCATTGACCTGCACCGTTTCGCCAAACAGCCGTACTTCATCGGCACCCTCGATCAGTGCGCGCCCCAGCGTGCCGGGGGACTGGAACCCCACAAACAGGATGGTGCATTCCCCGCGCCACAGGTTGTGCTTGAGGTGGTGGCGGATGCGCCCGGCATCACACATGCCGGAAGCGGAGATGATGACCTTGGGGGTGGAGTCCAGGTTGATGGCAACAGAATCCTCTTTGGTTTCACTGATCTGCAAACCGGGGAACGCCAGAGGGTTTTCGCCCTTCGTCACCAGGGCTATGGCTTCGGCGTCATAACATTCACTGAAGTTTTCCCGGAAAATGGTGGTGGATTTGCTGGCCAGCGGGCTGTCCACAAACACGGGGAAGTTATCGTGCCCGTGGATGCGGTGCTCCTCTTTGATCTGGCGGATAAAATAGAGCATTTCCTGCGTGCGACCCACGGCGAAACTGGGAATGACCACATTGCCGCCGCGGTCGAACGTTTCCTGCAAAATCTGGGTCAGCTCGGCCACATAGTCCGGCTTGGGGCCGTGGGTGCGGTCACCATAGGTGGATTCCATCACCACAAAATCCGCTTTGGTCAGGTACTGCGGGTTACGGATCAGCGGCTGGTCCAGGTTGCCGATATCGCCGGAGAACACAATGGTCTGGCTTTCGCCGTTCTCCGTTACCTGCAAGGTGATGGAAGCGCTGCCCAGCAGGTGGCCTACATCGGTAAAGGTGGCCGTAATGCCGGGGAACACTTCCAGCGGCTTGCCGTAGCTTTGCGGTACAAACTGCTTCATCACGGCCATGGCGTCTTCTACTGTGTAGTCCGGCTCTACCAGCTCATTGCCGCTGCGCTGGGCTTTGCGGTTTTTTCCACTCGGCTTCCTGCTCCTGAATGTGGGCGGAAATCTTCCAGCATGATTTCGCACAGGTCCATGGTGGCATCTGTGCTGTAAATGGGGCCGCGGAATCCGTTCTTGTACAGATAGGGGATGCGTCCCGAATGGTCAATGTGGGCGTGGGTCAAAAGGATGGCTTCAATCTCACCGGGGGCGCAGGGCAGGTCCGCATTGGGGTAAACGTCTTTGCCCTGCTCCATGCCGCAGTCCACCAAAAAGCGGTGGCCGCCTGCTTCAATCAGGGTGCAGCTGCCGGTCACTTCACGGGCAGCGCCCAAAAAGGTCAGCTTCATAACAGCCTCACTTTCTCCCGGCACCGCGCTGCGGTGCTTCGGGCAGCGTAAACGGGTTTGCAAAGTTATTGGTTACATCATTGATATTCATGCGGATATCCCAAAAGACATCCCCATAATCACGCAGAATCGTATAACTGCCGCCTGCCTGCTCCAGAGCTTCCAGCGTGGCGGTATCGGTCACCACAAGGGCGTCGCCGTCCGTCGGCTCAAAGGCAGTCAGGCTTTCCTCATAGGTGCGGGTCACGGTACCAGTGTCAATCAGGGCACCGATGGCGGCGGAGGTCGTCCGCGCCAGCACCAGCCGCTGCCCGGCGGGAACGGCATCACACAGCGCCCCGCGGGTAACATCGCCAAAGTCAAGCTCGGTAATGCCGCCTGCCAGCGCGGTTACGGTCAGGTCGGCGGCATCCTGCGGGCAGTTGGCGCGGTCACCGTCGGCATAGGCCAGGTAAAGTGCGGCGGCATAGTTGGCAAAGCTGATGGTTTTATCCGCACTTTCGTTGGCTTCAAAGGTGAACAGCGTCTGGCTGCGCACATCCTCGTCGCCGTCTGCCAGGCTCTGCAGGCTGGTAAAGGCGGAATCATAGGCAGTCTGCTGGGCGGTGGTGTAGCTGCCGCGGGCGGATTTCAGGTCGGCGGCGCTCATGCTGGCGGGTTCGGCTGTCATGCTGCCGTCCGCCGCAAAGGTCAGGTTCAGGCAGCCCACGCTGTCCCAGCCGGACCCGGCGGCAACAACGGCAATGCCGTTTGCCTTTGCGGTGCTGTTGGCTGTGGCGCCGGCATCCAAGACGGCGGTCACGCCAAGGTCTGCCAGGTCGGCATAAATGCCGCTGATGTCGGTATCCGGCCCGGCAATGCAAAGGATGGCGTCAGCCCCCTGGGCCTGCAAAGCAGCAACCTGTTCGGAAGCCGCCAGCGCCAGGTCCGCAACGGTCAGTTCTTTCGTCTGGGCGGAATTGCCGATCGAGGCCAGCGAGAAGAAGCCGATCTTTTTGCCTGCTTCCTCCACAATGGTGTTCATGCCGTTGGAAATGCGGTTGCGGCTCCAGCTGGTGGAACGGGCCAGCAACGCTTCGTTTTCTGTCGTGTACAGGTTGGAAGCAATCGAAGGCCCAGTGGCGGTCATTACATCGCTGAGAAGGCGGTCAGTGCCATACGCCATATCGGAAGCATCAAAGGCCTGCAAATCATACCCGGCTGCGGCAAAGGCGCTGGTCATATCCATGCCGCCGGTCAGGCTGGCGCGGGCGGTGCCCTGCAAACTGCCGCCTACATCCACCAGAATGGAGTCCTCGCTGCCCGCTTTCAGGGCAGCAATGTCCGCAAGGCTGACCTCTTCGCCCTCGGTCAAGCCCTGCAGATTACCGGTAACGTAAACGGGAATGGTGAATGCCCCCACCCGCACCGTCACATCGGCGCTCATGCGGCCATCCGCCAGGGTGGCGGTGATGGTGCAGGTGCCGTCCGCCTTGGCTTTTACCTCGCCGTGCTTATTCACGGTGGCAACGTCTTCATTATCGCTGGACCAGAAGATTTTCTGCCCGCCCTCGCTTTCGCTGGGCTCATCGGTCAGCAGGGTGGCGGTGGCTTTCGCCTTGGGCAGCCACAGCTCGTTTTTGTAGGTGTCGTTGGTCAGCGAGGGCAGGATGTCCTTGCTGGTTGCTTTGATGCCGGTAAAGGTCAGCTCTTCCATCACAAAGTCAACATCGACCGTGTCGCTCTGCACGCCGTACTTTTCGCCCGGCTCCGTATAGGTGGCCTGCCAGATGGAATACGGCCCGGTGTAGCCCAACGCGGAATTGAACCGCGCGATCCAGAATTATCGCGCCAGCGGTCAACGCGGGGTCCGTCAAGCGGCCGCGGGTCCAGTTGATGGAGGCGTAAATGCCTTCCTCGCCCTTGTAGCCCAGTTCTTTCAGGCGGTCGAAAAATACTTCGGTCAGGTGGGCCATCTCGTCCGGGTACAGGCCGGTGATGGATTTATCCTCCAGGTCATAATAGACCGGGTAACTGAGCTGGTAGGGGGTGGCGGTGTAATCGTCCAGCCCCTCGTGCGGGGGTGCCACAAGGCCCAGCAGGCGGGCAACGTGTTCGGCTTCCGATTTGGCCTGTTCCTCGGTGGTGGCGTAAGAATACAGATAGGTGCCAAAGGGGATGCCAAGGCGGGTGCATTCGTCCGCGTTGCGGCGCCACTGTTCATCGTCCTGGGCGTAATCGCCGGTGCCGTTCCACTCGCTGCCAAAGCCGCAGCGGATCATGGCAAAATCGATCCCGGCAGCCGGGGCTTTCTCCCAGTCCACTTCACCCTGATACTTGCTCACGTCAATGCCTTTTTTGGTGGCGGCCAGAATCGGCTCTCCGTCACTGTTAAAGTAGTACCCGGCATCGTTCTTGGCCCACGCTCCGGCACTGGTGCCGGGGTCAATGGTCAGGGGGGCTTTCTGCCCGCTGTTGCAGGCGACCAGCCCGATCACTACCAGTGCCACAACGGCAACCAGCACGCACGCGGCCAGTGCAAGACGCAGGTTGGGCTGCTGCTTCTTTTTGGGCTGTGGGCGGCGGCCCTGCGGGGATTTGGGCTGGGACTGTTTGCGGTAGGTCTGGCGGGGCTGTTGTTCCGGCTTGCGGGGCTGCCCCGACGGCTGTTTGTTTTGTTCCATCGGCGGTTTCCTCTATGATCGCAGCTGCCCGGTGGGCAGCGGAATGTTGGCGTTAAAACTTTTATATTTATAAGAATATGGTAACATTTTGTCAAACAAAATACAATCCGGTAAAGCAGGCAGATTGTGTAATTTTGGACAGGAAATTTTGGGCAATACCGCATAATTCTAAGTGCCGATACGGCGAGCGAGGTGCGGCAGATGCCAAGCCAAAAGCGCAGATAATACTGGATGTCTTATCGAGCATTTTGGCAACGCAGATGCCGTGCCGCAGCTGCCGGAGCGGTGCTTAAGCCGCAAGGCGGGAATTGTGCGGTGTTGCCTTTGTATTTTTCTTTCGTTTACACCGTATCGCGCAGCACACCGGCGTGTTCCAGCCCCACCATCACCACGGGGATCAACACCAGCTGCAACACAATGCCCGGCAGCGCGGTGGCAAATGCACCGGCAATGAACATCTGCATGGTAAAGCCATTGCCGCCAAGGCCCAGCAGCACGGTTTGGGCCACGCCCCACACAGCGCGCCCGGCCAGCATGGCGGGCACCAGCGCCATATAAACGCCCGCCACGCCGCGCTTGTTCAGCTTGGCATACAGCAGGCCGATCACCGCGCCATAGGCAGCCAGCTCAAACGCCATGCCAATGCCGGTGGGGTACAGCACCGGCATGCCAAACAGCAGCCCGCGCAGCAGCGGCATTACCGCGCCAACGGCCAGGCCATACGGCCAGCCGCATACCATGCCGCACAGCAGCACGGGAATGTGCATCGGCAGCAGCATTTTGCCGATCTGCGGGATCTGCCCGGTGATAAGCGGCAGCACCAGGCCCAGGGCCAAAAACAGGGCGGAAAGGGTCAGCTTACGGGTGGATGTTTTCATGATTCAAACTCCTCACATTCTATTTTTTTATTTGATTCCACAATTTGACAGCAGCAGAACACCATGATACGATGATGGTAAAACAGAGATAAAGAAAGAGGTTTTCTTTTATGGAAATTCTTGTGATTGACGGACAGGGCGGCGGGCTGGGCCGCCAGCTGGTTGCCGCCGTTAAAAAGGCCGTTCCGCAGGCGGTGGTAACGGCCATCGGCACCAACAGTGCGGCCACTTCCGCCATGCTGAAAGCCGGGGCTGACCGCGCTGCCACCGGCGAGAACGCCGTGGTGGTGGGCTGCCGCCGGGCGGATGTCATTTTGGGGCCCATCGGCATTGTGATGGCCGACGCCCTGCTGGGCGAAATCACCCCCGCCATGGCGCAGGCCGTAGCCCAAAGCGATGCCCGCCGTATCCTGATCCCCTGCCAACCGGTGCGATACCCTGGTGGTTGGGGTGAGCGCCCCCATCGGCACCCTGGTGGAGCAGGCCGCCGCGGCCGTGCTGGACGGTTGCCGGAACTAAGGCAACACCGCATAAAAACTCCACAAAAAGCAAAATGCAGAAAATATCCCGTCCCCCTGCTGGGGAACACGATACCTTCTGCATATCTATCATCAAAGCAATATCAAGTTTTCATCTGCCATACGGTGCAGCATGCACCAGGATGTTGGGCGCTTCTGCGCCGCAGGGCCGGCTTCCTGCCGGTCGATTGATATTATTATAGTATAAGGCGGCGTGCTGCGTCAAGCCCACCACCGGAGGAACTGCCATGAAACTAATGATTGCATCCGACCTGCACGGTTCGGCTTTTTACTGCAGGCAGCTGCTTGCCGCCATGGAGCGCGAGCAGCCGGACAAGCTGTTGCTGCTGGGGGATATTCTGTACCACGGCCCCCGCAACGACCTGCCGGAGGGCTACGCCCCCAAAGAGGTAATTGCCATGCTGAACCCCCTGCGGGAGCAGCTGCTGTGCGTGCGCGGCAACTGCGATACCGAGGTGGACCAGATGGTGCTGGACTTCCCGATTTTTGGCCGACTATGCCCCTGCTGTATGCCGGTTCCCGCACAGTGTTTGCCACCCACGGCCACCATTACAACACGGCCTGCCCGCCGCCGCTTGCCAAGGGGGATATTTTGCTGCACGGCCACACTCATGTGCCCGCCTGGCAGGAATTTGGCAGCGGCAATTTGTATCTGAACCCTGGTTCCATTGCCATCCCGAAGGAAAACAGCGCCCATTCCTATATGATGCTGACCGATTCCGGCTTTGCCTGGAAAGATCTTGAAGGCAGCATATACCATACACTCGCATTGGATTGCCCAAACTGCGGTTGAATCAATCGCTTGTGCGGTGTAAAATAAAGTGGGGTGGGATTCTTTTGTCCCACGCGCCAACAACCATACAAATTTCATCATATAAATATAAAAAGGATGGTTCTATCCCATGCAAATTGAACAGCTTTTTGATTTTCTGCACCGGTCAGTGTCGCCGTTCCACGCGGTACACACTGCAGCCCAGCTGCTGGATGCCGCCGGTTACACCCGCCTGGAGGAAGCCGAATACTGGAATTTGGAACCGGAACACGGTTATTATGTGACCCGCAACGAAAGTTCCATCATTGCCTGGCGGGTGCCTGCCCACGCCATTGGCGGCTGGCGCATTGCTGCCAGCCATTCCGACTCCCCTACCTGGCGCATCAAGAACACCAACGTGAACGCTGCGGGCTGCATCAAGCTGAACGTGGAAGGCTACGGCGGAATGATTATGTCCACCTGGCTGGACCGTCCGCTCTCCGCCGCCGGGCGTGTGCTGGTGCGGGATGAAGCCGCCGGTACGCTGGAAAGCCGCCTGGTGGACCTGGACCGTGATCTGCTGGTCATCCCATCGCTGGCCATCCACATGGACCGCACGCTGAACAGCGGCCACGCCTTTAACCCCCAGGTGGACATGCAGCCCCTATACGGGCTGGAGGGTTCCAAGCCCTTCCCCGCCCTGCTGGCCGAGGCCGCCGGTGTGAAAGAAGAGGACATTGTGGACTTTGACCTTTCGCTTTACACCCGCCAGGCACCCACCCGCATTGGGCCGGACGGCGAGCTGTTCATGGCCCCCCGCATTGACGACCTGGAGTGCGCCGCCACCACCCTGTACGGCTTTTTGGACGCCGCCCCTGAGACCGACAGCGCTTGCGCCCCGGTCTGGGCGATGTTTGATAACGAAGAAGTGGGCAGCAGCACCCGCCAGGGCGCAGACAGCAGCTTTTTGCGCGATGTGCTCGACCGCATCCTGAATGCGATCCCCCACAGTGCCCAGGCACAGGCCCAGGCATTTGCCAACAGCTTTGTGCTCAGCGCCGATAATGCCCACGCCGTTCATCCCAATTTTGCTGATAAGGCTGACCCCTGCAACAAGGTCATTTTGGGCAAGGGTGTTGTGGTCAAAGTCAATGCCAGCCAGAAATACACCACCAGCGGCCTGACCGGCGCGATTTTTAAGGAGATCTGCCGCAAGAACAACGTTCCTGTGCAGGTGTTTGCCAACCGTGCCGACCTGCCGGGCGGCAGCACGCTGGGCAACCTGCAAAGCCATACCGTGCCGGTTCCCATGGTAGATATTGGCCTGGCCCAGCTGGCCATGCACAGTGCGGTGGAAACCGCCGCAGTGGCCGATGCTGACGCCATGGTGCGGGCCGTTGCCGGGTTCTACCGCGTCCACCTGCGCAGCCTGGGCGATGCCCGCTATACGCTGGAATGAGCAGCACAGTCGGGCGCTATGCGCCAAGCCCCAGCGGGCGGATGCACCTGGGCAACCTGTGCTGCTGCCTGCTGGCGTGGCTTTCGGCCAAAAGCAGCGGCGGCAAGGTTGTGCTGCGCATTGAGGATCTGGATGCCGTGCGCTGCCCGCGCGAATTTGCTGATCTGCTGGAAGCCGACCTTGCCTGGCTCGGCCTTGCCGCAGATGAAGGTGGCAGCAAGGGCGGCCCTCGCGGCCCCTATTACCAGAGCGAGCGCAGCGCTATCTATGAAGAATATTACCAAAAGCTGGTGCGCAAAGGGCTGGTTTACCCCTGCTTTTGCAGCCGCAGCCAGTTGCACGCCGCCGATGCCCCCCACCGCTCCGATGGGAAGGTGGTATACGCCGGGACCTGCCGGAACCTGACGCCGGAAGAGATCGTTCTGCGCACCGCCAGGCGCAAGCCAGCCTGGCGGGTGATGGTGCCGGACGAAACCATTTCCTTTGTGGACGGCCACATGGGCCCCTATGCCGAGAATCTGGCGCAGGACTGCGGGGATTTTTACCTGCGGCGGGCGGACGGTGTGTTTGCCTACCAGCTGGCCGTGGTGGTGGATGATGCCCTGATGGGCGTTACCCAGGTGGTGCGCGGGGCAGACCTTTTGTCCAGCACGCCGCGCCAGCTATGGCTCTACCGGGAACTGGGCCTGCCCGCGCCGGAATTTTATCACATGCCGCTGCTGCTGGCCGTGGATGGGCGGCGGCTTTCCAAACGGGATGGGGACGAAAGCCTGGAGCATTTACAGGCGCGCTATACGCCGGAGCAGATCATTGGCCGTTTGGCCTATGCCTGCGGGCTGCAAAACGCCCCGGACCCCCGCACCCCTGCCGAGCTGGCCGACGGCTTCAGCTGGCAGCGCGTGCCGCAAAACGACATTATTCTGCCGGAAGGTCTGTTTTAATGGTAGGGGTGTGCCGTCAGGCATCCCGGCCCAATCACCGGCTTTCTTCCACCAACATCTCCTGACGCTTGCAACTCTTATTTGATACGGGAGTGTTCCAATGCAAAATTTTGAACCTACCGGGGCCGCTGCCGCCATGCCGGGCAGCGCTGTTCCCCAGATCAAGCGGCGGCTGCTCATCAGTGCCTGCCTGCTGATTCCGCTTTTTTACCTTGGCCTTGGCGCTGCTTTCGGGTTGCCACTGCCGCCGTTCCTGACCGGTGATAACGCCATGTGGTGCGGCATTGTGCAGCTGGTGCTCACCGTGCCGGTCTGCTGGCTGAACCGTTCCTATTTTATCAACGGCTGCAAGAACATCCGCGCCCCCGGGCCGGATACGCTGGTGGCGCTCAGTTCCGGGGCGGCGCTGGTTTACGGCATAATCGCCATTTTTACACAGGATGCCCCGCAGGAGCTGTTCCTGCCCTCTGCCGCCGCTATTTTGATCTTTGCCGCAGCCTGCCAGCTGCTGGAAGTACGGTTTAAGGCACAAGCCATGGCCCCTCTGCACAGTCTGGCAGAACGCATTCCCGAAACCGCCTGCGTGCTGCGCAGCCGCCAGCAGTACACCGTGCCGCTGAATGAAATCGCGGTGGGCGATATCTTCCTGATTCGTCCCGGCGATGTGATGCCGGTAGATGGCGTTGTCATTGAGGGCGAAACCACGGTGGATGAATCTGC
>ENA-OQHN01000748-OQHN01000748.1-human-gut-metagenome-genome-assembly--contig:-NODE-748-length-10716-cov-3.397394_pt1 | contig 10716 bp, 10 predicted proteins | sample MGYA00242564_ERZ504721 | MGnify/ENA primary metagenome ERZ504721 (study PRJEB26092, sample SAMD00036212) | human gut metagenome | host: Homo sapiens | study: EMG produced TPA metagenomics assembly of...
CTACAGCTGCAAAAGCTGATGCGATAAGTTTTCGGCGCAATTTTTATGAAAGGAAGGGAAGCAAAATGGAACAGTAATAACGTCACGGGTATGAGCTGCGCGGCGTGCAGCACCCGTGTGGAAAAAGCGGTCAGCAAGGTGCCTGGCGGTTACGTCCTGCTCGGTCAGCCTGCTCACGAACTCCATGGGCATTGAGGGCACGGCTTCGCCGGAAAGTATCATCAAGGCCGTGGAAAGATGCCGGCTACGGCGCGTCCAAAAAAGGTCGCGGCACAGAATAGCACAAGCCCCAACATTGCTGCAGAAGATGCCCTGAAAAGACCGCGAAACTCCAAAGCTCAAAAAGCGTCTCATTCGCGTCCGTCGGCTTTTTGGCTGTGCTCATGTACATCTCCATGGGGCATATGATGTGGGGCTGGCCGCTGCCGAATTTTCTCAAAGACAACCACGTCGCGATGGGCCTCATCCAGTTGCTCCTCACCGTCATCATCATGGTCATCAACCAGAAGTTCTTCATCAGCGGCTTTAAAGGGCTCATCCACCGCGCACCGAATATGGATACCCTTGTGGCGCTCGGCTCGGGCGCGTCGTTCCTGTACAGCACCTACGCGCTGTTCGCCATGACAGATGCCCAGATGCGCGGCGATATGGCCGCTGTCATGGGCTACATGCACGAGTTCTACTTCGAGTCTGCCGCCATGATTTTAACGCTCATCACGGTCGGTAAAATGCTGGAAGCGCGCTCCAAAGGCCGCACGACCGATGCCTTAAAGGGCCTCATGAACCTCGCGCCGAAAACCGCCGTGCTCGTGCGGAACGGTCAAGAGGTCACCGTGCCTGTTTCCGAGGTTCGCCGCGGCGATGTGTTTGTCGTGCGCCCCGGTGAGAATATCCCCGTAGACGGCATCGTCTTGGAAGGCGCCAGCGCCGTCAATGAATCCGCCCTCACCGGCGAGAGCATTCCGGTCGATAAGGCCGTGGGCGATGCTGTTTCCGCCGCGACCGTAAACCAGTCCGGCTTCTTGCGCTGCGAAGCAACGCGCGTCGGCGAAGATACCACGCTTTCCCAGATTATCCGCATGGTCAGCGATGCCGCCGCCACGAAAGCGCCGATTGCGAAGATCGCCGATAAGGTTTCCGGCGTGTTCGTCCCGACCGTCATTTGCATCGCCGTTGTTACGTTCATCGTCTGGATGCTCGTTGGGCAGACGTTCGGCTACGCGCTCGCGCGCGGCATCTCCGTGCTCGTCATCAGCTGCCCGTGCGCACTTGGCCTCGCAACGCCGGTCGCCATCATGGTCGGCAGCGGCATGGGCGCGAAAAAACGGCATCCTGTTCAAAACCGCCGTTTCACTCGAAAAAACCCGGCAAGGTGCAGATCGTCGCGCTCGATAAAACCGGCACCATCACAAGCGGCGAGCCCCGCGTCACGGATATTTTACCCGCCCCGGGCATCACCGAAAAAAACCTTCTCGAAGCCGCAAGTGCGCTCGAAAAAAGAGCGAGCACCCGCTCGCCAAAGCCATCATGGCGCGCGCTGAGGAGATCGGCGTGCAGGCAAAAGAAGTCACAGACTTCATGGCAAAGCCCGGCAATGGCCTCACCGCTGCCCTGAACGGCGAAGTTCTCGCAGGCGGCAACCTGAAGTTCATCTCCACGCAGGCAGATGTCCCCGCAGATTTTAAAGAAAAGGCCGAAGCCCTCGCGCAGTCCGGCAAAACCCCGCTGTATTTCAGCAGGGGCGGTAAGCTTATCGGCGTTATCGCCGTAGCGGATGTCATCAAGGAAGACAGCCCGCAGGCCATCCGCGAATTGCAGAACATGGGCATTCACGTCGTCATGCTCACCGGTGATAACGCCCGCACCGCAGAGGCCATCGGCCGACAGGCAGGCGTTAATGAAGTCATCGCAGGCGTCCTGCCGGACGGCAAGGAAAACGTCATCCGCAAGCTCAGAGAGCAGGGGGAAGTCATGATGGTCGGCGACGGCATCAACGATGCGCCCGCGCTTACCAGAGCCGACATCGGTGTCGCCATCGGCGCCGGTACGGATATCGCCATCGACGCCGCAGATGTCGTGCTCATGAAGAGCCGCCTGTCCGATGTTCCTGCGGGCATCCGTTTAAGCCGCGCCACACTGCGCAATATCCACGAAAACCTGTTCTGGGCGTTCATTTATAACATCATCGGCATCCCGCTCGCGGCAGGCGTGTTCATTAACCTGCTCGGCTGGCAGCTGAACCCCATGTTCGGCGCGGCAGCCATGAGCCTTTCAAGCTTTTGTGTCGTCACAAACGCGCTTCGTCTGAATTTATTGAACATCCGCAGCACGAAGCACGATAAAAAAATAAAATCGGCAAAACCCGCCGAAACGAAAACCATCGAAGTAAAGGAGACAAAAACCATGGAAAAAACAATTAAGATTAACGGCATGATGTGCCCGCATTGCGAAGCCACTGTTAAAAAGTGTCTGGAGGCATTCCCGCAGGTCACATCTGCAGAAGTCAGCCACGAAAAGGGCACGGCGGTCATTCAGCTCAATGCTGAAATTTCCGATGCCGAGCTCAAGAAAGCCATCGAAGATAAGGGCTACGAGGTCGTAGACTGAGTTCGATAAAGCTTGACACAAATTTAATCTGTGTTACAATAAAAGCACTGCCTGTGTTTGCGGGCAGTGCTTTTGCATTTTTACAATTTGTTCACAGCAAATTGGCTTTTTAGAAAGAATAACGGCGTAAAATTAACATAAAGCTAACGTAAAGCAAACGGATAAAGTTTCGCCCGCCTTTTTCAAAGGCGGCGGATTCCAAAGGCAGCGCCTTTGGTCGTCGTTCGCAAACGACGAAACCTTTTTTGCCTCCCCAAAAACCCTAGGAAGGTAGGCTCAACAGTCCGGTGGACTGTTGAGCCGTAGGGAACCCAGTTGCATGGGTTCCCTGAAAGGCGGCACAAAGCCGCCTTTTCAAAAACCACACAGCCAAAGAATACTAAAGAAGAGATGAGGAAATCACATGGCACGAGAGCGGTATCTGCTGGACGATACGGAAGACACCATTCATAAAAACGAAATCAAGCCGCAGACCGCGGCGGATAAACGCAAAAACTGGTGGGATTATCACAAGGTGCACGTCCATGCTCGTCGCGCTCGCCATAGCCGTCGTCGGCTATTTCATATATTCGGTCACATCCAAAACGGAACCCGATTATACCATCACCGTCATGACGCAGTATACCGTGCCGAGCGACCTGCAAACCGATATTCAGGAGCTTTTCGAGAAATATGCAGACGACCGCAACGGTGACGGCAAAACATACGTCGCCATGAATTTCTGCCGCTTTAATACAAGCGGCACCTCGGAGTTTGAAACATCAGAGCTGCAGGCCTCGTTCGTCAAGTTCGCGACCGATGCCTCCGCCGGTGACAGCATGATTTTCGCTTACGACGACGCAAGCTATAAATACCTCGATCAGGACGATTTAGAAGGCTTTTTCGGCCCCGTAGACGGCACCGATAACGACTATTACCTCTGGAAGGACATTCCGGCGCTGAACAACTTAGAGCTCAACCACTATAACGAGGAGGGCGCAACGAAAGAAAGCGTGCTTTCCGTCCTCGGTGAGCTCAAGGTCGCCGTCCGTACAGAAGACGGCGCCGCGTTCAAAAAGCAGGAAAAGATCGATTACCGCAATGACAGCGTCAAGCTGTACGAGCGTCTTTTGAACGACGCACCCGCAAATACCGAAAATTAAATGAGAGAGCTGCACATTTTTACGCGCAGCTCTCTTTTTTCTTTGACAGAACCACGCAGACGGACTATAATAAGCACATAGTATACCATGTCGGTATACATCATCCGAATTCACGAAAAAGGATGGGATAAAAATGAAACTGAAACAACTTTAACCGCCATCAAGTATCGCGCGGAGCAGGTGCCGGACGTCGACATCACCGACCTTGTGTACGATTCCCGTAAGGCTGTGCCGGGCTGCGCGTTTGTTTGCCTGCGCGGTGCGAATGCAGATGGCCATAAGTACGCGAAAATGGCAGCGGAAAAAGGTGCCGCCGTCATCATCGCAGAGGAGCCCGTGGAAGCGCCCGTGCCGGTCATTTTAACGGATAACACCCGCCTTGCCCTCGCATGTTTGAGCGCCGAGTTCTTCGGCCACCCCGCAGAGCAGATGCACGTCATCGGCATCACGGGCACCAAGGGCAAAACGACCACCGCGTTCATGATGCGCTCCATTCTGGAGGCCGCAGGCCATAAAACCGGCGTCATCGGCACTATCGGCGTACTGTACGGCGATACCCTCGTTCAAACCGATAACACCACACCCGAAAACTACGAGGTGCAGAAGTTCATGCGCCAAATGGTCGACGCCGGCTGCGAATACTGCGTTATGGAGGTCTCGTCCATCGGCCTCAAGGATCACCGCGTTGCAGGCTTCACGTTTGAGCTCGGCCTCTTCACGAATTTCTCCGAGGATCACATCGGCGGCGCAGAGCATAAAGATATGGCAGAGTACATGGCGTGCAAAAGCATGCTGTTCCGCATGTGCCGCACCGGCATCATCAATATCGATGACCCGAATTATACCGGCATCATCAAAAATCATACGTGCAATATTGTTACCTACGGCTACGATAAATCGGCCGATCTTGTTGCGCATGGGGAAGAACTCGTTACCACACCGGGGTTCCTCGGCGTGCGCTTCTCCGTCACAGGCAAGCTGAATTTTACCGCGGATGTCGCCATCCCCGGCAAGTTCAACGTCTATAACGCCCTGTGCGCCATCACGGCGTGCAGCGTTTTGAATATCCCCGTCACTGCCATGCAGCACGGGCTTAAAACCGTCAAGGTCAAGGGCCGCGTGGAGCCTGTGCCGATGCCCGGCGATTTCACCCTGCTCATCGATTATGCGCACAACGCCGTCAGCATGCAGAGCATTTTGACAACGCTGCGCGCCTATAACCCGAAGCGCCTCATCTGCATGTTCGGCGCAGGCGGCAATCGCCCCAAGGTGCGCCGTTTCGAGATGGGCGAGGTCAGCGGCAATTTAGCCGATCTCTCCGTCATCACGGCAGATAACTCCCGTTACGAAAATGTGCTCGATATTTTAGCGGACATCAAGGTCGGCCTTGCAAAGACCGACGGCAAATACATTGAAATTCCCGACCGCCGCGAAGCCATTCGCTGGTGCATTGAAAACGCACAACCCGGCGACATTATTGTTCTCGCAGGCAAGGGTCACGAAGATTATCAGGAGATCGAGGGTAAGAAATACCCGTTTGACGAGCGTGTCGTCATTCGGGAAATCCTTGATTCCATGAAACAAAGCTCATAAATTACTTTCGGGAAAGGACTTGTGCAGAAATGAATAAGGAAATCACACTGGAACAGCTCGCTTCTTATGAGACCGCGTTCGACAGCGACCGCGCGAACCGTATCGCCATGGATGCTGCCACGAAGAATGGCGTCAACAATGCCGCCATGCGCTTTGAGAACGCCCGCGAAATGCGCCATACGTTCAACATTTCTTTGGAGCAGGGCGACATCACGAATCAGAAGCAGAGCGGCCGCTGCTGGATGTTCGCGGCGCTCAACACCATGCGCTTCCGCATCATCAAAAAGCTCGGCGTCAAAACGTTTGAGCTCTCCCAGAACTACGCGCTGTTCTTCGATAAGCTTGAAAAGAGCAACTATTTCCTCGAGAGTATCTTAGAGACGCTCAACGAGCCCACCGCAGGCCGCCTTGTTACATATTTGCTTTCCGGTCCGCTCGGCGACGGCGGTCAGTGGGATATGTTCGCAAACCTCGTAGAGAAGTACGGCGTCGTGCCGAAGGAAGTCATGCCGGAAACCGCCGCATCCTCCTCCACGCGTGAGATCACCGGCTACCTCACCGAAAAGCTGCGTGAGTTTGCCTGCACGCTGCGCACCGCGTATCAGAACGGCGCTTCCATGGAGGAGCTCCGTGCAAAGAAGGACGACATGATGCAGACCATCTATAACATGCTGTGCATCAGCCTCGGCAAGCCGCCTGTGAAGTTCGATTTCGAGGTCAAGACCCCGAACGGCTTCGTGCGCGACCTCGGCATCACTCCCGCAGTCGTTCTTCAAAAAGTACGTCGACATGGATCTTTCCCGGTACATCAGCCTCATCAATGCGCCGACGTCCGATAAGCCCTACGGCAAGACCTACACTGTCGCGTTCCTCGGTAACGTCGCAGAGGGCCGACCCGTCAAGTACCTCAACCTGCCCATTGAAGACCTGAAAGCGGCAGCCATCGCCCAGATGAAGGACGGCTTGCCGGTTTGGTTCGGCTGCGATGTCGGCAAGCGCAGCGTTCGTGACGGCGGCGTTATGGATCTGAACGCTCTCGACCTCGAAACGCTCTTCAACACCGAGTTCACCATGGATAAAGCTCAGCGCCTCGATTATGGCCAGAGCCTCATGACGCACGCCATGGTTTTCCAGGGCGTCAACCTCGACGATAACGGTAAGCCGAACCGCTGGAGAGTCGAAAACAGCTGGGGCAAGGATGCCGGTGTAGACGGCTACTACATCATGAGCGACGCTTGGTTCGACGAGTATATGTATCAGGTCGTCGTCGATAAAAAGTACCTCACAGAAGAACAGCGCAAAGCGCTTGAGCAAGAGCCGATTACGCTCCAGCCGTGGGATCCGATGGGCTCCCTCGCTTCGGTGCGCTAAATGAAAGGAAACTACTGCATTTATGAATTTAAAGGTATCTGAGATCGCCGAAATGTGCGGCGGCAGGCTCGTCGGCAGCGGCGAAAATACCGTCACGTCGTTTTATACCGACAGCCGCGAGACGACGCCCGGCAAAATGTTTGTGCCCATCCGCGGCGAAAACACCGATGCACACCGCTTTATCCCGCAGGTCTTCGCATCTGGCGCGTCAGCGACTTTTTCCGAAGAGCCGCTCGATGCCCCCGCAGGCGATGTTGTCTACGTTGAAAATACCCGCGCAGCACTGCAAAAGGTCGCGGAACGCTATCGCGAGCGCTTCAATATCCCGGTTATCGGTATCACGGGCAGCGTAGGTAAGACCACCACAAAGGAATTGGTCGCTTTAGCTGTTTCCGCCGGCCTCAAAACGATGAAAACCGCCGGCAACGCGAACAGCCAGATCGGCCTGCCCATGACCGTTCTGCGCATCACGCCGGAGGACGAAGCCGCCATTGTCGAAATGGGCGTCAGCATGCCCGGTGAGATGGCGCGCATCGCAAAAGTCGCAAAGCCGAACATCGCCGTCATGACGAACATCGGCGTGTCGCATATCGAGTTCATGAAAACACGCGAGAACATCATGAAAGAGAAGTTCGGCATCACGGATTACCTGCCAAACGGCAGCAAGGTATTCGTAAACGGCGATGACGACCTGCTTTCCACATTAAAAAGCACCCCGGAAAAGCAGATCGTGCGCTTCGGTCTCGGTGAAAACTGCGACTGGCGCGCCGTAGAGCTTGAGGCCGATACGGAGGGCACAAAGTTTATCTGTGTGCACGACGGTAAACGCGTAGAAATGTACGTCCCCGCTGCCGGCGAGCACAACGTGCGCAACGCCCTTGCCGCCGTCGCGGTCGCTGTGGAAGTCGGCGTTCCGGAGGAAAAAGCCGTCGCGGCCATCCGCACCTATGCACCGCCCGCCATGCGCCAGCAGATTAAAGAAGCGCACGGCATCACGCTGATCGACGATACCTATAACGCCAGCCCCGATTCCATGCGTGCCGCTTTGAAAATTCTCGGCGGTCTGAAAGCGACCGGCAAAAAGTACGCCGTACTTGCCGATATGCTGGAGCTCGGCGATTACGCAGAGCGCGGCCACTATGAAACCGGCGCGTTTGCGGCGGAAAACGGCACCGATGTCCTTATCGGCGTCGGCCCGCTCGCAAAGCACATCGTCGAGGGCTTTAAAAATCGTGAGAACAGCGCGTGGTTCGCCTCGAATGCGGAAGCCATCGCGTATCTGAAAGACCGTCTGCATCCCGGTGATGCCGTGCTGTGCAAAGGTTCCCGCGGTATGCACATGGATGAAATCATCCATGCTCTTTCGGAATAAGCCCGTATACTATAATATATTTAATATATATCACAATATAAAGGCAAAAGCCGGCAAGTTCCTTTTCACTTGCCGGTTTTTTGCAAAACGGAGGAAAGTTGTATGAAAACAAGATTACTGCGCCCGGAAGAAAACTGGAAATCAAATCTCACCATGGCTGTCGCCTTTGAGGGAGATTACGACCTCGAAAAAGCCAAAGAAAGTGCTGCCCGTGAGCGCACCGAAGAAGAAAAGAGGGAAGATGCCCGCAACCGATGCTTCTGCACCTTTTTAGACGACGATGAGACCATCTGCGGCGTCGTGAACAGCCGCGAGTACCTCTGCCGCTTCGACGGCGGCACGTATAAGCTCGGCGGTGTAGGCGGTGTTTCTACATTGCCGCAGTACCGCCGCGGCGGCGTTATCCGCGCTTGCGTGACGGCCTCTCTCAAAGACATGTACGCAAACGATTTCACGTTCGCTTTTTTGTATCCGTTCAGCATGCAGTATTACCGCAAGTTCGGCTTTGAAGCCGGTGCGCCGGAATACCGCTGGTCGGTGCCGTTCACAGCGATGAAGCCGCAGGATGTCGGCGGGCACGTCGAGCAGATCTTCCCCGGCGGCGATTTTACCCCGCTTCTTACCGTCTATAACACGTTCTATGCAGACCACAACCTCTCCGCCGTCCGCGAAACGTATGATAAAGGTCTCGAAAAAGCGAACCTCTGGAACGATAAGCGCTACGTATTCGTCTGGTACAATAACGAAAATCAGCCGCGCGGCCTGATGATTACCCATAAAATCGAAGAAGGCGGCGTCACATATCTTGACTGCACCCACACGTTCCAAAGCCCCGGCGGTTTCCTCGCGTGCGATGCAGAAGCGTTCAACGGCTTGCTGTTCTTCGCAAAATCCGCTTTCTCGTCGGATTACGAGAAGCTTCGCTTTACCGTCCCGTCCGATATGCACTTAGAGCAGCTCATCGGCGAAAACACGCGCACGTTCTGCTCCGTGTTCCCAAACGGCATGCTGCGCGTTGTCAACGTCGAGCGTGTTTTAGAAAACTGTGCTTGCCGCGGCACAGGGGAGATCACCCTCAGTATCGAAGACGATATCATCACGGAAAATAACGGCACATGGCGCCTGCACTTTGCCCCCGGCGAGCAAAATAAAGTTGAAAAAACCGATGCCGTACCGGACCTCATCCTCAACATCCGCGCCTTTTCTGCCCTCATCACCGGCGCCCGCGCCGCCGCCGATATCCCCTGGATGCCTGACGTCCGCCTCCTCCGCCAAGCTCCCACCGTTCCCAACGTCTTCTACCCCAAAAGTGCTCCATGATGGATCTGTTCTAAGCATATTAATTTTATTGTAGGATTATTAGTAACAATTACGAAAAAAGAAGAGATTATGGGGGTAATTAGTGCGTTGCACAGGATTTAAAAAACCGAATTGACAATAAGCGTGTCGAATGGTATCATTAAAATGTGTAACAATATTTATTAAGAATATAAGGTGCGTGAATATAAATGAATAACAGAAAGTTTGCGCTTTCTATGATCATGAAGTTCTCCATTTTTGCATTGCAATTCGGCTTTTTTGCCATGGTTTGTTCCAATATTACGGCCCAAGACTTTTCCGTAGAGCAGATAGCATCGGATATGCGGTCACATTGATTCTCTATGCCATCGTATACGTAGCACTCGGCAATCTTTTCCGTGCGTTTAAAATTACAGATTATTCCATAGCAGAAACTAATTTTTTTCGCAGTTCCTGTCCTTTGGCATGGCAGATTTGCTGCTCTATGGCGAATTCTGCATGATTCGCCATAATTATGTAAACTTAATTCCCGGCATTCTCACGGTGCTTTGCCAGCTTTTGGCGGCAGCGTGCTGGGCTCTTGTCGGCAAGCGTTTTACCATCGCGTTCGGCAAGCCGGAAAAGACCCTCGTCATCTCCGGCGCGGATAATGTGAATGAGTTTCTACAAAAATTTGATAAGATTGGTCATATTTTCACCATCGAAAAGGTCGTTTCTGCGGATATTCTGAAGGGCGACTGGAAAAAAGAAGTCGCTCCCTATCAAGCTGTCATTTTCTATGAGGTTTCCTCTAAAAAGCGTTCAGAGGTGATCTGGTACTGCATGCAGAGCCGCAAAAGCCTCTATATCACGCCGCAGCTCAGTGAGATCACCATGGAAGGCTTTCGGAGCGCGTCATCTGATCGATACGCCCATGATGAAATATGAGTACCGAAGCGAGCGTTTCTGGTACAACCTTGTCAAGCGCGTGGTCGATATTCTGCTTTCCCTTACGGCACTTATTCTGCTTTCCCCGCTGCTTCTTCTTACAGCCTTGGCCATCAAGCTCGAGGATCGCGGCCCTGTGTTCTATAAGCAAAAGCGCTGCACCAAAAACGGCGAGGTTTTTGAAATTCTCAAGTTCCGTAGTATGATCGTAGATGCGGAAAAAGGCGGCAAATCCATTCCGTGTCGCTCCGGCGATCCCCGCATCACACGTGTCGGTCGCGTCATCCGTAAACTGCGCATCGATGAATTCCCGCAAATTATTAACGTCTTAAAAGGTGATATGTCCATCGTCGGCCCACGCCCGGAGCGCATCGAACACGTGGAAGAATACACAAAAGAAATCCC
>ENA-OQHN01000749-OQHN01000749.1-human-gut-metagenome-genome-assembly--contig:-NODE-749-length-10713-cov-4.000094_pt1 | contig 10713 bp, 13 predicted proteins | sample MGYA00242564_ERZ504721 | MGnify/ENA primary metagenome ERZ504721 (study PRJEB26092, sample SAMD00036212) | human gut metagenome | host: Homo sapiens | study: EMG produced TPA metagenomics assembly of...
GATCCCGTTTCCGCTCAGTTTCTGCATGATGAAGCCCTCGCCGCCAAAGATGCCGGAGCCCAGTTTTTTCTGGAAGTGCATGGATAGTTCCACACCCTCCTCAGAGGCAAGAAACGCGCTTTTCTGCACAATCATGGACCGGCCGGCACTGATGTTCAGAGCCTTGATGGCCCCGGGAAAAGCTGGAAGCGAAGGCGATGATCCCGTCCCCACCCTCTGCGGTGAACTTGTTCTGGAATGCGGAATCACCGGACACCAGCCGCCCCAGCATCTTCTTCATACCGCCTCCGGTGGTGGTTTCCATTTTCATATTTGGGCTCATCCAGCTCATGCTGCCGCTCTCCGTGATCATGGATTCGCCTGGGGACAATTCACATACGACGACCGGCAGATTTTCTCCTAAAATTTCATACTTCTTCATGGTGAAGCTCCTTTCATTTTCGTTGTTTTTCTATTGCTCCAAGGTATTCTTATCCGTTGATTGCGCCGCCGCAAAACTCGCAGCAGCCGCTGGCATCCGGTGTGGTGGTCGCCCCGCAGTATGGACAGGTCACCGCCGCCTTGGGTGCTGCGGCCGCGGCCGCTTCCTCCCGCGCCTGCTGCCGGACCTGCAACAGCGCATCCCGGATCTCACAGCCCATTTCCTCATATTGCCGGTATTCCACGCTGGAGCGCACCTCCTCCGCGTTGGAGGTCAGGGAGCCGCCGCCCATTCCGCCGGCTTTAGCCCGGAGACCCCCGCGGGGTCTGCGCATGGCGTCGGGTCCATCCAGCAGTGTTTCCTCATCGTTATCCACTGAGCTGCTGTTGAGCTGGAAGCGATCTCGCTGAAATAGGGATTGTTGACGTTGATCACGATGTAGAAATCGTAGGAATAGGCATACCGTTTGGGATTGAAGCTCTGCCGCTCTCCATCCTTATCCCTGTATTCGATCTCCGTCCTGCGCTCGTCGATGTCCAGCTTGCAGCCGGTCACATCGGAGAAGGACAGCACATCCGGATTGGCCTCCTCCCAATTTCTGGCGGAGGTGACCATAAACAGACCCGCATCCTCGTCCAGCAGCACCTTGGTACGCTCACCCAGAGTACGGGTGGTGCGAAAAGAGGATACCTTGGCTTGATTGGTCTCCCGGTAGGCCAGCTGCTCCTGGATCTCCGCCACCGTGCTCTGGCGGCGGTCGCTGAACCAGGGGGAGAGCTTGGCGGCACATTCCTTGCACAGATTGCCGTCCTCCAGCTTGCGGTTGCCCAGCAGCCCGATTTCACCGCCGCAGACGGAACACTCTTTCTTTTCAAACAACTTTCCAAAGAGTCCCATGTCTCTCTCCTTTCTGAACCCGGTCAGACGCTGACGGCACCCTTCATCTGCATTGCGCCATAGACGTACAGTCCCGGCAGCAGCAGGTTGAGCACCAGGCTGGTAATGCTGAAGGTTCCTCCGCCCACAAGGCCGATGATCATAGAGATGATGGCCAAAATTGCAATGATAATGCCCCACTTGATACAGGAAGCTGCCTTCTGGGGTCGCTGCAGGCGCTGATCCCCTTAATGCCTGCAATAAACTGAATCACAGAGGCTACCGTTACAAGAATGGAACTGGCATAGAGCAGGCCGGTACCCTCCGCGCTCCCCGACAGCGCCGCCAGAGCGCTGATGCCGAGAATGGCGAGCACGCCTACGACCACAGCGATCACGCCGCCGATGATCATGAGAATGGATGTCACCTTCAAAATCTTCTGACCTTTCATTTGTAGTACCTCCTATGTTCTGTTTTTATGGATCGATTTGCGTACTATGGCTGTTCATCCAGCAGGCACAGGGCCAGCTCTGTAAAATACGCCCGGAGCTGCTTCGCTGTTTCCTGATCCAATTTCTTCTGCTGCTGTTTGCCGTCAGAGTAATAGAGGGTGCAGGCCGGCTTTTCCGAGCTGCCGTCCGGCTGTTCTTCCAGACGGATCTCCTCCGCAAACGCGGTGAAGGCATCCCACTCCTCATCTGACACGGCCCAGTCACTCCAGATCTCCTGCTTCCGACCGGACGGGGTAAATCTGGCCCGGAGGATATATGGGGCGTCCTCTCCGTACACAACAGACGGACCCCGGTCGAATTGGAAGGAATAGTCCTTGGAGAAGAGAGCCCCAGACTGACCCATATAGAAGCCGCTCAGCTCCGGCGTGGCATAGCGGGGGATCTCCCGTCCAATGGGGTCGGCCAGCTCCTCCAGCAGAGCGATCAGCGTATGGATACGGCGGTCGTTTGGCGGATCATAACGGATGCTCCGTGTTCCGTCTTCTGTGCTCCAGGTCAGGATCAGGCTGGTGGAGTCCCCGCCATCCATGACTTCGATCCCCGGTGGCAGCTTCACCTCACGCCGGTTTTCCGGGATGGGCTCCATCAGCGGGTAGAGCTCCAGAATGATCTGCTCCACATCCGACCACTGAGCCGCGGTGATGGGGACATTCTCTTTGGTGGACGGATGATACCAGTCCTCGTCCTCCGCCGTATCCGGAGCAAGGGCCGGATAATAGCTTGTTTCCAGAATGGCCTCCGGCGAAAGCGTGATGGCAAAATCCGCTCTGGCAACCATGCCGCTGGTGTGGCTGTATGTGACGCCGGTCAAGGTACCTGGCGGCACGGCAGATTTCTTCTGTATGGATGAATCACCTCCCTGATGACCTCTGAAACAATATCCCGCAGCCGCCAGAAGCAGGAACAGACCTACAACAGAAAATACGGCGGTTTTTCTTCCACGGGTCATCCCTGCACATCGCCATCGTCAAAGGGATCGCCGCACTCCGGGCAGAACTTGGGCGGATGGGCGGGATCATCCGGCTCCCAGCCGCACTTGTCGCACTTGTACTGGGGGATGCCGGCGGGCTTTTTCGCCCCGCACTCGGCGCAGAATTTGCCCTTGTTCACTGCGCCGCAGGAACAGGTCCAGCCGTCCGCGGCAGGCTTGGGCTTGCCGCACTCGGGGCAGAATTTTCCGGTGGCGGTGGCCCCACAGGAGCAGACCCAGCCACTGGGGGCGGCAGGCGCAGGCGCCGGCGCTGGGGCAGGCGTTGGAGCGGGCTGCTGCTGGGCTCCCATCTGATAGAGGTTCTGGGCGTTCATGCCTCCCATCTGCCCGGCCATCCCCATGCCCATAAAGGCCATGGCGGGGCCGGCATTGGGATTGGCTGCCGCAGACTGCATGGCACTGGCCTGTGCGCCCACCAGATGGGCCGCCGCCCGGCTGGGATCCAGGAAGGCCGCGTTGCGCTGCATCTCCTTGATCATCTGCTCGTCTTCCTCGTTGGCCTTGACACTGGAGACGCCGAAGGAGACGATCTCGATGCCCCGCAGGTCACGCCAGCGGGAGGAGAGCTGCTCATTGAGGGCCTCGGCCAGCTCCAGGGTGTGGCCGGGGAGAGAGGAGTAACGGATACCCATTTCCGAGATCTTTGCGAATGCGGGCTGCAGGGCGGTGAGCAGCTCCGTCTTCATCTGCCCCGCGATCTGCTCGGTCTTAAAGTCCTCGCTGACGTTACCGCAGACATTGGTATAGAACAGCATGGGGTTTTTCAGGCGGATACTGTACTCGCCGAAGCAGCGGATACCGATATCCAGATCGACAGCCGCCCGCTGGTCCACCACCCGGAAGGGAACGGGGCTGGGAGTGCCGTACTTGTTGCCGGTGAGCTCCTTGGTGTTGAAGTAGTAGACCCGCTGATCCTTGGGGGCTTCGCCGCCGAAGGTAAAGCGCTTGCCGATGTTCTGGAACACGCCCTTGATGGATTCACCCAGATCGCCGGTAAAGAGGCTGGGTTCTGTGGATGTATCGTAGGTGTACTCGCCCGGCTCGGCACACATATCCACAATTTGGCCCTGCTCCACGATGAGCATACACTGGCCGTTGGCCACGGCGATGACAGAGCCATTGGTGATGATGTTGTCATCCCCCTTGGTGTTGCTGGAGCGGCCTGTGGCCTTCTTCTTTCCCTTTACCGCCAGCACATCCGCGGGGATGGCTTCGCAGTAGAAGAATTCCTTCCACTGGTCGGCCATCACGCCGCCGGCTGCGCCCAATGCAGCTTTGATCAGTCCCATAATGCGATCTCCTCTCTTGTTTTATTTTGTTATGGTGTCAGGAATGTCCACCCATCCACCAGATACCCGTTTGTGTCGGTGATGGGCCAGAGGTACCAAAAATCCTCCCAGGAGCGCTTGATGTGCAGGCACAGGTTCGGTACGCCTTCCGGGATCGTCAGGGAAAACCACCGAGGCTCATCAATGTTGAGCGTTTCGTCGTACAGGATCTCGTCCGTGACCCAATCCAGAAGCCGTCCGCTGTCATCCCACAGGGGCTCGCCCGTACAGAACCGGATCTGTGTTTCATACCAGCGTCCCACCACCAGCAGCCTGTCCAGTCCATCCGGCTCCAGCTTTGTGACCGGCAGTACCTCCAGCCATGCGGATACATCGTCCGGTGGGTTGGGCCAGTAGAAGGTCAGGCAGTCAGAAGGCTCCTCATACAAAGCCGTCTGCAGTGTTTCCGGCAGGAATGCGTCTACCCGCTGGTAGACCGCCGTGCGAACCGCCGGAGCGCCGTCCGTCTCGTAATGCTCCTGGAGATACAGCGTATCCGGATCGGTCAGCGTGAGAAAGAACTCCGCGCCGGTATCATCGTGAAAGAGCCGGACGCTCCAAAGCTCGTTGGAGAGGCCGTGGAACAGCGGTTCCTCCAGCAGTTCCGTCCGCAGCACAATATACGGATACGACGGCTCTTCCCCGGTCGGCTCGCTTCTCTCCGGTCCTTTTAACTCGGTCTTGACGATGATCGAATTGTCCGTCAGGTACAACTCCGGAACCGTAATGCTGTAACCGCCGGTCTCCTGCTTGCCGTACCCGGCAGCTATGTAGAGGTCATTTCCGCTTGTGTAAGTCAGGCGGAAGGAATCGTTCTTCTTTTCTTCTATGATCTGCGCCAGCTCCTGCGGCGTCTCATCGGGACCTATGACGGCAAATTCCAGATCCCGCAATTTTTCTGCCTGTTTTTCACCGCCGCATGCAACCGCATAGACCCCCGCCAGAAAGATTCCCATCACAGCCATAAGGCTTAGAAGCCATTTTTTCCTGCTTTTCTTACTTTTCATCAAATAAAAAACCTCCCGCTCCCCTGCACGCAGCCACGCGGCAAAATGCTTTGATTTACTGCATTTTATGAAGCGGAAGGTTGTGATATTCTATCTTTTTTCCTTTTTCCCTGGCATACGCCAGCAGCCGGTCGTTCGCCGCCGCCCAGCCCCCATACTGCCTGCGGCACGCAATCACGCACTGGCACGCATCCAGACATTCTCTGGCTTCTTGTTCCTTTTCCTCTGATATTTCTTCAAATGCGGGGACTGCAATCAATCTGGACGCCAATGTACAAGCCGCCGGATAATCTAAGTCGGCTTCCGATACGATCCCTGCCGCAAACGTAGTTCCAGCTCTCTGAAGCTGCCAGAAGACAGCGCGCCCGCTTCCTCCTCCTGCCAGCACAAACACCTCTGGCGCCCCCTCCGGACGCGGAAGCTCCATACTGCCGCCTGTCTGACGGAAGCGCCCTTCCTCGATCTGGAAAAGCTCGGAAAGATGTTCCGGAGTCAGCATCTCTTCCGGGCGTCCAAACCGGCTTTCCTGCCCCGGGCTGACGCACAGCACCCAGTCGGAGACGCGCTCCGCCAGATCAAGTTCATGAATGGATAAAATGACTGCCACCTTCTTGCGGCGCGCCAGCTCCTGCAAGACCGACATAAATTCAAGCTTATAACGGATATCCAGATAGGAAGTCGGCTCATCGAGAAGCAGCAGTTCCGGCTCCTGACAGAGCGCCCGCGCCAGCATCACCCGCTGCCGCTGACCGTCGCTGAGCGTCTGGAAGTCCCGCTCCCGAAGCTCTGATACCTGCACTGCCTCCATCGCCTCATCAACTGCCTTCCAGTCCTCTTCCGAGAGGACACCAAACCGCCCCGTGTACGGATAACGCCCGGCTGCCACAACATCCCGGCAGGTCATCCACTCTGCATGGACCTTTTCCGTAAACATGACCGCCATCCGCCGTGCGCGCTCCGTTCCCTTCATTCCCAGAAGGTCCGCGCCGTCCAGGTAAACCGCGCCTCCCAGAGGGGGAAGCTGCGCGGCGACACTCTTTAAAATGGTCGATTTTCCGGCTCCATTCGGTCCGACTAAAGTCAGGATCTCACCCTTCTTTATCCCGATCCGGACTGGATTTAAGATCTGTTTTCCACCGTATCCAACCTGTAAGTTCTCTGTATAAAAGTAGATCTTCTCCTCAGTTTCTGGATTCATGGTATTTTCTCCTCTGCTGCTCTATGCTTCAGGTGCTCTTTCGATGTTTCCGCATCATCACAAAAATCACGACCGGCGCACCGAAGACAGCTGTTACCGTGCTGATGCTCAATTCCGTCGGGGCAAAGACCGTCCGCGCCAGCCAGTCGCTGAACAGGCAGAACACGCTTCCGCCCAGGAAACAGCCCGGAATCAGCACCAGCGGTCTTGTATCGGCAAACAGCCAGCGGATCAGATGCGGAACCGCGATTCCAACAAAGGAAACCGGACCGGCAAATGCCGCTACGCAGCCAGATAAGATGCTGGACAAAATCACCATAAAGAAACGCAGATGTGCGACATTGACTCCCATGCTTCTCGCATACGTCTCCCCCATCTGGTATGCGCCGATCGGTTTGGATAACAGAAACACCGCTGCCGCTGAGACAAAGGTCACGCCCGCCATGACTGCCACATTTTCCCAGGTCATACCAGAAAAACTTCCGCGCGACCAGTTATGCAAGTTGACAATATCCGCATCGCTGGCGAAGGTCACAACAAAATCCGTGATTGCTGAGCAAATATAGCCGATCATCACGCCCCCGACGATCAGCATCGCCATCTGTTCCATCTTCCGCGCGACCAGGAGCACAAACAGCATAGAGAGAAGCGCTCCGGCAAATGCCGCTGCCACCAGCATCCCCGAATTGATCGTAATATTCCATTCCAGAAATCCGACCATCACAAGTGCTACCAAAAGCTTTGAACCAGAAGAAATTCCCAGCACAAAGGGACCCGCGATCGGATTGTGGAAAAAGGTCTGTAACAGATACCCTGACAGTGCCAGCGCCCCGCCAAGGATCAGCGCCGCCAGCGCGCGCGGCAGACGGATCTCCCAGATGATCGTCCACGCCATTCCACGCAGCTTAGGCTCCCGCAGTTCCTGTAAAAATTCCATGATCGGAACCGATACACTGCCTGAACAGGCACTCCAGATAAGCGACAGGAGCAGAAGCATAATCAGAAGCAGAAATGCACCTGCGATCCGCACCTGTCTGCCTGACTGCGCCAGGTTTCTTTGTTTTTTTTCCTGTTTTTGTCTGTTTGCTTCTGATACTGAACGCATCGTTTCTCCTATCTATCTTTATTACACTTTCCTTCCTCACGACTGCAATTTATACAGATATGTCCCATCTTCCTGGCTTCCGCTGAAAATCGCATGGATATCTTCCAGCATCGCTCCAACTGACATGGATTCCTGATAGAGATTCTTCGTCGTACACCAGACATTTCCCGCCTGTACCGCCTTGAAATCCTTGAGAACCGGCGCTTTTGCCAAAAGCTCCGAAATTGAGTGAATCTCCCCGTCGATTGTACTGTTATAAATCAGATAATCGGATTCTTTCGCAGCTGCATAAAATTCTTCCATCTGCATATTGACGGTCGAAGACCGCTTTCCGTCATCCCCCAGATGCCCGAATATGTATCTGCCGCCCGCTAATTCTATCATTTTCGGTATATAATCAGAGGAACGGCGCACGTTCACGCTGCCCTGGTTCGTAATATAGAAAAATGCCGCCGACGGCTTTTCCGCCTGTGCCGTCTGTTCTGTTTTTACGCTCCCGCCTGCGTTCTCCGCATCCGAACCTTCTTCTGTAACTCGCTGCAAAGCCGCTTCCTGCTTTGCAAATGCCGCTTCCGCCTCTTTTTCTTTACCGGTCAGCACTCCATACAGGCGGATCCATTCCGTCCGCCCCAGCGGATGTGCTTCGTAGCTGGAATGATCCACAAGCACCGGGATTCCGAAACTTTCCAGCTTTTCTTTTACCTCCGGCGAATGGAGAATCATCGTATTTTCTATTGCCAGACCGCAGCCCTCCGAGACGATCCGCTCATAATCCGGTTCGCTGTACTTGCCTGCGTAGAGAATTGACCCATTCTCCATCGCCTCCTTTGCCTCCGGGATGTACCAGCCCGACGCATCGGTTCCCGAAAACCGGATATCCGGGAGCGCCCCCAGCATCCGGAACATATCCATGGTCGCGGTCGCTACCAGATAAATCTGTTTGACCGGGCGCTTAAGCACCTGGATCGAATCCGGAAGATCTTCCGGCACCTTTCCGCCCTCTGGAATCAGAAGAAAACGGCTTCCATCCGCAACCGAAACTGCTTCGTACTGCATCCCGTCCGCATCCTCATAGGTATCGACCGCAAACTGGGTCGCATAGGCAAGCTCCATCCGCGATTTCCAGGCCAGGGACGCACTGATCGCCTCACCCGGCTGTGGAAGTGATGCCTCCGCCACCTGTGCATCCACGTTTTCTGCCGGCTGGGACACTTTCGTACCTTTACCCGCCTCATTGGATATCTCACTGGCGGATGTAGACGACGCTGCCGCCACCGCACTCTTTCCCGTATTTCCACAGCCACTCAAGAGCAGCACCCCCATAAGCGACAGTCCTGCCATCCTAAGTGCCATTTTCTTGTTACTGTTCACGCATACGTGCCCAGTAACGGAATTTGCCGTGGCTTCGCATTTAAATACGGCAAATTCCTGCTGCCACCACGTTTTCTTACGGCACTTTCGGTTCCAAAAGTGCCTACCCGTGTACAGTAACCTTTTCTTTCCCGTTATCCATCCTATTTTCTTCATTTTTCCCACTCTGCCTCTCTCACGTGCGCCACATACAGCTTCCGGATCGCCTCAACCTCTCCCAGTCCCCGGATGCGGCATTCCACCTGGTATCCGGCGCGTTCCAGGCGGCTCTTCCAGGAATCCTCCTCTTCACCTGCCATATCCTGATTCGCATGGTCGCCTGCAACCACCATGAGCGGCTGCAGCACTGCCCTCTGATAGTGTTTCTGCGCGCCCAATTTCTCGATCACCGCTTGTAAATCCGGCTGCGCCTCCACGGTTCCGATGTAATAATTTGCATAGCCGCCCGCGATCATCCTATCCTGCATCTTCTGATACACCTGATTGGAAGCCGCGTCCGTCCCATGCCCCATCAGGCAGAGTGCCGTTTTTCCATCGTCATATCCGCCCAGTTCTCCTGCCATCGCCAGGATCACCGCATCCAGATCCGCTTCACTGGCAAGAAGCGGTGCTCCCAGCGCCAGCCGTTCAAAACGCCCCTGATTCGCTTCCACTTCCGCTTTTACATCCATGTATTCAAATCCATCCATCAGATGGGTCGGCTGCACAATCAGACTTTTAATCCCATCGGCTGCTGCCCGGTCAAGTGCCTCCTTCAAATTGTCGATCGACCGTTGATCCCGCTTTTTCAATTTATCAATGATCCTCTGGCTGGTAAATGCCCGGCGCACCTCATATGCCGGAAATGCCTCCGCCACTGCACGCTCAACCGCTCCGATCGTCTTTTCTCGGCTGTCATTGTAGCTTGTCCCGAAGCTGACTACCAGGATTGCCTGTCTTGGTTCCATCTATCCATTCTTCCTCTTTGTTTTTTATCTTTCAATTCAGAATTTTCCCGTTCCTCCTACGCTGCCATATGCCTGAATCTGGCTGACATATAGCTTTATGAATCGAAGCTACTATAGCATATTTTGAAATAGTTTGCAATGAAGCAGAAAAAATGGCACTCCGCCCGTCCAGGCGGAATGCCCCTTTTTCTGCTTTCAAGCTCCAATTTTACCAGCTTTTCTATTTTCTCGTCCCGGCTGCACGCGCGCAGCTGGTGCTCATGCTCATATTTTTCTTTCGTCGCCATCCCGCCTCGGATATGGCTGTTCCGCTTTGTTGATGTCCAGTACCACACGCGCCCGGGATGCAAGCGGCGGATTGATATGGGAAAGGCGCTCGGCCACATCTTTATGCACGGTAGATTTACTGATCCCAAATTTCCGGGCCGCCTGCCGCACTGTCGCATTGTAGTCTATGATGTAATTAGCGATCGCAACCGCCCGTTCCTCGATATATTCCTTCATGGGAGTTCCCCTGAGAACGTTTTTTACATCTTATTACATCTGTTTCCGGTTTATGCAAATTCCCTTTCCCAAACAAAAACACTGCCGATTAGTAGTTCTCCGCACGGCGGTGTTTCCGCAAGTCGTTTCTCTTCACGCCAGCTTCCCACTCTGCCTTCTCCTCATCGGTCTCGACAAGCAGTCCCGGAACTTCCATCGGATGCTCGTTTTCATCCAGCGCTACCATAACCACATAAGCGGTATTAACCAGTTTACGTGCGCCGCTTAAAGACTCTACGAATGTATCGACACGCACTTCCATGGAGGTTCTTCCAACGTAAGTCAGCTTACCCTCGATAATCAGGGTATTGTTCAGGTGGACTGCCTCTTTGAACTGCAGGTTATCAACCGATGCAGTTGTCGGATTGCAGTGCGCGTGGCGGCGCGCAACAACGGTCGCTACAACGTCGATCC
>ENA-OQHN01000750-OQHN01000750.1-human-gut-metagenome-genome-assembly--contig:-NODE-750-length-10705-cov-59.500000_pt1 | contig 10705 bp, 8 predicted proteins | sample MGYA00242564_ERZ504721 | MGnify/ENA primary metagenome ERZ504721 (study PRJEB26092, sample SAMD00036212) | human gut metagenome | host: Homo sapiens | study: EMG produced TPA metagenomics assembly of...
GAACAACACCGAGCGCGCGGCGGCGTCGTTTATTAAGGGTCTTAAGGGCACCAACACCAACCAGGAGTTCCTGGTGCGTTCGGCCAAAAAGCACAGCGACTACGAGCAGACGTTTTAGACCAAAAGCCGCACGCTATATCGCCATAAGAACGGGCAATCGGGCCGGGGTTTATGCCCCGGCCCTTTCTTTACGGCGCCACTCGGCAACATTTTTTGACCTTATGACCGACAAGCAGCAGTTTTCGAGCCATAATCCGACCTCATCGCTTGCAATCGGAGGGTCGGTTTCGCATAATAGCTTTTAAGCTTCGCGACGGAAAACGCAGATGAAACGAACTATATACCGTTGCTTTGGGACGCATGTCCCGCTTCATCTTCTCTCGCGCAGCCAACTAAATGATGCGATTTGGGTGCTGGAAGATGGGGAGAGCTCATGGCTTCTTCTGATGCAACACAACGAGCAGTCCTTGCCGGACTTTCCTGCGGGATCGGCCTTGCCGCCCCCGTGGTGATGTATGCCGCGACGCTGCCGTTCTCGTCGGTCAACGAGACGGTTGTCGCGGGCGCGGTTCCCTTCGCCGTTGGTGCGGTGGCAGGCGTGGGCATCTACGCAGCCTCGCTGGGCATTTCCGAGTATCGTGCCGAGCACGATGGCCGCCTGTTTGAGCCCGATGCCGTGGGCGGCGCCGCTCAGTTTGGCCGGACCCACAACGAGTTCAAGACCGCCTCGATTCCCGCACAGCAGCAGGGGGCGGCGCCTCAGCCTGCGGCTCCGGCTGATCAGGCCAATGCCGCACAGCCTTCTTCCGCATTTCTCTCCGGCCTGACCGGTGCGTTCCAGCGCCGCCACGCCGACGATGGCGTTCCCACCATCGCGCGCGCGGCTAACGCCATGGATGAGGCCGAGGCCTGGTCTATGATCGACAGCATGCTCGATGACGATTCCCCGGTCAGCTGCGATGCCGTGCGTTCGCGCGATGTCTACCAGGTCGCAATCGACGAGCTCACCAACGGTGGAAAGACCGGTTCTTACAATCGCGATGACATTGCCGCTGCCGCACGCGCCGTCTCGGGCTCTCATGCAGCCCCTGCGGGCAGCACCGCAGCCTTCGTGGCGCTTGTAGCCAACGCAGCCAACAATGCCGCCTATAACGGCGCGTCGTCGGCTGCGTACGCCTCTGCCGCGTCGGCTGCTTCGGCCGGCCAACAGAGCGCAGCTCAGGCGGCTCCTGTCGCCGACCCCTTTGCCGATGAGCCCCTGGCTGTCGACGAGGAGACCATTGCCGCTCGCCGAGCTGCCGAAAGCTCGCTTTGGGGCGCTTCGGCCCAAATGCAGGCCGCGGAGGCGGCGCCGTACAACGCCAAGCTCGCCAGCATGCCCATCATTTCCGATGCCAAGGGTGTGGATCTCTCCGATCTGGACGAGCCTGCCGCCATCACTGCGTCTATCGATGCCCAGGATCGCGTGGATACCGACAGTCTCCCCGATGCCTCTCTTGAGGAAGATGTCCCCATGGCCGATTATTCGGGCCACGAGGACATGTGGGCCGCCGCCATGGCGATCATGGCCGAGGCTGCCGAGCCCTCCCCCGTGGCGGTGCCCACGCCTGCAGCCTCACCTGTCTCGGTTGCTCCCGTCTATGTCGGCCGCCACAGCTCCGTGCTTCCCGAGGATACCGCGCGTATCTCGCGCGAGGGTATCGAGCGCGCCGAGGCTATCGCTGCCGGCGTTATGGAAAACCGTCGCCATGAGCGCGTCAATCAGATTCTCGAGGAAGAGATCAACCGTCTACAGTCTGCGGCCGTCAAGCGCACGGGCCGTGCCTATCTGAGCGTTATCGAGGGCGGTACCGCCAGCTTTACACCGCTGCGCGCGGAGGCATAATTGCCTCATGGTTAAACTCGATCGAAAATGGGCGCTTGCCGCCTGCGCCATGGTGCTCGTCATTTGGGGCAATTCGCTGGTTCCCGGTACGGGGTCTGGTTCGTTGAGCTTGTCGATCATGGAATCCATTCGCGGCTTTTTGCAGGCCCTGGGGCTTCCATACGAGTGGGTCACCAACTTCGTCGTGCGCAAGTGCGCTCATTTTACCGAGTACATGGTGCTTGGCATCTTGGCGACGCACGCCTTTGACCTCGAAGGCCGGCGCACGTTTGATGTGTTGCTGCCCACGGCGGTGTTCTTGCTGCTTGTTCCCTCTATCGACGAGACGATCCAGCTTTTTGTGCCCGGTCGCGCCGGCATGATTACCGATGTGATGATCGACTGCTGTGGGGCGACGGCAGGCGTCGTGCTCCGATATCTCTTACGGTCGCTGATTAACACCAAAAAGGCCGCCTAGGACGTTTTGCTTGGTCCTAGGCGGCTTTGTTCGTTTGGGGGCCTCTGCGGGGCGTGACGGTTTTGTCCGGGCGTTTTGCGAGCTTGGCTACGCCGTGCGCCGTTGATGCACCCTTTACTGGAGCGCCTGGGCGCCCAGGGCCAGGCAGCCCATGATGCCCTGCTTGCCCTCGAGGCTGTTGTTGACAATGTAGGTATCGATGTCGTTGACCTCGGGCGTGACGATATAGCCGTTGAGCATCTCGGCGCACTTTTTGCGGGCGAGCGGCACGATGGGGGTGTGGTCGGCCACGCCGCCGCCGATGATGATCTTTTGCGGCGCGTAGCACAGCGTGTAGGTCATGAGTGCCTGTGCCAGATAGCCGGCGAGCAGGTCCATGGCCTCTGGGTCATCGGCCATGTCTCCGGCGCTCTTGCCATCCCAGCGCTTTTTAACGCCGGGGCCGGCGATGAGGCCCTCGAGGCAGTTGTCGTGGAAGGGACAGGCACTGTGCTCGCCGATGGTGTCGCGCGGGTCGCGTGTGACCAGGATGTGGCCGGCCTCGGGATGCATCATGCCGTGCACGAGCTGGCCGCCCGAGAGCACGCCGGCGCCCACACCGGTGCCGATGGTCAGGTAGACCACGTCGGTGAGGCCCTGGGCGCAACCAAAAGTGACCTCGCCCAGGCAGGCGACGTTGACGTCGGTATCGTAGCCACAGGGAATATTGAGCTCGTTTTGGATGGTGCCCAGCAGGTCGAAGTAGCGCCATGCCGTTTTGGGCGTCTCCAGGATCTTGCCGTATTGGGGCGAGGCGGGGTTGACTGCGGTGGGGCCAAAGGCGCCGATGCCCAGCGCGGTGATGCCCTTGTCGGCAAACCATGCGTTGACAGCCTCAACGGTCTCCCGCGGGGTCGTGGTCGCGATCTGCTCGCGCTCCAGGACCGTACCGTCTGCATAGCCCGTGGCGCAGACCATCTTGGTGCCGCCAGCCTCGAGCGCTCCGATAAGCTGCTGTTCTGCCATAGTATTCCTCTCTCTGGGACGAGTTGCTCCGTGACTAAAGTATAGAGCTCTAAACCATTTTAGAAAGCGCTATAAAAAGAAGCCTCGCAACGCGGCGGGCGGTACGAGGCTTCTTTGGTTGCTTTAGTTGCCGGGCCGTTCTTACCCGCGCGGCTTGATTTTATCACGTAGCGATTTGAGGTTCTCCAGCGCCGCGTTAAGCGTCTCGTCTCGCTTGGCAAAGTGGAAACGAATCAGATGGTTGACGGGCTCGCGGAAGAAGCTCGAGCCGGGTACGGCGCCCACGCCCACCTTAGACGCGAGGTCCTCGCAGAATTTGAGGTCGCTATCATATCCAAACTCAGAGATGTCCATCATGACGTAGTAGGCGCCCTGTGGCACGTTGTGCTCAAGACCGATGCTGTCGAGTCCCTGGCAGAACAGGTCGCGCTTGGCGGCGTAGAGGTCGAGGACCTCCTGGTAATAGCTGTCGTCGAATTTGAGGGCGGTGACGACGGCTTCCTGCAGGGGAGAGGCGGCACCCACGGTGAGAAAGTCGTGGACCTTCTTGATGCGCTCGGTGATCTGGGTCGGGGCAATGGTGTAGCCCAGACGCCAGCCGGTGATGGAGTACGTCTTAGACAGCGAGCTGCAGCTGATAGTGCGCTCGAACATGCCGGGCAGCGTGGCCATATAGACGTGCTCGTGGGGCGCGTAGACGATGTGCTCGTACACCTCGTCGGTGATGCAGTAGGCGTCGTACTTTTTGCAGAGGTCGGCGATAAAGGTGAGCTCCTCGCGCGTAAAGACCTTGCCGCAAGGGTTGGAAGGGTTGCACAGGACAATCGCCTTGGGATCGTTATCACGGAAGGCCGCCTCGAGGACCTCGCGATCGAATTCGAACGTGGGCGGGTTGAGCGGCACGTAGATGGGCTCGGCACCTGAGAGGATGGTATCGGCGCCGTAGTTCTCGTAGAACGGCGAGAAGATGACGACCTTGTCTCCGGGGTTCGTAACCGTCATCATGGCGGCCATCATGGCCTCGGTGGAGCCACAGGTGACCACGATGTTCTGGTTGGGGTCGACCGGCATGCCCATAAAGTGCTCCTGCTTGGCAGCGAGCGCCTCGCGCATGGCCTGGGAGCCCCAGGTGATGGAGTACTGGTGATAGAGCGGCTTGGGGTCGGCGGCGATGGTGCTCAGGCTGTTGAGCAGCTGCGCCGGGGGATCGAAGTCAGGGAAGCCCTGCGAGAGGTTGACGGCACCGTACTTATTGGAGATGCGTGTCATGCGGCGGATGACCGAATCGGTGAATGATGCCGTGCGATTGGAGAGTTCTTTCATGACGGTCCTTTCGAGGGTTTGCAGTGGGGCAAGTTTACTCCTATGAAAAGGGTGGGAATTGCTCGAAACGCACTCGAAAAACTCTTTTCAAAATTCTTGAAAATTGGGGCTTGCATCGCATGGCGTTCCTTGCAATAATAGTCGAGCGCGAAGCGCACAGGACACGGTGGGTGTAGCTCAGTTGGCTAGAGCGACGGGTTGTGGTCCCGTAGGTCGAGGGTTCGAGTCCCTTTACCCACCCCAGTTCTTGCTTCGTGTTGATATCGGGTCGTTAGCTCAGTTGGTAGAGCAGGGGACTCTTAATCCCAAGGTCCAGGGTTCGACCCCCTGACGGCCCACCACACGATATCTCCTCTAAAGTCCGCCATAACGGACTTTAGCTTTGGGTCGTTAGCTCAGTTGGTAGAGCAGGGGACTCTTAATCCCAAGGTCCAGGGTTCGAACCCCTGACGGCCCACCAAAGCATGTTAAAGCGACTGGCTTCGGCTGGTCGCTTTTTTCGTTGACCTCACATGGGGTCGAACCCGAAAGGGCGCGGAGCTGAGCTGTCTGCACCGTGATTCCCTTAGGGAAAACACGGCTCAAGCCCCGTAAGCGTGTTCTCCTTGGGGGAATCATACTTACGGGGCTCGATGCATGTTGAGAAATTGTGATCAAACTCAAAGTGTGAATCGATTCAGTCTGCTCGATAGTGCGAACCGAGGCTTTCAGTCCGTTTGCGCATGGCTTTGACCATCTCCGCAGCCAGCTGAATCTGCGACTTTAGGCGGGCGAGGGCAGCGATTTCGCTGTCATTGGCGTGCGGCTTATGCAGCGACGTCGCCTCGTCTTGTAGGCTTTCAAGCTCTTGAAGCGCCTCGGATAGGCCTGGTTCGGTCCTGTTGATCATGCAGTAGGTGCTCATTGTGTGTTTGAGGCAGCGGGTTAGGCGCTCGGTGACTGCTGTAGCGATGCCATGCTCGGGGAGGGCGACATCCACCGGTGCGTCAGCCTCGGGAGCGTCCAGTGCTGCTCGAGCCGCCGATGCGCCCGCGATACGCCCGAATACGATGCCATTGGCGCTCGACAGCCCTCCGATGCGGTCGGCGCCGTGCATGCCGCCTGTTGCCTCGCCACAGGCGTAGAGGCCCTCAACGCCCGTGTACGCGGTCCTGTCGATCTTGATACCGCCGTTAGCGGCGTGGGCATACATCGCCACACGTATCTCGTCGCTCGGAGCGATACCATGCTCGTCTTGTAGCCAAGTGGCAAATGTCTGCACGAACTCGGGGACATTCTCTCGCGGGAAGTCGTAGTGGAGCGCCAGGCCTTCGGCACCCGCTTGATCGATGGCAAGATCGATGGCGCGGGAAGCCAGGCGTGAAGTGAAGGGACCATATCCGGAGCGCTGTTCAAGCAAATCGTCCAGCTTGACGTCGGCGATATCGACCGGCTGGTCGAACTTGACGTAGCGCCAGGTCTTCTCGTTAAAGACAAGGTTGCGCTTAGGCTCAATGAAGCCGGGCATCATCTGCATGAACTCTATATTAGTAAGGGACGCACCGTGCGACCGCGCGATGGCTTGTGATGAGCTGAGCACGTCGGCGGAAGTGAGGCTGCGCTCGAATAGACCGCCGGTACCGCCGGCGGCGATGATAGTGGCCTTGGCTGTAAAGGTCACAATGCGCTCGTCCGTTTGGTTGAAGAGCACGGCGCCGACAATTTTTCCGTTCGTATCCTCAACAAGATCGATAAGCTCGTGGCGGGGGAGCAGGCGTATGCCGAGCGAGTCGATCTGGGCCGTACACGCGTCTTCGAGGGGTTTGCGGGTGAGGCCGCGCCACATTCTCGTCTTGTGGTCGAAGCAGGGGATAAATTGCTTTTGCTGGGCGCTTTCGGCGCTTTGCGGACGCTGGAGTTCTACGCCCAGATCCTGTTCGAGCCAGTCAATCGCTTGGGGAATGCCGTGGACGAACGTCTGGACGAGTTCGGGGTCGGCAACGCCGCCACCGACGGTTTGGATGGTGTCGATAAGGTCTTGTTCGTCGTCTTTGTCGACGGGACCAATAAGCCCGAGGCCCCAGGTGCCCGGGAAGAAGCTCGATCCGCTCATGGTCTTGCCAGCGCATGCGATGGCAACGGTCGCGCCCGCGCGTGCTGCTTCTATGGCGGCGCAAAGGCCCGCGATGCCCGATCCGATTACCAGTACATCAGTTGATTCCATAGGATTCCTTTCTCGTTCGCGCATTGTCGCACGGGAGATTGGCAAAGGTATCGCAAAGATTGGATAAATCGGTAAAGGGCAAATATGGCGTGTGGACGTTAGGGTCGCTTGGCGGCTCCTTCCCATCACGCCTTACGTTCCATCAGAACTGATATATCGGCTCTTGAACGCTTTGCGGCGACAAAAAAGAGCCGCTACCCGGGTGGGTAGCGGCTCTAAAGCTCAACTATACGAGCATCGCGCGGGCGCGATTAGGCCTTGAGGGCCTCCTCGACGGCGACAGCGCAGGCGACGGTGGCACCGACCATGGGGTTGTTGCCCATGCCGATGAGACCCATCATGTCGACGTGCGCAGGCACGGAGGAAGAACCGGCGAACTGGGCGTCGGAGTGCATACGGCCCATGGTGTCGGTCATGCCGTAAGAGGCAGGGCCGACACCCATGTTGTCCGGGTGCAGGGTACGGCCAGTGCCGCCACCAGAAGCGACGGAGAAGTACTTCTTGCCAGCCTCGAGGCGCTCCTTCTTGTAGGTGCCAGCGACGGGGTGCTGGAAGCGCGTCGGGTTGGTGGAGTTGCCGGTGATCGAGATGTCGACGTTCTCGTGCCACATGATGGCAACGCCCTCGCGGACGTCGTCGGCGCCGTAGCAGTTGACGGCGGCGCGGGGACCATCGGAGTAGGGGATGGTCTCGACGACCTTGAGCTCGCCCGTGAAGTAGTCGAACTGGGTCTTCACGTAGGTGAAGCCGTTGATGCGGGCGATAATCTGAGCGGCGTCCTTGCCCAGACCGTTGAGGATAACGCGCAGCGGCTTCTTGCGAGCCTTGTTGGCGTTCAGAGCCAGGCCGATAGCGCCCTCAGCGGCAGCGAAGGACTCGTGGCCAGCCAGGAAGGCGAAGCACTCGGTGTCGTCGGAGAGCAGCATAGCGCCCAGGTTGCCGTGGCCCAGACCGACCTTGCGGTCCTCGGCGACGGAGCCGGGAACGGTGAAGGCCTGGATGCCCTCGCCGATGATGGCGGCAGCCTCAGAAGCGGTCTTGGCGCCACGCTTGACAGCGAGAGCGCAGCCGAGGGTGTAGGCCCACTCGGCGTTCTGAAAGGCGATGGACTGGGTGTTGTTGACGATCTCACGCGGGTTGAAGCCCTTGTCGGTGCAGATCTGCAGAGCTTCCTCGAGGGAGGCGATGCCGTTGTCGGCGAGGCACTTGTTGATCTTGTCAGCGCGGCGCTCGTAACCTTCGAACGTAACAGTCATAGTTATTTCCCTCCCTTTCTACTCGTGAACCGGGAACACGCTGGCGACGGAGTGGGTCTCCTCGTCGGTGCGCGGGTCGATGTACTTGGCAGCGTTCTCCCACTGACCATAGTGGCCCATAGCACCAGCGATGGCCTCCTCGGGGGTCTTGCCGGCCTTGACGGCGTCGGTGAACTTACCGAGGTTCAGGAACTCGAACGCGATGATCTCGTTCTTGTCGTTGAGAGCCATGCGGGTGACGTAGCCCTGAGCGAGCTCGAGGTAACGAGCGCCCTTGGCCTTGGTGCCGAACATGGTGCCGACCTGAGAGCGAAGGCCCTTGCCGAGGTCGTCGAGGGAGGCGCCCACGGGCAGGCCGCCCTCGGAGAACGCGGTCTGGCTGCGGCCGTAAACGATCTGCAGGAAGATCTCGCGCATAGCAACGTTGATGGCGTCGCAGACGAGGTCGGTGTTGAGGGCCTCGAGGATGGTCTTGCCGGGAAGGATCTCGGAAGCCATGGCGGCAGAGTGGGTCATGCCCGAGCAGCCGATGGTCTCAACGAGGGCCTCCTCGATGATGCCGTCCTTGACGTTCAGCGTGAGCTTGCAGGCGCCCTGCTGAGGTGCGCACCAACCCACACCGTGCGTAAGACCGGAGATGTCGGAAATCTCCTTAGCCTGGACCCACTTGCCCTCCTCGGGGATGGGTGCGGGACCGTGGTATGCACCCTTGGCAACGGGGCACATGTTCTCCACTTCCTGTGAGTACTGCATGCCTCTCCTCTCTATCGTGTTGGCGTCCCGTCTGGGGGTCGTGGCTGGCGATTGCCGGGCGACCCTTCGAAAGGGACATGACATGCAGCCCCTATAATACCGCGAAATGCACGGAATATTCGGCGAACGGCTCAGTTTTCGTAGCGAGAAGCGCGGAACTTTCAATTGAAACGATTTAACCAGACTATTTGCGGTCAAGCGACATTTTGTAGGGTGTCAGTTTTTATCAAGGTTTTGATTAGCTTTTGGCAAGACAGCGTTGCCTGACCTGTGGCTATATTGCCGTTCGCCATCGGATTGCCGCCTTTTACCGTCGACGGGTGCCATTTTGCGTGAATGTTTTGATGGCACGTTTCAATCGTGATGTATTGGATGGTAAGCAGATCCCGGCGAAGGGAGCGCCATGCAGCGCGTTTGGAAAACGATCACCGGTTTTTACCATGTTTGTGCCCGCGGTATGGGCGGGCAGTTGATCTTTGAGAGCGACGAGGACCGGTGGGAGTTTTTGGAACTGATGCGCGACTGCTGCCGCGATGCCCAGGTGACGATTGTGGCCTGGTGTCTCATGAGCGACTACGTGGATCTGGTGCTTTTGGATTACGAGGACGAAATGAGCGCTGCTATGCAGCGGCTGCTGTTGACGTATGCTCGTCGGTTCAATAAGCGCGCTGGGCGCGCGGGCTGCCTATTTCGTGAGCGTTTTGAGCGCCGCTCGCTCGATACCGACTGGCAGGTGATGGAGGCTATTCGCTCCGTACACGCCGATCCGCAGGAGGAGGGCATTAGCCTAATCGAGCGTTATCCCTGGAGCAGCTTTGCGGAGCATCTGCGCGCTTACGACAGTGATGCGGCAGATGTCACGAGGGGATTTTCCGATCCTTCTTGTGCGCTTGAGCTATTTGGTTCTGCCGAGGGCTTTATTGCCTATTCGCTAGCGATGCCCGACGGCGGCGAACCGGTGCTGTGCGATATGAAAGAGACGGAGTGGGAACGCCACGCCTTTGCCGACAGGTTGGCGAAGAGCCTCGGGGCTCCGCTCCACGGGGTTAAAGCCGCACCGCCGGCGCGGCGCGATGCCGTTATCGTTGGATTGCGCGATGCCGGATTTACGGTGCGTCAGATTGAGCACTATACCGGGATTGGCAAAAGTACGGTTTCTCGTATTGTGCGGACCCGCACGGGGACGGCGATGCGGGCTGGCGGAAACGTGATGTAGGGCTGCCTGTGCACCGCGGCTGGGGTCGTTCATGCGCCGCAACCTGCGTTCTAAATGCTTGGTACGCTGACTGCACTTCTTGATATGCATAGAACGATTGCCGTCTTGCATAAAAATACGGCTCAGTCCGGTTTTACCCGCGCCTACCCCCGTCCACACCGTGCAAAAAGCGGAGTTTTCAGCATCGTGGTGCTGTCGGCACCGCCGTAATCTTGAAATATATGGGTCCCGAAGCCATTTATGCCTGCCGATGTGCCTCCAAAGCGCATGCTTGTGACCCCTGAGACCACTATGCTTGTTCTAAAACGATATAAAAGGGTGCCTGGAGACGTTGATTAACGCTTTCAATGCGTATACACGCAACTTGGCGTGCTGAAAACTCGCAAAAATGCACGCCGCACCCTATGGGACCCGTCTGTGGCGGGCGCGAAGCGAACCGGAGCCCAGCAGGACGGGGCATGGGGCGTTGCTTGGGGTGCCCGTGGCTCTGTCGCTAGCCGTTGGCACTGTGGAAAACGTCCGTGTTTGCGGCTGGCTGTTCGGTAAATGACAGGGCGAGCGCCGGACGCGCGAACTTTGTGTGTCCGAGGCGTTATGAAAAAGCCGA
>ENA-OQHN01000751-OQHN01000751.1-human-gut-metagenome-genome-assembly--contig:-NODE-751-length-10702-cov-2.794894_pt1 | contig 10702 bp, 9 predicted proteins | sample MGYA00242564_ERZ504721 | MGnify/ENA primary metagenome ERZ504721 (study PRJEB26092, sample SAMD00036212) | human gut metagenome | host: Homo sapiens | study: EMG produced TPA metagenomics assembly of...
CGATACCGAAGCATCCATCCGGCTGCGCTATTCTACTACCCCGGCTACCATATGACCGCTGCGGACGGAGCCGCACTGACCCACAAGAACGGTTACCTGACCGTTACCCTGCTCCCGGCTGGCAGGGCAGCGTACAGGTGCGCTGACTGGAATGTGGTTTTGGCGCGCGGCGGACTGCATCAGCCTGCTGGGCATTGCAGCCACTGTTGTGCTGTACCGCAAAAGCCAAAAGAACGCAGCACACGTTTAACTGTCTAAACTATACCGGCTTGTCGCCCCAAGCGGGTTGGCGGCCCGGTTTATTTTATTAGGCCGCACTTGGGGGTTGGATGGTTCCATCCCCCAATACAAGCATTTTCCCTAAAACATCAAGGCAAACGCCAATCCGGTTTGTCATTTCTGCCAGTGCTTTTTTGCGTTTGGCCCGTATAATAAGCACATAAACAGCAAGGGCGCTGCGAACACAAATCCTGTTCGCAGTGCCTTTTGTTTTATGAAAAAGTCCGACTTATTTGCGTGATGATACCACAGAGGAAAAGGAGTTCGGTAAGTATGGCAGCAACCCGTTATGGAACTGTACGGCAGCAAAGTCTTCAACGAGCACGAAATGCGTGAGCGTCTGCCCAGCTCGACCTACAAGAGCCTGAAGGCAACCATTGAAAAGGGTCAGGCCCTTGACCTGGAAGTAGCCAATGTTGTGGCCAGCGTGATGAAGCGCTGGGCGATTGAGCAGGGCGCTACCCATTACACCCACTGGTTCCAGCCCCTGACCGGCATCACCAGTGAAAAGCACGATGGTTTTGTCAGCCCCCAGCCGGACGGCACCGCCATCATGGAGTTTTCCGGCAAGGAGCTCATCAAAGGCGAACCAGATGCTTCCTCCTTCCCTTCCGGCGGCCTGCGCGCCACCTGTGAAGCCCGCGGCTACACCGCATGGGACCCGACCTCCTACGCATTCATTAAAGATCACTCCCTGTACATTCCTACGGCGTTCTGTTCCTACGGCGGCGAGGTGCTGGATAAGAAAACCCCGCGCTGCGCTCCATGGAAGCGTTGAGCGCACAGGCCGTTCGTATCCTCCGCCTTTTCGGCGACTCCACGACAAAGCGTGTCATCACGACCGTCGGCCCGGAGCAGGAATATTTCCTTGTCGATAAAAAGCTCTACGATGAGCGCCCGGACCTCATTTACACGGGCCGCACGCTGTTCGGTGCACGCGCACCGAAGGGTCAGGAGCTTGAAGACCATTACTTCGGCGCGATCAAGCCGAGAATTGCCGCGTTCATGCAGGAGCTCGACGAAGAGCTGTGGAAGCTCGGCGTGCTTGCTAAGACAAAGCACAACGAGGTCGCCCCGGCACAGCACGAGTTGGCGCCGATCTTCTCCACTACAAACGTTGCGACCGACCATAACCAGCTGACCATGGAGACGATGAAGAACGTTGCGCTCCGCCACGGCCTTGTCTGCCTGCTGCATGAAAAGCCGTTTGCAGGCGTAAACGGCTCCGGCAAGCACAACAACTGGTCACTTTCCACCGATACCGGCAAGAATCTGTTTGAGCCGGGCAAGCTGCCGCAGGAAAATGCACAGTTTCTCCTGTTCCTCGCCGCTGTTATCAAGGGTGTTGACGAGTATCAGGATCTGCTGCGTGTCTCCGTCGCTTCCGCAGGCAACGATCATCGCCTCGGCGCAAACGAAGCGCCGCCGGCCATCATCTCCATCTTCCTCGGCGACGAGCTTACAGCTATCCTGCACGCCATTGAGACCGGCACGGTCTACGGCGGCACACTCCGCGTCAACATGGAGATTGGCGTAAACGTTCTGCCGTCCTTCACAAAGGATACAACGGACAGAAACAGAACCTCCCCGTTCGCTTTCACCGGCAACAAGTTCGAGTTCAGAAGCCTCGGCTCGCAGCTCAACATCGCCTGCCCGAACATCATGCTGAACACGATTATCGCCGATGAGCTCGAGCAGTTCGCAGACGAGCTTGAGGGCAAGAGCGATGATTTCATGTCGGCACTGAACGCACTCATCAAGCGTGTCATCAAAGAGCACAAGCGTATCATCTTTAACGGCGACGGCTATGCGGACGCTTGGAAGGTCGAAGCTGCAAGACGCGGCCTGACGAACCTGCCGACCACGGTAGACGCACTGCCGCACTACACCGACGAAAAGAACGTGAAGCTCTTTGCAAAGCATAAGATCTACACCGAAGTCGAGATGCAGTCCAGACAGGACATCATCCTCGAAACGTACGCGAAGACCATCAACATCGAAGCGCTCACCGCAAGTGATATGGTCAAGCGCGATATTCTCCCCGCTGTTTCCTCTTATGTTGCGGAGCTTGCAAGCGGTGTTGCCACGAAGAAGGCCATCAGCGATGACATTCCGTGCGAAGCGGAGCTTGATATCATCAAGCGTCTTTCCGGCCTGCAGGACTGCGCATATAAGAAGCTTGCTGCGCTCGATAACGCCATCATCGGCGTGAAGGAAGTCGGCGAAGATCCGATTGAGGTTGCGACCTATTATAAGGATTCCGTCATCACCGCCATGACCGAGCTGAGAGCCGTTGTGGACGAGATGGAAACGCTGGTCTCTTCCGATTACTGGCCGTACCCGAGCTACGGCGATCTGATGTTCAGAGTATAAGGGGCTTTGAACATACCGTTTCAAACGGACAAGGGATGAAAAATTCAATATAGGCACAAGGGTGTGCACGGGGTTCCGTTTCAGGAACCAAACGTGCACACCCTTTTCTATTTTCAAATCACTAGGGCTTAAACTTAGGAGGACGAACATATGACAAGCGAGATCTTCAGCGTCTGGTTTTTGATGGGCGCGGCGCTGGTCTTCTGGATGCAGGCCGGCTTCGCCATGGTAGAAACGGGTTTCACCCGTGCAAAAAATGCCGGCAACATTTTGATGAAGAACCTGATGGACTTCTGCATCGGTACCGGCGTATTCATTCTCATCGGCTTCAGCTTTTTGCTGGGCGAAGACTTACTGGGCTTCATCGGTAAGCCGGGCTTTGATATTTTCACAAACTACGCAAACTTTGACTGGTCGAATTTCGTATTCAACCTTGTGTTCTGCGCCACGACCGCGACCATCGTTTCCGGCGCAATGGCAGAACGCACAAAGTTCCTTTCCTACTGCATTTACTCCGGTGTTATCTCCGCTTTGGTATACCCCATCGAAGCACACTGGATCTGGGGCGGTGGCTGGCTTTCGCAGCTCGGCTTCCATGATTTTGCAGGCTCCTGCGCCATCCACATGGTAGGCGGTCTTTCCGCGCTCATCGGCGCAAAGCTGCTCGGCCCGCGCATCGGCAAGTTCGAAAAGGATGCAAGCGGCAAGATCGTAAAGGTCAATGCCTTCCCGGGCCACAACATTCCGCTCGGCTGCCTTGGCGTGTTCATTCTTTGGTTCGGCTGGTACGGCTTCAACGGTGCTGCGGCAACAAGCGTTGAGCAGCTCGGCTCCATCTTCCTCACCACCACCGTCTCACCTGCCATAGCGACCGTCACCTGCATGATTTTCACATGGGTAAAGTACGGCAAGCCGGATGTTTCCATGTGTCTCAACGCTTCTCTCGCCGGTCTGGTCGCCATCACCGCCGGCTGTGATGTAACAGACTGCCTCGGCGCGACATTCATCGGCATTGTGGCCGGTCTCCTTTGCCCGTTCGGCGTTTGGCTGCTCGACTATAAGCTCCATGTCGATGACCCGGTCGGCGCGGTTGCCGTCCACTTCTGCAACGGCATTTGGGGCACCATTGCAGTCGGTCTTTTTGCAACGACCACAGCCCCCGGCAACGATAGCTTCACCGGCCTGTTCTACGGCGGCGGCATTGCACTGCTTGCAAAACAATTGCTTGGTGTGCTTACGGTCTGCGCTTGGACAGCCGTGACGATTACCATTGTGTTCCTGCTCATCCGCGCGACGGTCGGCCTGCGTGTGACGAGAGAAGAAGAGATTATGGGCCTTGACCTGCCCGAGCATGGCCTTGCAAATGCGTATGCAGACTTCGTTCCGGCCATCAACACCTCGCTCGAAAGCGCAGACCTCAGCGTTGCCCCTGCCCCGTTCGGCCCAGCTGCGGTAGACGAAGCAGTGCCGGTCGTTGTGCATCACGCCCCCGTGAAGACCGAAAAAGCGGAAAGCACCGGCATGAAGATGACGAAGGTCGAGATGTCTGTGCAGCTAGGCCAAGCATTGGCAGACTTTACCGTATAGCCTTAGGAAACGGAACGCAACCTTGGAATGAGCGTCGGTATTACCGGTATGACGGTGACGAACGTACTCGGCTGCGGCATTCAGAAGGGCAAGCCGGAATACTACCGCGGCACGCTCGTAGAAGCAAACCTGCTGCCTAAGGTACAGGTGGAGGTCGTCATCTCTAAGGTTCCTGTCCGCACGGTCATCGAAACGGCGAAGAAAGCGCTTTACACCGGTCACATCGGTGACGGCAAAATCTTCGTTTACGACGTGGAGAATGTCATCAAAGTCCGTACAGGCGAAGAAGGCTACGACGCCCTGCAGGATGTAGAATAATAAATCTTCCCATTTAAATTGAGTACGACGCGTACTACGCTCCTGAAATAAGAAAAGCCGAGACCTGCCGGTTCCCCCGGCGGGTCTTGACTTTTTCTGTCATTTTCTCCTGCAACTTATTTTCGATTTTGCACAAAATGGGAATTGAACTCTTTTTGGATTTGTGTTATACTGTTATAAGAATTTATCACCCCGATTGTGAGAGGAGACAGCCGTGAAAATTTCAGGAATCCGCAGAAAACTATCTTGAGACCATTTTGATCTTATCCGAGCGCAGCACCTATGTGCGTTCTATTGATATTGCCAACGAGCTCAATTTTACAAAACCCAGTGTCAGCGTAGCCATGAAAAAGCTGCGCGAGAACAATTTGATCACCGTAGACGGCGACGGCTACATTCACTTGACGGAGGACGGCCTTGCTATCGCCAACCGCATGTATGAGCGCCACAAGTTGCTTTCCGATTGGCTCACCTATCTCGGCGTGCCGAAGGACATTGCAACAGAGGACGCCTGCCGCATTGAGCACGTCATCAGCCAGGAGAGCTTTGAAAAAATCCGCGCGCATGTCCGCGAAATGAACGAGCATCTTTAATGAACTTAAACAGCACAAAACCCGTTTCCGAAGCTTTACCGGAAACGGGTTTTTACTTTTACAGCAACGCCATGCTCTGCAAAATAAAGATCATCAAAAATACAGTCGGGATGCAGCACACAGCGCTCAAAACAACAAGCTGACCGGCAAGTTCGCCATCTGCGCCCGCCTGCTGCGCCATGATGTAGCTTGATACCGCGACCGGCGTTTCCCACGCAAGTGCAAGCGCCAGAAGACTCGGCCCTCTGCTGCCCGCCAGAACCGCGATCGGCAGAAAAACAAGCGGAATGACGACGAGCTTTATAAACACCGTCACGCCCGCAATACGCATGTTGCCTTTTAGCTTGCGGAAGCTGAAATCACCGCCGAGCACGATAAGTGCAAGCGGTGTGGCAAGGCGCGAAACATCGCGCAGGCTCGTTTCCAGAAATGCCGGGAAACGCAATTTAATGATGGACGCAAAAACACCGAGCAGTGCCGCGATAATGAGCGGGTTTGTCGCGATGGATTTGAGCGTCTTTTTCAGCGAGACCTTACCTCCGCCCGTAAATACCGTCAGCGCAATGACGGCCAAAACGTTGTACATCGGCACGAGCACGGCGCTCAAGATGGAGGCCGCGGCAGCCTCCTCCGCGCCGAACACGTTCGTGACGAGACTCACGCCGAATATGACGTAGTTGCTGCGAAAAAGTCCCTGAATGATGACGCCGCGCTGTTTCGGCTCGCGCACGACACGCGGCACGACGACGCACAGCACTGCGAACAATAACAGTAGGCTCCCTACCGCGATTGTGAACGTCATGCCGTCGATGGCCTCGGTGATCTCCGTTTTATAGATGTTATTAAACAGCAGAAACGGCAGAAAAAATTTGAATGTCAGCGTATTCGTCTGCTTTAAAAATTCCGACGAGACGAAGTTTTTGTGCTTTAAAAAGTAGCCGAACGCCAAAAGCAAAAACGTCGGCATGATCGCATTCAGCGCGACCAGAAAACTATCGAACACGCTGCACCCCAGCTTTCACGCTTTCATGCACCGCCATGATTTTCTGAAAGCCCGCGATGCCGACGGAAAACGCCGTTGCGCCGCCCGCCGCCGTGCCCATGGCGAGTGCCTTTGCAAAATCGCCGGAATGCGTGAATTCCGCCAAAAAGCCGCCGACCATGGAATCACCCGCGCCGGTGGAGTTTATCAGCGTGCCCTTTGCCGCCGGGGCAAAATACACCTCGCCCGTTTCCGTATACAAAAGCGCACCGTCGCCCGCCATGGAAACAAGCACGTTTTTTGCACCGCGTTTTTTCAGCCCCTCCGCAAGCGCCGTCACCTGTTCCTCTGTGTCCGCCGGGGCACGGAACATCTCGGAAAGCTCCTCGCGGTTCGGCTTTACGAGGAACGGCTGAAACTCAAGCGTAGACAATAATAAATCGCCTGCGGCATCCACAATGAGCCGCACGCCTTTTGTTTGCGCAAGCTTTGCAATCCGTGCGTAAATGTCTTTTGGCAGTGACTTCGGCACACTGCCGGAAAGCACCAAGGTATCCTGCGGGGTCAAGGCACCGAGCTTTTCCAAAAAAAATTTTTTGAGCTCGTTTTCTGAAATCTCCGGACCGCTGCCGTTCAGTTCCGTTTCTTCCTCGGCATGCAGCTTTAAATTGATGCGTGTAAAGCCGTTTTCGACTTCGATGAAATCGGTCGTGATGCCTTCTTTTTCAACGCCCTCGCGCAGCGCTTTTGCCCGTAAAGCCCGCAATAAACCCAAGCGCGATGCTTTTTGTATTCAACGCGTGCAGCAGCAAAGAGACGTTCACGCCCTTGCCGCCAAACACAATATTTTCCGTTTTCGTGCGGTTCGTTTTGCCCGTGCGGAACGTGTCCGCCGTGACGACGTAATCCACCGCCGGATTAAATGTGATCGTGTAGATCATAAAAATCCCTCCAACCAAATCAAGTGGTTTCAGCATAGCATGATTTTGCAAAAAAAGCAAGAAAAAGCGTCTGCACCGCCAAAAGACGTATGCAGACGCTCGATTTTATTTTGATTTAGGCTTCTAAGCGCTCAAATTTTTTTGCGCCCCAACACACCAAAAGCAGGTGCATCAAGGCAGACAAGAGCAAAAGGAACGCAGTCGTTACCGCATACGCTGCAATGCCCGGAATATGCAGTGCAGATACCGCGAAAAACACGCCGACGATCACCGCCGCAAAGAAGTACGCGCCGAACATTGTGACGCATACGCTGAGGGACTGCTTGCACGGCTGATTTTCGCTCTGCCAATCAAAGCGCGGCGCGAGCAGGTTCATCACAAGGCCGAGCGTGCCGACGAACCAGCAGAACAAAACGCAAACGCAAACGGTCAGCACCGTGAGCCCGATACCGCACCCGGCGATGAGGCAAAGCGCCAAAACACTGACGGCAACAAGCGGCATTTGCAGGCGGCACACCATAAGGAGCTTGCCCAAAAGCACCGTTTTGCCGCTTATGGGCATCGTGCGCAGAACCCACAGATTTTTGCCCTCCAACGAGACAGACGGCGCGGTCGCGCAGGACGTCGCGATGCAAAACGCCATCACGCCAAAAATGCCGAGCGCAATCCACTCGGGTCGAACGCCCATCAGGCTTATCATCTGCATCAGCTTCCCGCGGAAAATCGCGGCGGCGATGGGCAGAACCGGAATGACCACCAGGCCGAAGCCGAAATTCATCAGGTACGCGGGGCTTGTGAAGAACTTCCGCTGCTCCTTATGCGCAACAGACAGCACCGGCGTGCGCTGCTTTGCGGAAGCTTTGCCCGATTTGTGCTTTGCACCCGCTTTCGCGCCCGATGTACGCACGGAGGAAATGAAAGATGCGGAAAGCCGCCAAAGCGTGAAAAGCGCTATTGCCGCGCTCAATACAGTCACGAGCAGCGTGTGCAAAAGGCTTCCGCCGCACGCCATGCCAATAGCATAAAGCGGCCAAACGTATTTCATCGCACCCGCGATCTGCGTGCCCTGCATGACGATCCCGGACAAAAATGAGTTGACGTTCGCGTAAAAATACCAGTACACTGCCATGAAGATGACCATGTACAAAAGCGAAACAACCGCCTTGTTGCGCAGGCGGCTGAGGAGCTTGTGCAGCACCCAGCCGAGCGCACAGCAGACAGACTGCGAAATCAGGCTCAGAGCCACAAATGTAAACAGCCACCCGATCATCATCGTCGCCGATGCACCGTAGGAAAACGCGTAAATACCGAACGCGGGCAGCAAAACTGCCAGCGTGTACCCTGCCGTCGTTGTGAACAGCATTGCAATACGCGTCAAGAGAATGTACTTTGGCGGTATCGGCATGGAAAGCAACCGTTCGTTGTCTTTCGCGTCATACAACTGCGCCTGCGTCATAAAAACGCTGCCCAGCATGGAAAGCGCCAGCGCCATTGTGCCCGCCATGGCGAAATACAGCCATGTAAGCCCCATTTCGCACAGCGGAACAAGTGCTGCGAACACCACAAACATCAAAATTTCCATACACACCACAATGAACAGCATCAGAAAAACCAGCCATCCGCCGGAGGTCTTTTTGCCGTTGCCTTTTTTCATGCGCGCCGCAAACTGCTTCCATTGCAGCTTCCAGAGGGATCTTAACATGCAGCCTCCCCCTTTCAGTCCTTGTGGTCTTCCAGCTCTAAGAAGACCCGCTCCAAAGAACCGTCGCCGCGCACGCTGTCCATGGTGCCGTGTGCAATGAGCTTGCCGTTTTTAATAATGGCCACATTGTCGCACAGCTTCTCCGCCACCTCCAAAACGTGTGTGGAGAAGAAGATGGCGCCGCCGTTTCGGCAATGCTCCGCCATAATCTCCTTTAATTCGTGCGCCGCAATGGGGTCGAGCCCGACGAACGGCTCGTCCATCAAAATGAGCTTCGGCTCGTGGATAAGCGCGCCGATAACGGCGATTTTCTGCTTCATGCCGTGCGAGCACTCCGAGATGAGGTTCGGCAGCGCGTTTTTAATATCCAGCCGCTCGGCAAGCGCTTCCATGCGCGCCTTGCGGTCCGCTTCCGATACGCCGTACATATCCGCAACAAAATTCAAATACTCGTAGCCCGTCAGGAATTCATAAAGATCAGGATTATCGGGTATGTAGGCCATGATTTTTTTGGCAGGCGATGGGGTCTTTTTGAATGTCGATGCCGTTCACCGTAATGGTACCGCCGTCCGGCTTTAATAAGCCGCAGCAGGCTTTTAGCGTAGTCGTTTTGCCCGCGCCGTTGTGTCCGATGAACGCGCAGATTTCCCCTGCCGCAATGTGCAGCGAAAGGGTCGTCTACGGCGATTTTGTCACCGAAGCGCTTTGTGTAGTTTTGAATGTTCAGCATGTGTTTTTCTCCTTTTTCTTCTTTTTCACGGCTGAAATGCGGCCTTTCCGAATTTCAGCTGCCGAGCCCATTATAGACACACGGCAGAAGAATGTCAATGTTTTCCGGCGCATGAGAATATGTCATAAAAGAACATAAAAACAGCGCAACTCCTACGAGCTGCGCCGAAGCGAGTCGAATTATTCTTTTCCTGCAGAGAGCGCCGCTTCCTGCTTTCTGCGGCAACCAAACACGAGCTGATCGATAACGACGACGAGCGCGCCGAGCAGCACGATGATGTAATATGTGAAGAATCGCCAGACAAGCACGGCGGTGTACAAAATATCGCCGGACGCAAAATACGATTTAAAGAACATGGAGAAGCCGAGCTCCTGTGCGCCAGACGCACCGGGCAGCGGGATAAAGCACACGGAGGCCTGCAGCATCGTCTGCATACAAAGCAGTTCGCCGTAAGGCAGGTCGAGTGAAAACGCACGGAACACCACGTACAGCACACTCATCTGCAAAATGACCTGCGGGATCGACCACAAAATTGCAAGGAGCACATAGCGCATTTTGCTTCTGAATTTCATTGTGTAGGAGGAGAAATCCGCCTCAAAGCCGTGCACTTTTTCTATGTAATTCTCGCGCTTTTTGAGAAACGTACATTTCAAGAGCAGCTTTGTCACGCCGCCGCACAGCTTTTTTAAGATCTTCGGGCTAAACAAAAGCGGTATCGCGATAATCCACAGCCCGTTGATGGCGATGCCGAGCAGCACAATGGGAATGAGCTGCGGGTCGTCCCGCTTCAAACTCGGGTACATATAAATCAGCGATGCCACCGTGCACAGCACAAACGCAAGCTGATACGCAAAAAACTTTACAAACAGCACCGCAGTGGAGTTGCCGACCGAGACCTTATCGCGCCGCAGGTAGACGACCTGCGCAGGCTGCCCGCCCGTGGAGCTCGGCGTGATGTAAGAATAATAAATGCCGATGAGCCCAATCTTCACCGTTGTCCAAAAGCCGACGTGCTCGCCCTGCGCGCGCAGCAGCATATGGATGATGCCGCCCTCTGTTACGAGGAACACGCCGGTCATCAGCACGGCGAGCGCCACAAACCCGAGGGAAAGATTTGCGATGACGGAAAACATGCCCGCAAATTCGGTATTGACGAGCCCGAACACGATCATCACGACCACCGTCAGCCCCACGTAT
>ENA-OQHN01000752-OQHN01000752.1-human-gut-metagenome-genome-assembly--contig:-NODE-752-length-10700-cov-2.915918_pt1 | contig 10700 bp, 21 predicted proteins | sample MGYA00242564_ERZ504721 | MGnify/ENA primary metagenome ERZ504721 (study PRJEB26092, sample SAMD00036212) | human gut metagenome | host: Homo sapiens | study: EMG produced TPA metagenomics assembly of...
ACAGGATAAAACGGACGAGTGTTATCTACAAGATGCGAACAAGGAAATGGCCGATTTTGTAAAAAGCTATACGGAGATTTTGATCCGGCAGGCGGATAAGATAGAGGCCGATTTCATTCGACGGTTAAAGGCCGGGGCATCGCAAATATCAGTGGCGGAGAATAGACAACAACACACCGAGAACGGTGGCCAGACATGCGATAACGGCAATGATAAAACCCCATAATTCTCGATTATGCTTATGTTGTAGCTCTTCTTTTCGATGTTTTTCACGATCAGAGATGTATCGCAATCGAGCCGATGCAATTTGCCGGACTTTTTCATCAATTTCTTTCCGGTGTTCGCTGATCCAGTCTTCAGGTTCTTGATCATACATAACACTTAATTTTTGGTTGGTAGCTCAAAATTAGTGTTTTCCCGCGAACCGTCAAGCGGTTGCCCGGAGCGATACCGGCGCGGGAGCGAAACATAAACAAATTTTCAATTATGGCCGAATTAGTCCGAACCGTAAACTTTGCCGAAACCTTTGCCGCGTTGAGGCTTGGCGAAAGCGTCGAGTTCAGCGTTGCCGAGTTTACCGAATCGAGCGTGCGGGCCAACGCCAGCCGCTACTGCAAGGGTAAAAACATCAAATTGTCGGTATCCGCGTTGAGGGGAACCGGCGTTATCAAAGTAACCCGTAAATCGTAATACCATGAACCAGCAACCAATAGACAGATTACAGCTAAAGCAGCTTGAGGCGGTCATGGATGTGGTCGTCAGCAGGTTTGCCGTCGAGTGCGGGCTATTGAAACCTTATTTGACGATTACACAAGCCTACAAACGATATGGTCGCGGTACGGTCGATCGATGGGCCGCTGAAGGACTAATTGAGATAATCAAAGATGGAACCCGCAACAGCAAGTGCCGGATTAAGCGCTCCCAAATTGAGCTGGTCGCTGCTACGCAGAACCGCGCCAGCTGGTTCGACAACCACGAATAATCCGCAACGATGGAAATCAGGCGTAAACGATGGGACAAACGCGACGTGCAGGACGTAATCGCCCGCTATCTGTCCGGCGTGGATGTGCAGACAATCGCCGAGGAGTACGGACGATCGGTTGCCAGCATAGAGATGATGATATATCGGCAAGGGTTGCATCGTCGTGAAAAGTCTCCGGTAAATGATCGCGCAAAATTGGACTGTATGCCCGATCCGTTCGAGTGGATGGGCGGAAAGGATCATCCATAAAAACCGTATGAAATGGAACTGACTTTCGAGCAAATGAAGGACGCGGCGAAAGAGGTACATCGCCGATTTTACAAGTATTGCACCTCCTCGTTCGATGATATTGTTGATACCGACAATGTGCGAGATTTGCGCCGTATCGTGATCCGTTATCGCGATTATGTTTCAGACCCTCGGGCAGCCCACTATATCCGCGAGAATTATGCGGATGTATTGGAGGCGCTGGGGCTGCGGATCCAGTTTTACATCGATGGCCGTGTACGGCTGTATTTGGCAAACTAATATCCCCGATTATGGAATGGAACAACCACCCCTTTGAAAAAGACACGCCCGTAAGGACGTTCGGCAACCGCAGCGAGTTGGCGGCCTGGGACGCCGAGAATTGCGATCGGTGCATCAAGCACGACGAATGCGAGCTGTGCGACGCGATCACGGCGGCGTACATCGGCGACGGGCGGGTGCCGCTGTGGGTCGCCAAGCGGATCGGATGTCTATATGACCCAGCTCTATTTGTCCGCCAGGCTCGAAAGCACGTGCAGGGAGCGCCGGACGGAGGAGGAACGAGATTTTCCATTTTAACCATAAAAACCACGATATGAAAAGCGAAAAAGCAAAGGAATTTATCGACAAGAACGAAATGGCCGCTGCGAACCTGGTAGATAAAGATGGTTGCGGCTGGGCGGTTGTCGGTATTTATGATGCTTACAAAGCCGTGGAACTTGCCGAGAAAGATGCGCGGGAACGAATGAAGAGGGCGTTTTGCTTGCAGATATGTGGCGAGCGAGGCAATACTGAGAGCGGATGCGAATGTACGGATTTTTTTGATTTCTTAAGATATTACGATAATGAATAAGACAGACACATGCCCCGGGTACTCCGCCGACATCGATACGGAATACAACAGGGTGACGGAGAACGGAACCAAGGTGTGCGGATCGTGCGATTGCTTCAAGTATGAAGACGCCAACGGGTATGGTGAATGCGAACACCCCGATGTTCCCGAAAGCTATTTCGAAGCTCGTCACTGCTCCAATTACTGTGGGAATTGGATTCCGAAAATTAAATGAGTAATAAAATTTTAAGGTTGGGAAATTATGGCAAGACCGAGAAAACTAAATGCGGACTGGTTTCCGCACGACGTAAACGAACGAAACAAACCGATGGTAAAGGCCATTCGGCGCAAGTTTTCACACTTGGGGTATGCGGTATGGACTTATTTGCAGGAAACGCTGACCAGTAGCGATTTGTTCCGCATCAAGTGGGACGATGTGACCGTCGAGTTGCTGGCGGCCGATTACGACGTTGAACCGGAGGATCTGATAGCGATAGTAGAATATGCTGTCAAAATCGGCCTGTTGGAAATCGGAGATGGGTTTATTTTCTCCACCGAACACCGTAACGGCCTGAAACCTTTGCTATTAAAGCGCGAGCGCGATTTGCTTTTCCTTGATAATAAGGCAAAAAGCAAAACAGACGCAGGGGGCGCGGAAATTATCGACGCCGAAAATGAGCCGAAAACAAGCGAAAACACAACGAAAAAGGAGCGAAACCCCAAAAATGAAATGATTTTCGACGCCGAAAATGTTGAAAAAACAGAGCCGGCGGGAGTTTTCGACGCCGAAAACAGGCGGAAACAAGGTTTTTCGTCAATTATCGGCGAATTTCCTTTTTTTAACAGTAAGAGTAACAGTAAGAGTAATACACACACAGTAATCCCTACATGGAAAGGGGGTGTGGGGGAAAACCAAACCGCCGAGTTCCTCGACTGGCTCGATTCGGCCTATCCCGAAATCGCAGCGATGGCAGAGCCGATCACCGAGGAGCAGGCCCGCGACATTCTGGCCAAGTTCAGTGCCGAGGATATAAACCGCATCATCGCGGCAATGGACAACAAAGGGGCGTACAGGAACAAATCCGCATACTCGACGTTTGCCTCGTTCGTGGCTCACGACATCATCATCAAGAGCCGCAAAGCCGACACGGGCCGCAAATACACGTACAACGAGGTGATCGCCGAGGTGGACGGAGGCCGGGGGGCGTGGGACGATTTCCAGTTCCTCGCAATGCCCGACGGCACGAAGTACTGGATGCGTAAAATCGACATAGCCGCAATACAAGCATGAGACGAAGATCGACCGACAACACCGACACGATGACCGCAAGCGAATTTCGGCGGCTTATTTCCGGCGATCTCCCCCGAAATGGCATAACTACACCGATCGGCAATCGAAAGGTCTTAAACGCGACGAAAACAGAGGAAAACGGGGTAATCTTCGACAGCCGACTCGAACGCTACATGCACGATCTGCTGAAATCGCACGGAATAGGCTTTCTGTTTCAAAAGCGCTACACCCTGCAAGAGCCGTTCACCTACAACGGGGAGAACGTTCGGGCGATCACCTACACGCTGGACTTCTACCTGCCGGATTACGACATGGCGATCGACACCAAGGGCGTGGCCACCCAGCAGGGCAAGCTCCGCATCAAGATGCTGAAGCGCCTGTTTGCCGACCTTGGCCGCACCACCACGATCGAGTTGCCCCGCACAAAAGACGAATGCGCCGCGCTGGTGGCTCGGCTGACTTCAAACCGATAAAACGAAAGTTATGCAAATCAATACTACCTACAACATGGATGCGCTTGCGGCGGCCCGACTGCTGCCGGACGGTTGCGTAGACTGCATCGTCACCTCGCCGCCCTACTACGGTCTGCGCGACTACGGCGTGGATGGTCAGATCGGTCTTGAGGATAGCATCGAGACGTACATCGCCAAACTGGTCACGCTATTCCGCGAGCTGCGACGAGTGCTGAAACCAACCGGAACCATGTGGGTGAACATGGGCGACAGCTACAACTGCTACAAGGGCAATGCAGTCCGAAAAAACGCACAAACGGATTACGCCGGACATCGTGGCCAGCCGACTCGAAAATCCGGTTTTGGGTTGGAGTGCAAAAGTCTGAAAAATAAAGACCTTATCGGCATTCCCTGGATGCTGGCGTTCGCCCTCCGCGCCGACGGCTGGTATCTCCGGCAGGACATCATTTGGCATAAGCCGAACCCGATGCCCGAGAGCGTCACGGATCGCTGTACAAAGGCACATGAGTATATTTTCCTGTTCAGCAAGTCACCCCGCTACTATTTCGACGCCGAGGCGATTAAGGAGCCGGCGACCGGGTGGAACGGATCGAAATTCGAGGATGGCAAGAACCTGATCAACCATCCGAACGTCGGCAAGAACCGGCAGCGCAAGCCGGCAGGATGGGACACGGGGAAAGGCGGCCACGGATCATTCCATCGCTCCGGTCGTGCGGAGGCGATTGAATACACCGAGATAGCGCCGGAAACTTCAACGACACGCAACAAACGAAGCGTGTGGACAGTTCCCCCGCAGCCGTTCAAAGAGGCCCATTTCGCCACGTTTCCCGAAGATTTGATCGTGCCGTGCATCCTTGCCGGGTGTCCCGCCGGTGGCCTCGTGCTCGACCCGTTCAACGGCTCCGGCACCACGCGCATCGTGGCCAATAAACTCGGCCGAAATGCTATCGGCTTCGAATTAAATCCCAAATATATCGAAATAGAGAACAGACGCCGCAGCAAAGAGCTGGGGATGTTTGAAAATATTACGCTATGATCCGCTTTCTGTACATAGACCTCTTTTGCGGCGCCGGTGGAACATCTATAGGCGTTGAGGCGGCACGGTTGCACGGCGAGCAGGTCGCCAAGGTGATCGCGTGCGTCAATCACGATGCCAACGCGATCGCTTCGCACGCGGCCAACCATCCCGACGCGCTGCACTTTGTCGAAGACATCCGCACGTTGAACCTCGACCGGATGCTGGCCCATGTCGAAGCCATGCGGAAACAATACCCTGCCGCCCGCGTGGTGTTGTGGGCGTCGCTGGAGTGCACCAACTTCTCAATCGCTAAGGGCGGCCAAAGCCGCGACGCCGACAGCCGCACGCTTGCCGACACCTTTTCCGATACATCGACGCACTGCGGCCCGACTACATCCAAATCGAGAACGTCAAGGAGTTCATGACGTGGGGGCCGCTCGTGGTGAAAGTCGTCGAGGCATCGGCCGGTCATGGCGAATACTGTCCACTGGCGATAAAGACCGAGGGCACCGGCAAACACAAGCGCCGCACCATCGCCCCCGTGTGGGTGCCCGATGCCGCCCATCGCGGCGAGCATTACCGCCGGTGGGTGGATCGCATTTGCGCGGACGGAGGCTATCGGTTCGACCACCGCATCCTCGATTCGGCGGACTTCGGGGCCTACACCTCCCGGCGCCGGTTCTTCGGGATTTTCGCCGCCGGCCGGCTGCCCATCGTTTTCCCGACGCCCACCCATACCAAGAAGCCCGCCCCCAACTTGTTCGACGCCCGCGCTAAGTGGCGCCCGGTTCGTGACGTGCTGGACTTGCACGACGAGGGCGCCAGCATATTCGGCCGCAAAAAGCCGCTGGTGGATGCAACCTTCGAGCGCATACACGCCGGGCTGGTGAAGTTCGTCGCCGGTGGCAAAGAGGCGTTCATGGTCAAATACAACTCCATGAGCCAAAGCGGCAAATACGTCGCGCCAGGCATCGACGATCCATGCCCGACGGTTGCGGTGCAGAGCAGGCTCGGCGTGGCAAAGGCGTGTTTCCTTGCCAAGCACTTCAGCGGATCGCCGGCCGACCGTGCCATCAGCATCGACGGGCCGGCGCACGCCATCACGACGGTAGATCACCACTCACTGGTGTCCGGCAATTTTCTGACGGCGTATTATAGCAACGGCTACAACTCGCCCGTCGAGGCGCCGGCCCCGACCGTCACGACAAAAGACCGGCTCCAACTGGTGCGTCCTCGATTCCTGAATATGCAGTACGGAAATGGACGCACCGCGTCCGTCAAGGTGCTGGCCGGGACTGTAACCCCCACGCCAAAACACCGCCTCGTTACGTGTTGCTCGGAGACACCGGCCCGTAAAGGTCGTTACCTACTCAACCCGCAATTCGCATCAGCGGGGGCGCCCATAGATCGCCCGTGCTTCACGCTGATCGCACGGATGGACAAAAGACCGCCCAGTATCGTTACAACGGAGGCCGACGTGCAGCATCTTGCGCCGTTCATCCGCCACGATGTCGATACGCTGATTTACGAGGTCTATGCAACAGACAGCCCGATCGTGGTGCAGATAAAGGAGTTTATGGCACTGTACGGGCTGGTCGATGTGAAGATGCGAATGTTGAAGATTCCCGAACTGAAACGCATCATGGGTTTCCCCGCCAACTACAAACTGGTCGGTACACAGGCCGAGCAGAAGAAGTTCATCGGCAACGCTGTTGAGGTTACAATGGCCCGCGTGCTCTGCGAAGCATTGGGGCGCGTGATTTTGGATTTTGAAAATGCAGCATGATATGAAAAGTATAAATTTATTCGGCCAAGAGGAGCACGTGTTCACGAATCGCGGAAAGTCGCAAAAAGGGCTTTTCGACGATTACGAGGGCTTTGTGGAAAAATTCAAGCCCAAGAAAATCGACCGACGACTGCTATACGCCCCCAGCGGTGTATGACTATGTTTTGCAATATGTAGCCGATCATTGCGATATAGATGGGATGACCGTTGTCCGCCCGTTCTATCCGGGTGGTGATTACGAAAGCCTGGTCTATCCCGATAATTGCGTGGTGATCGACAACCCGCCCTTTTCGATCATCGCTCAAATTGTCCGGTTCTATCTGAAACGAGGGATCAAGTTTTTCCTGTTTGCCCCGCATCTGACATTGTTCAGCGCTGACATTGACTGTACACGGATCGTATGCGGCGCCGCTATCGTTTACGAAAACGGGGCAAAAGTAAATACATCTTTTTTGTCCAATATGTTCGGCGAGGCCGGTGTAATAGGTGATCCTGTGCTATATGAGGGGATAGACGCCATTTGCTCGGCACCGAAAGCGGAGTTGCCGAAATACAAATACCCGGACTGCGTGCTGACGGTTTCGGATGTAGCGTACGTCGTGAAAAACAAGGGAGAGATAAAGATAGACAAGCGGGAAATGGTGCATCACTCTGCGCTTGACATCCAAAAGAAGCACGGGAAAACGATTTACGGCTCCGGTTTTTTAATCTCGCATACCGCCGCCGAAAGAGTTGCCGCCGAAAGAGCAGCGGTGGAGAAAAAGGTCATAGTATGGGAGTTATCCGAACGAGAGATGCGGATCGTTGAAAAATTAAGCGGGCAATAAATGGAACCAGCCAACCCCTTGCACGCCGAGATACTGCGCCACGTCCGCGAGGTGCAACGCACCCGCCGGATTGCAAACAGAGTGCCCGCCGACGCGCTGGTCATACGCGATGGACTTATGCCGAAAACGGGGTTTTCTCGACCCCTCACAGACTTTCATATCGTACTGGAGGAGATGGTCGCGTTGAGGTTGATAGAGATAGGTCGAACCATAAACGATACCTACGTACGAGTTATTGAAGATTGATCGATCACCAAATGCAGCAAAAATTATTCTGAAATGGATATGAAAAAACGGATAATACGAGTATTCCCAACCAAGACGAATGCTACGCCAACCGACGAGCTGGTACGTATCCGCGAAACTCCGTCCTTTTTCGACGAAGCGGACGAGGTGCACGTTTCTGTAACGTTCACCTGGGACATACCGATCGCTGAATGGTTGGCGAAACAATGGGAGCCGGTTGCACCGGTGAAGATCGGCGGCCCCGCTTACAATGAGCCGGGCGGCGATTTTATCCCTGGTATGTACATGAGGCACGGATACGTGATTACCAGCCGAGGATGTCCGAATCGATGCTGGTTTTGCGCTGTTCCCAAGCGTGAGGGCGGAATGCTCCGAGAGTTGCCAGTTACCGACGGCTGGATTCTGACCGATGACAACCTGCTGGCCTGCTCTCCGGAGCACATTGACGAGGTATTTGCCATGCTTGCCCGTCAGCCGTACAAGCCGCAATTTACCGGAGGGCTGGAGGCGGCGTTGCTAACTCCGACGATGGCGCAACGGATACATGATTTGCATCCCCAATCGCTATTTTTCGCCTACGACACCCCCAACGACCTGGAACCGCTCGTTGAGGCAGGCAAAATGCTTATCGAGGCAGGCTTCACCAAATCCAGCAACTCAATGAGGTGTTATGTATTGTGCGGTTACGAGGGAGACACGTTCGAGAAAGCACAGACACGGATGGGCGAGGCGTGGCGAGCCGGTTTTATGCCGATGGCGATGTTGTTTCGCGATCATGATGGCAAATATTCAACCGATTGGCGCCGGTTTCAACGGCAATGGGCCAATCCGACAATCACGATCTGTAACTGTATAAAATACTTTGGTATATGAAAGTAATCGTAACATTTTCCGGAGGAAAGGATAGCCTTGCAGCGCTGTTGTGGGTGCGCGAGCACATCACCACCAAATTTACCGCCGTGTTTTGCGATACGGGATGGGAGCACCCGCTGACCTACGAGTACATCTATCGCATCGCCGACCGGCTAAACCTCGACCTCGTAACGCTCAAGTCGCCCAAGTATGATGGGATGGTCGATTTGGCCAAACAGAAAAAGCGTTGGCCGTCCACCCGCGCCCGATTCTGTACCCAAGAGTTGAAAACCAAGCCGTGCATCGACTATGTGCTCGACAACGTGCAGGATAATATGCTGATGATTCAAGGCATACGCAAGGAGGAATCTCTGAACCGTGCGGCTATGTCAAAGCAATGCACGTACTTTAAGTACTATTTCGAGCCGTACGGTTATGATAAAGAGGGCAAACCAAAGATGCACACCTATCGCGGTCGCGACGTGCAGGTGTTCCGAAAGCAATACGCTGACGACCTACTGCGTCCCGTATTCGATTGGTCGGCGCAGCAGGTGATCGATTACATCCTCTCTGCGGGGCTTGAACCCAATCCGCTCTACACGATGGGCTATAAGCGTGTAGGGTGCTGGCCGTGCGTCATGGCGAACCAGCGGGATATACTGAACATCTCCCGCCAGTCTCCGGATCGCATTGAGCAGATTGCCACGCTGGAGCATGACATAAAGTCGTCGTTTTTTGGGCCGGATAAAATCCCTGCCCGCGCGATCACCAGCGGCGAGAAATATCCGACAATAAACGATGTAGTACAATATGTCAAATGGCAGAACGCGACCGGCAGCCTGTTCGACGACGACACGGCGACCAGTTGCATGAGCTTTTACGGATTATGTGAGTAAAAACCTTTCAAAAATGAAATAAATCATGGGAAATTTAACACTCAAAGAATTGGGGCGACGCGCATTTGAAACCGCCAAAGCGAAAGGGTTCCACGATGAACCGATCGACATCCCCGTGCTTTAATGCTGACCGTTTCGGAACTCGCCGAAGCGTTGGAAGCCGATCGTAAGAACAAACGGGCCGACTTATTGGCTTTTTCCGGTAAAGAACCCTGTGAAATCTTTCCGTTCCGTGAAAAGTTCGAGGCGCACGTTAAAGACACGTTCGAGGACGAGCTGGCCGACGCGACCATTCGCCTGCTCGACTTATCCACCGCACTCGGCATCGATCTCGAAATGCACGTTCTGATGAAAATGCAGTACAACGAGGGCCGAGGATATAAGCACGGAAAACGCTATTGACTATGTGGAGGCTGACAGACACCAGCGCCATGCCATACGGCAAATACAAGGGGCGTCCCATGTCGGGCGTCCCCGCCGATTACCTGCTATGGCTTCACGAGAACGGCAAATGTTCGGAAAGTGTAGCACGGTACATTGAGGAGCACAAGCCCGCCATCGAGCAACGCAGGGACACCGAGGCTGCCGATCGGAAACAGAAGACGGACGACCGTATGCCGTTCGGCAGCTACAAGGGCGAAGTAATAGCGAAAGTCCCTGCCGAGTATCTGCTGGCCATGTATGAGAGCGGCAAGTGTCCCGCGAATGTGCAGGAGTATGTCGAGCAGAACATGGCGGAGTTGCATCTGCGGGCCGAAAGAGATGGCAGGTGCCGGAATGCGTTGAAATCAATGTATTTATAATTTTTTGGATTATGAAAAAAAGCGACAAAGACTTGGCGAACGACATCCGGCGACGGGCGAACGCGGCTAATGTATCCATTTCGCAGTTGTGCCGCGAGGCCGGCGTATCGCGCCAGTGGTATGAGGATCTAAAACGCCGGACGCCCAGCCCAGGTGGACTTGGTGATCCTCCAAATTCGAACGAGAAACATGAAAGAATACGAACGAGGCGAGGCGGCCACCCACACAGCGGACGCTCCCCTGCAATAATCTGACGTTATGGAGATCAAGATCACACAAGAAAAGCGCGGCGAGGTAGAGCGAATACAAAAACGAGTTTCGCAGCAAGCTATCCCCCAATGAGATATTGCGCGGCACAGCGCAAGGCGTCAATAGTGCGTTGTCGGGTGCGGTACCTCTCATCAAAAAAAGCATTAAAGAGCGTTACAATATCAATAAAAAATACCTT
>ENA-OQHN01000756-OQHN01000756.1-human-gut-metagenome-genome-assembly--contig:-NODE-756-length-10665-cov-4.298634_pt1 | contig 10665 bp, 11 predicted proteins | sample MGYA00242564_ERZ504721 | MGnify/ENA primary metagenome ERZ504721 (study PRJEB26092, sample SAMD00036212) | human gut metagenome | host: Homo sapiens | study: EMG produced TPA metagenomics assembly of...
CAGATACCCTAAAATCCATTCCGTGCATGGCGGTCACGTTCATCGACCCCCGCTCTCTGGCGGCTGCCATCTAGGTTCCGTGACATCATTATTGTCCAGCGTCCGCAGTTCGTGGCCGATTTTTCTTTTTTTACAACACACGCTGCTTTTTTCCTCCTTTCCCCTTTGCTGCCGTCCCCATCTGTTCGTTATTAAAACTGTTTGAATAAGGACTGTTCCATAAGCAACTGTTCTATAGATGACTGTTTCATATTAAACAGTTCGCTATAGAACATTCTAGGAGATTTTGTGGGAAATGTCAACCTGTTTGCGTAAAAAATCGAAAAAATGCTCCGGATAAAAGTTTTTCACTTTCCGCCCGGAGCATTCCGCTCGTTTATTCTTCGATTTTTCTTCTTAAATAGCTTCCCACCATATGGGAAAAGTTGCGGATATCGCGCGCATACGCGAAATCCTTGCCGAAAATCTTCTGCTCCGCCATAAGCTCCGTCTCCTCGCCTACAAAGACCCCAAGCACCGAGACACCCTGCTGCCTGAGGCGCCGCACCTCAGTTGCCGTGTCATGCAGTGCATAGTCATCCCGGTACGGCTTTGGATTTCTCGCATTCGGCCGGTTCACCAGCACATCGTACGGCTTTCCGTCGCTTAAGAGGATCAGCAGCTTCCGGTCCTCCTGGCGTTTTAAAAGATCCATCCCCGCCGCCTTGACAGCAAGCCCGTCGCGGTTGTTTGAGGATGTGATATACTCAAAAATATTGCTGTTCTTCTCCCGCGGATCGTCGTAATCGCGCATCCGGTGCAGGATCGTGTAATCCCAGAACGTACAGAAGCTCATCACGCGGAACGGGATGTGCAGGCGGCTTAAGGTCTCCGCCAGAATGTACGTCTGCAGTGTCACATTCTCCTGGCGCGGCCGCTGGGAACCGCTCGCATCCACGAGAATATCCACGACAAAATCCAGCGAATTCCGCCGCTGCTCCAGCCGGAACAGATCCGCATTCTGACTCCGTCCCACCTTCCACATCCGCGCGGGCTGTAAAATTCCGTGGTCTGCATCTGCAAACGACTGGTCCTCCTGCAGCAGCATCGCTTTTTCAGTTCCTGATACAGCAGCGAAATGTTCTGCCGCACCGCGCGGTGCTGGTCGTAATAGGCATGAAGGGTTTTTATCCTTCTGCTTCTGCGCGTAGGAGAGCTGATAATACTTTCCGACCGGATTTTTCAGCACACCCTCCGTGTAATAGAGGCTGCAGTCGCTGTGGATGCCGCGGCAGAGCTGGTAATTCCGGCTTTTCTCCTCACTCTCCGAGAGCCACGTTTTTCCGTAATTGCGCTGAATGTACTGATACATCCGTGCCAGCGCTTTCTCATCGACGACAACGACCTTTTTGGTATCGCTTCCCGCTGTTTTTTCTTTCTTCTCTTCCGCCTCTTTTGATGTGAAATTTGTCATATCAAGCGAAACTCGCTCCAGATATGTCTCGAGCCCGTCCTCATACAGCTCTTCCGAAAGGAAATCCTTCCAGGAATACTCGGTGAGCTCCTCGATCGTTACCGCAAGAACCGAGGCAAGATCACCGTGCTTTTTCACAAATGCGGGATCGACGACCTTATTGTACAGCTCGTCCGTCACCCGGATCAGTTCCATTGTATCCGCTGTTTCGGATGCGTGCTTCAGCAGTTTCATCCACTCCCGCGTTTTTCCCGAGTATGAAGGGCTTTTCCCCTCGTCCTCCTCTCTTCTTCCGCGCAGATACTCCAGTTTCAGGCGGCCTGTCTCATTTTGGGATAAAGATTCAAACGAGTGGTCCAGTATTTCCTCCGCTGCTCTCCTTCGAAAGCCCTTGACACCGGGGCGCTCGCTTTCGAGCCGCTTCGATACGGCCTCCTCCGTCACCAGCTGGGCGAGCATCATCAGTTCTCCCTCCGCTGCGCCGCTGTAAACCTTCTTCACCAGATACAGGCTGTAGGCTTCCCGATCAAAGTAACACGAAAAGGCGCCCTGGCGGATTGTGTCGTACAGTACCGTATCCGGCTCCTTCGCATACCGCTCCACATCCGGTTTCAGCTTCAGCGTGTAGTCGCCGCTGACAGTCCAGACGAGATTGCGGATCCGGCTCTCCAGCTCCATCTCATGCGTTTTTAATGTTTCCTCTGTCACCATACGTATTTCCTCTAAAAAATATCCTGCGGCGTCCACTCTTCCGGAATCCGCGTGCGCACAACATCCCGCACGATCTCTTTTTCAAACAGGTCAAAGCATTTATTGACAATGCCGATCTGCACCGCAAGATACGGGGACAGCCCCTGGCGCATCGTACCGATCGCTCCGAACAGGCCGCGGAGGTCGAGCGCACGCGTGGTGATTTCCGCCTGTTTTGCCTTTTTCTGCAGATCGAGGTAAAGACCGGCCAGCGCATCGCGTGCCGCCGGTTTCAGATCCGGGAATTTTGACTGCATCAGATAAAACAGTGTCTCTTCCGTAAGCGACGGCATGTCAATCACCAGAAAGCGGGACACCAGCGCCTCGTTCAGCTCTCTCGTTCCCGCATAGCCGTAGTTCATCGTTCCGATCATCCGCGCCGCCGGGTGAAGCGGAATTTTATCGTAGCCCGGCACATCGATAATGCGGCGGTAGTCGAGCGCGGCGTGAAGAACACTGACTGCATCGTTTTTCGCCATGTTGATCTCATCGAGAATGCCAAAACCGCCTTCCTCTGCACAGCGGTAAATGCTGCCCTTCCGGAGTGTGACCTCCTGGTTCTGGAACGTATCGGTTCCGATCAGCTCGGCACTTCCTGTGTTTACATGGAAGGAAACGTTGTACGTCGGTCTTCCGAAAACATACGCCAGTGTCTCTGCCAGCACGTTTTTTCCCGTTGCCTTCTCGCCGGTCAGCAGCAGATTTTCGCCCTGCAGCAGCGCGGCAATTGCCATCTCCAGAATCTCTTTTCCGAAAAACGGGATTTCCGGCGTGCTCATGCGGTTCTCTAAGCCCTCCGCCACCGGATAGCTCTCGCGGAATTTCCGCACACTCTCAATTAACGCCCCGCTTACGCCCTGTTCCTGTAAAAATGAATCGTTCATCTTCTATTTTTTAATCCTCTCTGTCGTTAAAATATCGCTTTGCTTCTCTATAGTATACGGGATCCGGCCGCTTTCTGCAAGGTCGGACTTTGGCTCACTGCCCGCACAAAAAGACACCGGAAAACAGGTTTTCGTCCCATTTTCCGGTGTCTTGCTTCTATTTTATCTTCGATTCATCGATCGCATTATCCGCGGATTCCGAAAAGAATCTCCTCTGTGGAAGCTTTTGCCTCCTCGTCCAGGTTCTCTTTCTTATAGTTCTCATATCTCTGTTTGTGATGCGGATTCTCTGCCCACAGCTCGTCTGCGGCTTTTTTCCACTCAGCAGCATACAGATCACATTTTCCGCACAGATGCTCTGCGCTCTCCGGAGACTGCAGGTCGGTTGACTTCGCGCCGGTCTTCTCTACCATCTCACGCAGCAGTTCCGGATTTTCGAGCATCGGACATGGACGCAGGTGGTTGCGGTTGAACGGCTGTCCATCGCGGTATGCCTGGAACAGCGGCTGCTGCAGTGCTTCGATCAGGGAAACTTCGTTGATGTTGGCGCCGGAGTAATGGATGAAAACACACGGCTCCACATCGCCGTTTGCATTGATATGGCAGTAGTTTCTTCCTCCTGCGATACAGCCTCCGACAAACTCACCGTCGTTCTGGAAGTCCATAACAAAGATCTGTTTGTCACTCTTATCGGAACGGATCTCACGCAGTCTGTGATAGATATATTTTCTCTGCTCAACCGTCGGCATCAGCTCCGGTGCAGCGTCCATGCCGACCGGCATGAAGTGGAAATACCAGCTGTAGCGGCAGCCATGTTCGATCAGCAGATCTAGGAATTTATCACTTGTCACAGTCTCGAGATTGGCTCTTGTATAACAGATGGAGGTTCCAACAAGAGACCATGTTTTTTCATCAGATCCATGGCTGCCAGAACTTTGTCGAAAATACCTGCACCACGGCGGCCGTCATTTACTTCCTCAAAGCCTTCCAGTGACAGGGAGAAGGAGATATTGCCGAGCTTCTGAACTGCTTCACAGAACTCCTCGTCGATCAGGGTTCCATTCGTGAAGCTAGTGGAATTCACAGTCATGATGCTCTTCTGCCAGACGCAGGATATCTTTTTTACGTACAAGCGGTTCGCCGCCGGTGAACATATAAAAATACGTTCCCAGTTCTTTTCCCTGACTTACAATATCGGAAAGCTTTTCATAGGAGAGATTCAGCTTATGACCATATTCTGCTGCCCAGCATCCGGTGCAGTGCAGATTACAGGCACTCGTCGGATCTACCAGCATGGTCCATGGGATATTGCAGTTGTATTTTTCACGGTTCATACGGATCTGTTTTCGTTCCGACAAAAGCCGCCTGAAATCCTAAATTTAAAGCAGTCATTTTGATCACCTGCGGATCCAGCTCATCCAGTCCGCGGTTGACGTACTGTACCCATTTGTTGTCCGGATTTTGCAGCATGGTGCGGATGTTGTCGAAGGTTTTTCTCCGCAAACATATTTCCGGTAAATTTCTGTACAAAATCCGTCAGATTCAACAGCGCTTTTGTTCTGTCGTCTCCGTGATTCACATATTTTAAAACACCATCGATCGCAGCGCCTGCAGCGGCTCTTTCTACTTTCATTTTTGCATCCATTGTTCACGATCTCCTTTGTAATAGTTTAATATTTTCGCCCGGAATTGATCTGGTTTTGAATACCACATCCTGGCTTTTTCTCATTATATTCTCCATATTTGGAAAATACAACCCAAAAATTTCCCTCGTTTTGGACATATCAAAAAAAGTGTCCCACGCGGGAACACTTTTTCCTGTTTTTCTCTTTCTGTTATGTTTCACATTGCATTTTCGGATTCACACAGGGCATTTCCTAATTTTCGATCAGAACCGCACGGATCGGGCCGCCGTATTGGTGTTTCTTTTGGATCGGCGCAGCCACGAGAAAATAATGACCAGAGGTCACTTTCTCCAGATTCAGATTTTCAACAATCACCGTGCCTTTTTTCAGTAACTGCTGATGAACATCATTCCCTGATGTCTCATTTCCGACGGTTTCCTGCTCCACACCGAGCAGCACCAGTTTTTTCTCTGCCAGGTAATCTGCCCCATCGCGTGTAATCTGCGCATCGCCGCGGATCAGGAGACGTTCACAGTCTTCTTCCATGACCTCCTCGAGCACTTCTCTTGTCACTTTTCCCTCAAGCTCCGCCACCTGACAGATGCCAAGTGACCGGTCGAGCGTCGTCTGCGCCGTTCCTTCCTCCGTCATCAGATGACGCGGCGCGTCCATTGCGGAAAACTGCTCTCCGGAAATGTCATATAATTTCATATTTTCCTATCCTCAAACCGGGAAACTCCCGTCTTTCTTTTTTCCAATATTTGCCGATACTGCCAGATTCTGCCGGCAGCCAAACCTTGTTTAGTATAGCCTATTTTCGGACGCTTTACAAGGCTCATTTCTGCAAAAATTCTGACTTTTATACAGCAATCCTGTCTGCAATAAACAATTTGTCATTTTCACTCCCCTGATGTATAACAGAAATATCCAAACGGTTACGCTATCTTTCAAAAGGGAGGGAAATCTTATGAAACTCCGGCTAAGCCCGTGGATCTGCGCCACGGCTTCGCCGGAGTTTTTTACACTCTTCTGGTTTACGGAATCAGACGGTGAATGTCTCTTGGAAACAGGGATGCGTTCCGCACATTTTCAAATCCGAGAAGCCGTGCCGTAAACCGCTCCAGCCCAAGACCGAGGCCGCCGTGCGGGGGCATGCCACAGCGGTGCATCATTAGATAGCTCTCAAACGCTTCAACATGCATGCCGCGGCTTTCGAGCTTTTCCACCTGCTCCCGGTAATTGTGGATGCGCTGGCCGCCGGTCGTCACCTCAAGGCCGCGGAACAGAAGGTCAAAGCTTTCCGTCTCTGCCGGATTTTCTCTGCTGTCCATCGCGTAGAACGGGCGCTTGGCGCTTGGATAATGTGTCACAAATACGAAGTCACTGCCTGTCGTTTTCTTCACGTATTCGCACAGCAGTTTTTCCTCCTCCGGTTCAAAGTCCAGTTTCTCCGAAAAGGCTCTTTTGTATACGCGGCTCACCAGCTCTTTCGCCTCGGAAAAACGGATTCTCGGAATCTCCGTGATCACCGGCACCTCTGCTTTTAAAAGCGAAAGCTCCGCTCCGCATGTCTCCTGCAGCCGTCCAAATGTGTACCGCAGCATTTCCTGCTCCATCGCCATGATGTCCTCAAAATTCTCGATATAGCCCATCTCAAAGTCCACGCTTGTATATTCGTTCAGATGACGCGCCGTGTCGTGCTTCTCCGCCCGGAAGACCGGTGCGATCTCATAGACACGCTCGAAGACGCCGACCATCATCTGCTTGTAAAACTGCGGGCTCTGCGCCAGATATGCCCGTTCGCCGAAATACGACAAAGAGAAGATATTAGCTCCGCCCTCGGCTCCCGCCGCTACGAGCTTCGGTGTGTGGATTTCGGTGAAGTGCTGTCCATCCAGAAATTCGCGGAACGCCTGACAGATCTTTGCCTGGATCTGGAAAATCGCGCGCTCTTTTTCGTTGCGCAGCGTAATTGGGCGATAGTCCAGCAGGTTCTCAATCGAAGTGTTGACCCGCCTCTGGTTGATGACAACCGGCGGTACTTCTTCCGGCTCGGAGAGGATTTCCACTTCTAACAGATGCAGGTCATACCCGCTTCTGGAACGCTCTTCACGGATCACCTCCGCGGTAAACCGGACACACGCCTCTTCTTTTAATTCCTCCAATGCAAACCGGGCATACGCCGGCTCGTACACGCACTGTACCATCTGCCGTTTCGTCCGAAGCAGCACAAATGCAAATGAGCTCATTTTTCGGATTTTGTAAATGCTTCCATGCAGCCGCACGATTTCGCCGATGTGTGCTCCTAACTGCTCTGCTTCGAGTTCCTCTGTTTTTCTTACTTTTACGGTATTCATTTCTGTCTTCATAGTCTTTTCTGCCTTTCTGTTCTGATTTTTCTTTATCGCCGCAAAATCAGCAGAAAATCCATATGGACATAATCTGTATGTCCCATACGATCACAACCCTTCTCTGATGTAAATTTCAAGTCATTCCCGCATGGATAAAAAATGGCAAAGAAAAACCACACGGGGTATTTCTTTTTCTCCCAGTGTGGTTTCCCTTTGCCTTATCTTCCACACAGGTACAACACAATCAGCGCCTGTACCTGTGAAGTATAGTAGTCTTCACTTTGATACAAGCGCTATCAATCGTCGTCCCTGTGCATCTGTACGCTGTGCATCTCGTTCATCGTTGATAACCTCTGTTTCGTAGTTTTGTTGTATTATAATTCTGCGTTCCGGTTTTGTCAACCCTTATTTTCCGTAATTGATGATCACCACTTCCGCTTTCGTCCCGATCCGCATCGGCGGTCCCCAGAGACCCACGCCGGATGTGACGATGCTGTACATGTCTCCGACTTTCTTCATCCCGCAGGCATTCTCCCACATCAGGCCGGTAAGGATATTGCCTGGGAAGAGCTGTCCGTCGTGCGTATGGCCGCCAAGATCAAGGTCTGCGCCTGCCTCTGCCAGCTCGGTCAGCTCCGACGGCTGGTGGTCAATCACAAAAACTGGAAGCGACTGGTCCAGTCCGGTAAGCAGTTCGGACGGCGTGTCGCGTGTCTCCTGCGTTTTGCGGATCCGGTCGGGATCTTTTCGGCCCGCCAGATAAAAGGCATCATCGATACAAACCACATCATCCTCCAGCAGATGAATCTTCGCGCGGTCCAGGAACTCACCGAACCGGCGGTCGGCGACGCGCTCCTCCTTCGTCTCAAACGTAAAGCCCGCGAGAATCTTCTCATCGAGATCGTGGTTGCCGTAGCAGGCGTACGTGCCGTACCGGCTCTTTAAGCCCGCCAGAAGATCCGCCACGCGGTCCGGCTCATAGATGGCATCGTACTCATTATCAAAAATATCCCCGGCAATCACAACGACATCCGGCTCCTCAGCATTAATTTTTTCCACCATCTCTTCCATCTGATGACTGCCGATGCTGTACCCCAGATGAAGATCTGCGACGAGAGCAATTTTCAGATGTGCATCCTTTTTCGATGGAACCTCATATCGTGTCGTGTAAATATGGACTGCATGCACCATTCCGTAGATGCACATTCCCGTCACAAAAAAGGATCGCGCCAAGGCCGACCGCTTTCAATCCCATCGGAGAATACAGCCAAGTTTTCGTCAGTGCCGTATGCGCAAAAATGAAGCGCAGCAGCACCAGAATCGCGGTGAAGCCAAGAAAAATACAGATACATGCCAAGCCAGCAGTTGCTGATGACCTTTAAAATCCGGTGAACGGGATCTCTTTTGATCAGAAAGCTCGTCAGCAGGGAAAGTGCAAAAAATGCATACAGCACCAAAATGACACCCAGCACGGCCGGATGGCGGAACAAAGGATGCACCTCCTTCATCCACCGCAGCAGCCAGTAGGCGGTAAATACATTTGCCAGTATGTAGACCGGCGCAAGAAATATTGCAAGCATACGTATGTTTCCTCTCTTTTTCGATTCAAATACAGGGCAGGAAAAAGCGTGCCGAACGAAACGTTTCCGGCACGCTTTTTTGCCAGGCATTCATCAGAGTTTTTTCTCTATGATATCAAACAGCTCACGTCTCCGCTTCCGCCAGCGCCAGCCATTTGCAAGTTTGTTGTAGAAATAGAACGAATCCACAAGCACCATGTTCAGGCGGCCGATCCGGTCTTTCGTCGTTCCGTTATAATGTTCTCCGCCGCATTCGATCTGCGGGCACGTTTTTACGTAGGCGATCAGATCATCCTCACTTCTGATGGTATCCGGCAGCTCGGTGTACGCTTTTCCGATGCAGTTCAGCCGGTGCGCATCGCTTCCGCCAAAGCCGGGCTTATTGAATTTCTCCGCCAGCCGTTTCGCTTTTGCGTTCGTCTCCGCGCTCTCACACGCATTGAAAATTTCAACAAAATCGAACTGCGGGAGAAGCTGGGCAATCCGCTGCTGATACTTTTTCTTCCGTTCATTCGTGCTGATCATGCTCATAAATTTTTCGCCGTACGGATGCGCCGGTCCTAAAATTCCGCCGTACGCATGGACGATCTTGACAAGGATCGATCCCGGCAGGCCGCGCAGCTCCAGAATTTTTAATTTTACGCCGAACGGCATAATCACAAGAATGTGGCCGCAGTCGCACGTATCGTACTCAACACCTTTTAATACCACAAAATCCTGGTGTGCTCTTCCCTTGATGGCATTCTTCCACTCGCGGTATCCGTCATAGGAATCGTGGTCGGATACCAACATTCCTCCAAATCCTTTTCGTTTCAGTGTTCGGATGTACTCCTCAATCATGACTTTTCCATCCATCGAACCCTCTTTTGTGTGGCAGTGCATATCAAATTTCATGCAAAACGCCTCCTTTTATCTTCCATGTTCGAAAACCATTTCGTTTTTCCTATTTTTCTGGAATCGTTTCGGATGGTTCCGCCGCGTTTTTGGCGCGGCAGAATCGATAGTTGTACCATCTAACTTTATTTTACCACTTTTTCCACAAAAGAAAAAGAAATTTCTTCTGAAGATCTGGTAAATTTTCCTTAAAAGAATGGAGTTTTTAGACAATTCCTGTTCTTTGTCCCTGTTTTTACCGTGTTCTTTTTGGCTATGATAAAAACAGCTTATTTTACTTGATCGGAGGAACACATTATGAATTCACAGGACATCACCCGCGCACTGATCGACACAACAGTTGCACGCGCGATGGTGGAGATGGACGCAGATCCGAAACGCAGCGTCCGCAAGCTCTGCGATCTTGGCCGCCAATTTTCCCGCGGCCGCTTTCAGAATCAGATTTTTGCCATTTTTCAGGATCTTCTGCGCAACGATGAAAGCCCGTATTATCAGGCGATCGACTTTCTGCTGCGCAGCAACGATCCGGAAGCGCTTCGTCAGTTCGGCATCAACATCGGCTACAACAGTTTTACCTACGGTGCGCAGATTCTGCGCCAGAAGCAGAAAGAACTTTCCTTGCTGTTCCCTGGGTTGTCAAGCTCCGTCTCGACAGCCGCATCCCGGACACTTACGATTCCTCGCTTTTTGCATCCGTGGTCAGAACCGGTCTGACATACGGCATCTACTCTTATCAGCTCCGCTCCATGGATCATCATGAGGATATGGAATCCTACCTTGCCGTCATCCAGTCGCATCCGGAATGCGCGTTTCTTTGGTTTCTTTCCGATACGCCGCTTACCGAAAAACAGCAGAAACTGCTTTTATCCTGCCCGAACCTGATGGTTTCTCTTCCAATTGATGGCCCCCTCAACGGCTTCCATGGCAAAAAGCCCTGCGCCGTCAGAAAACGCTGTTCGGTATGCACAAAGTCTATCAGGATGCAGATGCTGCCGCTTATCTGCTCTCTTTGACCACCTGTATTCCCAGATGGAACAGAGTGTCTTTTTCTTTCTGGTCGCAGATGATTCGTGCTCAAAAGAAAGTATCCGGGCTGTTTCCGATGTTGTTCAACAGTACCGCTTCACC
>ENA-OQHN01000758-OQHN01000758.1-human-gut-metagenome-genome-assembly--contig:-NODE-758-length-10644-cov-2.672435_pt1 | contig 10644 bp, 9 predicted proteins | sample MGYA00242564_ERZ504721 | MGnify/ENA primary metagenome ERZ504721 (study PRJEB26092, sample SAMD00036212) | human gut metagenome | host: Homo sapiens | study: EMG produced TPA metagenomics assembly of...
GTAGATACCCACCTTGTCGCGCATGAGCTGCCGGGCAGGTTGTCGTCCACGGTGCCGATGACGCTGATGGAGTGGGTATGGTCGCCGGTGACGATGAGCAGGGTGTCGGGGTTCTTGTCGCAGAATTCCTGCGCAATGGCGACGACCTTGTCGAACATGATGGTGTCGTAGACGGCGCGTTCCCAGTCGAGCGGGTGGCTGTACTTGTCCACGAGGCCCGCTTCAAGCATCAGGAAAAAGCCTTCGGGGTTCTTGGAAAGCACGGAAAGGGCGGCCCGCATGGAGTCGGTGAGATCGGGCTGATCCGGGAACTTGGACACGGTCCCTTTCTTGAGGAACTTGCGGTCCAGCACGCCGTCCATGTTGCCGGTATGGAACAAGCCGAGCAGCTTGTCGGGGTTGCCCTTCACGGCCTTGGAGAGTTCGGTGTTGGACGTGGCGAGGGCATAGCCTTCCTTCTGGAACATTTCGACGTAGTTCTTGTCGTCCTTGCGCTTGGAGCCGGGGACGTTCTGAGGCAGGAAGTAGGCGGATCCGCCGCCGATGATGACGTCGGGCTTCACGCTGTAGAACATATCCACGATTTCGGCCTTGTCGGCGCGGCGGCGGGTATGCCCGACCACGGAAGCCGGGGTCGCGTCCTCGATTTCGGCGTCCGAAACCACGCCGATGGATTTGCCGGTCGTGCGGCGGAGCAGTTCGGCGATGGTTTCCTGTCTGGGATCGTCCAGCGAGTCGGGGGTGCGGTCGGCGTAGACGCCGAGGGCGTTCACGCTGGACTTGTGCCCGGTCATGTAGGCGGAGGCGGTGTTGGCGGAGTCGGCGGCGATGGAATCCACGCTGCATGTGCCGAGCATAGCGGTGTAGGGCAGGGTGTCCATCGACAGCTTGCCGTTGTACATGCCGTTGGTCACGCCTTTGGACATGAGGCGGGCGCTCGTGCGGTGGCCCATGCTCAGACCGTCGGCGATGAGCAGGATGACGTTCTTGGCGACGGGGTTGTCGGGGGTGCCGTACACGTCCCAGTTGGCGGAGGCTTTCCCGGTGGGGCTCTCCACCGTCACCTTGTACTGTCCGGGCTTGAGCGAAGCGCCGCGCAGCAGCAGGGCGGATCCGTCGGCGCCCTTTTCCTTGGCGATGAATTCGGGTTTTGCGCCCAGAACGGCCTTGGCGTCCTGCCCGTTGATCAGGACTTTGGCGTCCTTTTCGGCGAGCTGGCCCGTCAAATCTCCACCTTGAGTCGAAACGGCTCCCGCCTAGGAAGCGGGCCGTATCCACCGGATAGATGCTCGGCGCGGCTTCCGCGACGCCGGAGAAAGCAGGGCGCCCAGCAGGCGGGAATGATGCGTGTGTTGCATCGAAATATCCCTTTGTTGAGAAAACTGTGAAAATCAGGCGCGCACGAGTTCGGCGACTTCGGCGGTCAATCCATCCAGCCCCTTGGTGCTGTACGCGCCGTAAAGCTGCATGGCGGTCTTTTGCGAAAGCTACGTAGTTGCGGAACTGGTTGAAGGGCTTCTTGGTCAGATCGGCTTCCTTGATGCCATAGGAGCGGACGGCGACCTGCTTGAGGGCGTCCACGGTCCACTGGGCGGCGGGTACGCTGAGCACCCAGTCATGGTCGGCGAGGTGGGTGACGAAGCCTTCCATACGGCGGGGCATGGGCAGGGTTTTGCCGTCCTTTTCCACAAGCCCGGCCTTGACGGCGTCCTTGCCGTTGATGATGGCGGCGGCCTTCAGCCAGCCCACTACCAGTTGCTCGGACGCGGCGGCACCGGGGTGATCGTGGGCACAGGCCTGCGCTACGCACAGCTCGGGGGACAGGCCGCGCCGCAAGCTTTCGGCGATGCTGAGGACGTGGTGTTCGCCGGTGGCGGCAAGGGGCTCTTCTTTGCGGCAGGTCCCATCCGCCTGCCATTGGAAGACCCACGGCTTGTGGAGGTCGTGGAGAAGCTGGGAGGCGAGCACCACGTCGCGGTCGAGCTTCAGGCCGAACATATCGACATAGTTGTCGTACAGGGCCTTGCAGGAGGCAACGTTGAGGGCCGTGTGCGTTACCAGCCCGCCGGGATAAATATGGTGGCTGTTCCAGCCGCTGCCGGGCGCGGTGTAAAAAGGCTGAGGGCTTTTCTTCGTGCTGGCGCAGGTCGGGAAAACGGCCTTGGCGTCCTGAGCGAGCAGCCCTTGCCCCTTCAGTTCCGCCATGATGGCCTTGGCGTCGCCTTCGGCCAGCAGCGGGGCCGGGTTCTTCATGATGTCCAGTACGGCGGCGCGCAAGCCGGGGTTGCCGATTTCCGCGGCGGCGTCCTGAAGGTATTTCCACGCGGCCATGACGTACTGGGATCTCTCCGCCATTTCCTCGGGCGTCATGTTGACGCATACGTCAAGGGTGACGGCTTCCGTGGCGGCGTGGGCTGCGGAAGGGTGCAGGAAGGTTTTCCCGGCGAGCAGCACGGCTCCGGTAGCCAGCCCGCCCAGCAGGAAAGTGCGGCGACTGTGATCGGCATTCATGGAGGTTCTCCTTGTTGATCCGTTTCAGGATGAGGCAAGGGAGAACCTAGACGCCGTTCGTGGCGGAACAGTGGCCTTACTGTGACGTTTGTATTGATTGTACGAACAATCCGTATGCGTGGATATCCGTGAAGGAGGAAGGGCGTCCGGGCGTCGCCGTACCGGATACAAAACGGATGAGCGCTGAAAAAGTCTGGAGGCATTGGGGAAGGGGAGCTCTCTAGAAAAGTTTCCCCTTCTCCAAGCCCGTCAGAGCGGCCTCTTCCTTTTTCCATTCCGCTATCCGTCCTTCTCCAAAGGCTTCCGTACGTATCGAATTCTGTGCCCGCAGTTTTTCCCGCACACAGCCTTCGGGATGTGACGATTTCAAAGTGGAGATGCACGAGAAGGCGGTGAATGGGGCGCGGCGCAAGGAAGATCGGGGTGTCCAAGGCGGCTGGCGCGGGGGGGGGCACAAAGAGATGGCCCGAAAGCGGGCCGGAGGGAAGGCCGCTTCGTATCATGAGCATGAAACCACCTTGAATCATAAAACATCTCATCGTCCTTGAAAGACCGTATATTCTGTCATAGCATGGCTTCTTTATTAGACTAACAGGAGCCCTATATATGAAGTCAGAACACCTGTTTATCATCCGTTTGGGCGATGGGAGGCATTTTGAGTACGAAGGGACGCTCGACGGCGCGAAGCGTAAGGCCTCGAAGCTCGCCACGCCGCCGGTGGCCATTCAATTGCTTGCGGAGCAGCGGCTTGTTGCCACACGAAGGCCGTATTTCGGTTGGGACGGCAAAGTGGGGTGGCACCCTTGGGAGCTTCTTGAGAGGGCTTTTTGAGCAGGGCCGCGCTCCAAAGCACTGTGCGCCGGTATTTGATTGAGATATGGCTGTATTGCCGAGAAGGAGGGCTGACGGGGGAACCGCCTCGGGTACTGGGGGGCCATGAAAAGAGGATGGAAAGAAGGCGGGCGGACACGGTGGCCCGGAAAGCGAAGGGAAAAGGGAAAAACGACGCGGACACCGGGGTGCCGATGAAACCGTCCGCCGGACATGCGCATGATCTTGCTGGGGGAGGCGGAGGTCTTCGCTTGCGGCTATTTCCTCACCCACTTGCCGAACCAGTTCCTTTTGAATCGGCCGAGATTGCGTCGGGCGTCGCCGTTGCCCAACTCGGCGGCGGCCTGAAAACATCGTACGCCTTCCTTGATGTCCGACGGGCCCCCGCGTCCATCGGCGTACAGTTCCCCAAGGCCGTTGTAGACGATGCCCACAAGCTCGTCAGGGTACGTGCTTGTTTCGCCGTCATCGGGCTCTTCCCTGTCGTATGCCTCATCAAAGCGGTCCAACAGGACAAAGGCTTCCCCATCGTCCTGCTGGACACCGAGGCCGCGCAGGTAGCAGTGTCCTAATACGCCGCAGGCAAGAGGCTTTTCGTCGTCAGCGGCCAGACGCAGCCAATAGGCGGCTTGGGCGGGGTCCTGCGGCACGCCCCGCCCGAAAGCGGCCATGATGCCCAGCGACTGCTGGCGTCGGAGGAACCCTTTTCCGCACCGTTCCGGTAGGCTTCGGCGGCCTTGGCCGGATCTTTGTCTACGCCGAGGCCGTGTTCATAGTGGGAGCCTATGTGAAACCAGCTGCTGGCCTGCCCGTGATGCGCGGCCTGCCGGAACCAGCGCATGGCTTCGGCTTCCCTGCCGTGTTCTTCGCGGCACATTTTCCCGCACCATTCCTCCCAGTACGGATTGCCTGCCGCCGCGCCCCGAAGGGCTATTTCCCATTGCCTGCCCCGGTCCCTGGGGAAGCCTTCCGAACCGGAAAACAGGTTGTAGAGGTTTTTGGCCGCATCGGAGAGGCCGCCGTTGAGAGCCTTTTCAAGCCACGGAAGGGCGTGACGGGCCGTATCCGCACGCAGTCCGTCCGGGTCATGGAAGGCCGTTTGGGGATCGATGCCGTCGATTTCGAAACAGTCCCCGAAATAATAGGTGTTGCCGATCATGTATTGGCAGAACGGATGCCCCACCTCGGCCTTGCCCAGTACATCGTCCCGCGCTTCTTTCAGGGAGGCGAAGGGCATGGCCTTGCGCGCGGACGGCGTCAGCTCCCCGCAACGCATGGCGAGGAGCACGGCGCAGGCGCTGCCCCTGCGGATTCCTTCTTTCAGGAGGGACGCGGCCTTTTCGCCGTTGATTTCCAACGCGGCATATTCCCAAACGTACCGCTCGCCCATGTACGTGCGGGCAAGGAAACACAAGGCGTCCGGGTCTCCCGCATCGGCAGCCTCGCGCAGGAGCCGCACGCCCTCGGCCGTTTTTTCAGGATCGAACTGCATCCATATAAGCCGGATGCCTTCTTCGGTCTTGTCCGAAAACACCTTTTCCATGATCCTGTCTCCACAGGGGCCGTTCAGCCGGGGCTTCCCGTCAGTCGGCTTCCCCGCGCCGTTTTTTCACTTCTTTGGTGACGTCTTTCCATTCTTCCATATAGGGAAGCCTTGATTTTTCGTAATAGCCTGAAAACCAGAAGAGAACCTGAGCCCGGCGCGGTGTGGCGATCCTGAAGTACCTGTCCTCGTCAGGCAGGGCGGCTTCCACCACATAGTTGTCCCCTTGCCTGCCGTTGAGGGAGAGGTAGCCATCATAGCCGCCCGGGAACATCAGGAAGAACGAGCCGTAATCGCCGCCGTCCACGCCGTCGAGCGCGGCTTCCACGTCCTCAAAGGATGTGTTTTCGAAACGCTTGTCGTCCACGAACAGGATCGGGCGCTCTTCAGGCCAATCGTTTTCCCATGATTGCACATGCCAATCGGCTATGTCCGGGACGGCGCGGCGCATGAAGCAGTCCCGGAACAGGAGGCCGGCTTCGCGTCCGGGCAGATCCCTGAACACGCGCAGGTAGTCGTCACCGCGACGTATGTAGGCGGAAAGCCGCAGCGTTTCCGTCTGCCCCGCATCCTGCTCGCAGGCGATATACAGGCATTCCTCACCGGAAGGCAGGAACAGCGGCGAAAGGGGCGTCAGAACCAGCATGTCGCCGGGCTTGATGCGGGCGATGCCTTCTTCCACGGTCTGTTCCGTAGCCAGCGACGTCGGAACGCCGTCGGGCCCGGCATAGGAAAAGGAAACGGGCTTTCCGGCCTGTCGGCGCGCGTTCACCCGGCGGTTGATTTCCCGCCTGCCCTCGTCATCCATGTTCATGAAGTCGGCCATGGCTTCAAAGCCGCCGGAAACGGCGTCGGGCACGCTTTCGAGCAGGCAGGCGCGGGCTTTGTCCAGTACGCTCCGGGACGGAAGGGACGCTTCCAGTATGGAGCCGTCAGCGTCCACCAGACAAAGGAGGTAGGCCGTTTCGCCGTGTTCGCGTTCCGGTTCGAGGATGTCGGAGAAGATGCCCCGGATGCGGGAAATGAGCATGGCCTCTTGAAAATGGCCCATTCCTTTCCGATGGACAGCCCGCCGAACCGTTCGCCGTGCTGGAGGATATCGGCATCGATTTCTGGAAAAACGGCCTTCGGATCCACGGATTCCGCAGGGTATTGGGAGAGGACGGATTTGCCGAGGCGGCTGTGCCGGGAAGAGAGGCAGCGGAAGAGAGCGGAGAGCAGGCCGCCCAGACCGATGACACCGAGCATGGCGAGCCCCTCGGCGAACAGTGTGCCGTTTGGGGCGGCATCGTTCGCTTTGAGAAACGACGCCGTCAACAGGCTTCCGGTTGCTCCGGCAAGGAACGCCCCAAAGCACAGGATGAGGTGAAGCCTGTGTTCCCTGAGGCAGGCCGCACGAGCCCGGAGTGTTGCGGAATGTTCCAGTTCGTCACTCATGGTGTAGCCATACAGGAGCCGCATGGCATCGTCAATTTGGGTATGGCGTATGGTTCAATGGCAACAACATGCCGCTGGAAAGAGAAAAGGGGGAGAGGTACGCCGTGCCCCCTTTTTCTCCCTCCAATCCGCCAGGCTCCCGGTTGATGGGGAGTCGGCTGATATGCCGCAGGGCTGGTGCTGTTTCCCTACTGGCGGGAAACGGAAAGGAAGATGCGTGATGCGCGTTTCAATAGGGTGCGGCTTTTCTCAGGCGCGTTTTCCGGTAGAGGATGTAAAAGAGGCGGACGCGTTGGAAAAGGGAGGATGCCCCCCTTCATAAAAGGCCTTCCCCCTGCTCCTGACATCCTTAAAGCCCTTACCTTTATAGGCCGTCCGGTGTGAGCGGAAGAGGCTCCAGCCCTTGAACTCTCCAGTCCATACCGCGCAGGGTTGCGTCATCCGGGACACTCCCTTCCGCAATGCGCAGGGCCCCGGAAACGTCGCGGACAGGCCCCCTCGAATGGGGAAACGCCGTTACGGATGGCCTCCTTCGCCTCACGGACACGAACCCGCACGGTTTCGGGTACGGCCGGGCCGAAGGGGGAAAGCCCCACGACGCCTTCTTTGATGCCGTAAGAGACGTTGCGCGGCCTCCAGATGCCGAAACGTACCTGCGTGAGCAGATCCCCGAAGGCATTGCTCCATTCCCATTCCGGCGCGGCGAGGCATAGAGGATCGACGGCACGGCCCGCCGTCCCCACATAGCGCACCGAATGTTCGCGCAGCGCTCCACAAGGGACGGAAGTGCCCGTTCCAAATGACGATATCGGCCCCGGCCGCAATCAGCGTTTTTGAGTTCTTCATGCGGGGGCGTTGCCGGGTGCGTACAGCACCCGGATTGCCGCCTTGGACTTTTGCGCGCCCAGTGTGAATGCATTGGCGTTGCGAAGTCGGGAGGTTTTCGATTGGTAGGGATCGTTCGCCAGATAGCCGATGACCCCATTCTCCGAAAGCGCGCCCGCGATCAGCCCGGCAAGGTAATGCGCTTCGTAGGTGCGGGCCTGAAACCCGCTCATGTTGTCATGCACGGTCTCATCCGTACAGGCGAAGAACACGGTATTCGGGCTCCGTTTCGCCACGTCGCAGGCCGCGGCGTAGAGCAGGGGACTTGTGGTGATCAGCACTTCCGGATCCATCTCGGAAAGCTCGTTCAGATCTTCGGCGTTCCCGGGCGGGACGGAAGATACGATAGTGGGGATACGCAGGGATTCCAACGTATCGCGCGCCCGGTCAAGGCTGCCGATCCAGCCCGCCGGGGAGGCATGGGGCTCCCCGCCCGGGGGCAGGAGCAGATGGACGAAGGCAATGGCGGGCCGTGGCTTCGCCGCCGCACTCGTGGGGCACGGCAGGATGAAAACGGCCAGCAGCAGGATAAACGGCAAGGAGCTTCGGAATGGCTCCGCCTGTCTCATAAACGGGAATCCTGCCATTCCGGGGCTCCTCCTTTTCAAGACGCGTTCTCTAGTCGATCGTGCCGATGACGCCTTCAACGAACCAATCCATGCCGAGCAGTTCCTTGTCGGAAGGAACCATGCCCGTGGGGACGCGCTCAACGCCTTTCTGATCTTTGATGGGGCCCGTGAAGACAACGAGTTTGCCGCTTTTGATGTCGGCCTTGGCCGCGTCGGTCAAGTTGCGCACGTTTTGCGGGACCATGGGGCCGTAGGGGGCGATATCCACCACGCCGGTTTCCATGCCGTACCAGAAGGAGCCGTTTTTCCACGTCCCGGCGCGGACCTTCTCCACAACGTTTTCGTAGACGGGGTTCCACGACCATATGGCGGAGGTCATGTGAGCCTTGGGCGCGACCCGGCTCATGTCGGTATTGTAACCGATGGAGTAGGTCCCCTGTTCCTGTGCGGCTTCCTGCGGCCCGTTGGAGTCCTGATGCTGCGCGATGACGTCCGCGCCCTCTTTGATGAGGTTCTTGGCTACGCTCTTTTCCATGGCGGGATCATACCATGACTTGGTCCAGACCACGCGGACTTCGGCCTTGGGGTTCACGGCGCGCACGCCGAGAGTAAACGCATTGATGCCGCGGATGACTTCGGGGAGGGGAAAGGCCGCCACGTAGCCGATGACGTTGCTTTGGGTCATGGAACCGGCCACAAGGCCGGTAAGGTAACGGGCCTGATAGATCCGGCCGAAATAGTTGCTCATGTTGGGGGCGGTCTTATAGCCGGAGCAGTGCATGAACGTGGAATTCGGGAACTGTTCGGCGACTTTGAGCATGGAATCCATGTAGCCGAAACTGGTCGCAAAAATGATATCGTAATGTTTACGGGCCATGCTCTGGATGATGCGCTCGGCGTCCTGCCCCTCGGGTACGCTTTCCACATACGAGGTCGTCACGCCGGGCAGGGTGCTCAGGAACTTGCGGGCCTGATCATGCGCGTATGACCACCCTTCCTCGCCGATCGGGGAAATATAGATAAAGCCGACCTTCATTTCTTTTTGAACGCCTATGGCCTGGGCCGGCGCGGAGGCCAGCCCGGCCGCAAGGAACAGGGCGGCCATCAAGAGCACGAGTGTACGCATGGGATATCTCCTGGGATATGGGAAACCGCGGTTCCCGGGTTTTCTCCAAAGAATGGACGGTAAACGATTTGGAAAGACGTTTCAAGACGAGCCTTTCCGAAAGGGAAATACGTTTTCCATATATGGAGGAAGCTTTCATGGACTCTGAAAAGCCATTGAATCCGCCTTGTCCCGCTTGGGAGAGCTTCCCTTCCGGTGCCTTCATCCGTTTGTGCGTGATGGCCCATGTGAGGGGGCGGAGCGTGTTCGCCATGCCTGCCCTCCAGAGGGCCTTGTGGCAAATGTGTTGCGATGGCAAGACGATGCGGGATCCGGAGCGGCGGCTCATTGCAGTGCCCCGCGTTTGATGGTATGTGAAAAAAGATGTTCCGTGACCGGGAGGCTTGCCCCTGTCCCCAAGGTCACACACTGTTCAGGGGCAGAACGGAGAGCTGGACCATGAGCACGATCGCTTCAGTTTGGGCCCGCGAAATTCTTGATTCGCGCGGCAATCCTACGATAGAGGTAGAAGTTTCCCTTGATTCCGGTCACGTAGGCCGCGCCGCCGTCCCGTCCGGGGCTTCCACGGGGACCCGCGAAGCGCTGGAACTGCGCGACGGAGACAAGGCTCGTTATAAAGGCAAGGGCGTCAGCAAGGCCGTTGAAAACGTGAACACCGAGATCGCGGAAGCGATCGTGGGCCTCGACGCGCTGCGTCAGGTGCAGGTGGACAATACCATGCTGGATCTGGACGGCACTGACAACAAGTCCCGCCTCGGCGCCAACGCCATGCTCGGCGTGTCGCTCGCCACGGCCCGCGCCGCCGCCGAATCCCTGGCCCTGCCGCTGTACCAGTACATCGGCGGCGTCAACGCCAAGGTGCTGCCCGTTCCCATGATGAACATTATCAACGGCGGCGCTCATGCCCCCAACAACTTGGACATTCAGGAATTCATGATCATGCCCGTCGGCGCGCACACGTTTGCCGACGGCCTGCGCATGGGCTCCGAAATCTTCCATACGCTGAAGACCATCCTTGCCGCCGACGGCCACATCACCAGCGTGGGCGATGAGGGCGGCTTTGCTCCCAACCTCAAGAACCACGACGAGGCGTTCAGCTACATCCTGAAAGCCATTGAGGAATCCGGCTACAACCCCGGTTCCGAAGTGGTGCTTGCCATCGACGCGGCGGCTTCCGAGTTCCACAAGAACGGCAAGTACATGATTGGCGAAAAGGGCGCTCTGAGCAGCCCGGAAATGATCGAATGGCTGGCGGAATTCACCGCCAAGTATCCGCTCATCTCCATTGAAGACGGCCTTGCCGAAGACGACTGGGACGGCTGGCGCGAACTGACCGATGCCCTTGGCGACAACATCCAGCTTGTGGGCGACGACCTGTTCGTGACCAACCCCGATATCCTCGCCGAAGGCATCGAAGAGGGCATCGCCAACTCGATCCTCATCAAGGTGAACCAGATCGGCACCCTGACCGAGACCCTCGACGCCATCCAGCTTGCCAAGGAATCGGCCTACACGACGGTCGTTTCCCACCGTTCCGGCGAAACCGAGGACAGCTTCATCGCCGACCTCGCCGTGGGCGTGAACGCCGGTCAGATCAAGACCGGTTCGCTCTGCCGCAGCGACCGTCTCGCCAAGTACAACCAGCTTCTCCGCATCGAGGAAGACCTTGACGACGCCGCTATGTACTATGGCCCCGTCATGGGCGCCAACCTCGCTTTCGACGGCGAAGAATAAAGTAATCG
>ENA-OQHN01000759-OQHN01000759.1-human-gut-metagenome-genome-assembly--contig:-NODE-759-length-10640-cov-1.986778_pt1 | contig 10640 bp, 9 predicted proteins | sample MGYA00242564_ERZ504721 | MGnify/ENA primary metagenome ERZ504721 (study PRJEB26092, sample SAMD00036212) | human gut metagenome | host: Homo sapiens | study: EMG produced TPA metagenomics assembly of...
GCCCAGACGGGCGCGCCCCCTTTTTTCTGTTGGTAATTATACTGTCAAGAGCACCACTTAAGGGAAAAGAAGTTCATACAGGCCCCCCGGTGGCAGAATGGAGTAACCACACAATCAAGCTGCCAGGAGGGAGAGTGTATGAACTGCCATCTTCTTAGCATAGAAGAGCGCAGTTGTATACGGAAATATTACGTGGTTGGCCTGAGCTGCCGTGAGATTGCCCGGCTGATTGGCAGGAATGCGGGCACAGCGCCGCGGGAGATACGCAGAATTGTGCCCGCATGTACGGCATCCCGGCTTGCTACCCCCAAACAGCGCACAGGAAGTACCTGCCGCGCCGCTCCTGCTGTCACCGGGGAATATTCTATTCGCAGGAAGTGATTGACTGCATAAATGGCAAATTAAAAGCGACCTGGTCGCCAGAACAGATTGCCCGCGTCCCTTGCGAATTGCAGATGCCCGGCTGGCGGACGATCTATCGTTGGATCTATAAAAAACATTTGGTAAACGGCAGCCTGGAAGTGCTGCGGCGCAAAGGGAAGAGCCATGGAGCGAAAGAAACACGGGGGAAATACAGCAAAGGGAAGTCGATTCGAAAAAGAGACAAGTCGGTATACAGCCGTCAGGAAGCCGGTCACCGGGAAGCGGGTACGGCAGTGAGCGGCCAGGGCAAAAGCAAAGCCTGCTTTGCCGCTTTGACAGAGCGCAAGACTCGGTTTTACATTGCCGTGAAGATGCCGGACCGAAAAGCCGAGATAATGGAAAACGCTATTGTTGCTGCACGGTCTGCCTTTCCCTCTCAACTGGTCAAGGCCATTATTTGTGCTCGGGGTACGGAGTTCGACAACTGACTTCAGATTGAAGATCGACTCCATTGTGAAGTCTATTTTGCCGACCCATATTGCGCCTGGCAGAAAGGCGCAAACGAGAATCTGAACGGTCTGCTCCGGGAGTTTTATCCCAGAGGCAGGGAAACCCTTTCCAGTGCCGCTACCGCCACATTAAAACGAAACCTGGCGTTGCTGAACGCCAGGCCTCGTAAGGTGCTTAACTTCCATTACGCTCAGGATTGATGGAACTTTGAACCTGCTTCCTGTTGCACTTGGTTTGACAATTCGCTTAACCAATAAAAAGCGGCGCATGGGCAACCCCCATGCGCCGCTTTTTGCAGCAAAGGTATCTTGCAAAGAAGAATCAGGGCGCACTGCCGGGCGGGGTGTCCGCAAAGGCCAGCGTGGCCGCAAGGCTCTTGCGGTAGGCGCCTGTGTGCGTCAGTGCCAGAAACAGCACGGCCATCACCCCGGCGGGCCATGACGGTATCGCTGAGGAAGTGCCGCCCCCATCACCATGCGGCTGAGGGCCATACCTGCAACATATGCCCAGCATACCACCCATACAAGGCCGCGGCGCCGTGCGAAGCGTGCTGAAACGTCGCACACGATAAGCAGCATAAAAATGCCGCAGGCAGAGGCCGTGTGGCCGGACGGAAAGCTGGAGCCGCCCTGCCCAAAGGGCTGAAGCCAACTGGTGAAGCGGGAAAAATCGCCCGCGGCCAGCATGTCGTCAAAGCGGGTGCGCGCCCAAACGAGCTTTAGCAGATTGATGGCAATGAGCTCTGCCGCAAAATACACCGTGCCCCAGAAGCAGACGAAGCGCGCCCTACCAAGCCGGGCCGCAGAGGCGCCCACGCGGCGCAGCGCCAGCGCGCCGCCCACGGCCAGCAGCAGCCACACAGCGCAGGTGAACAGTGCGGGCATGGGCGCGCCGCGTCTGCGCAGCCCTGTGAGGGAATGCCATGCTAGCGCCGCGCAGCCCGCCAGCGCCGCGCAGCCGCACAAAGCGCGCCAGGGCAGGGCAAGGCGTTTGTCCGCCATGGCGCACAGTGCCAGCCCGGCGGCGGGCAGATACAGCGGGTAATAGCCGAAAGCCTCCATCAAAATGGCGGGCAGTGATGCGGGGGCGTATAAAGCATGGCCCAGCGGAAGATCCCACAGGGCGCCTGCGGCCATCCCTGCCGCGAACAGCACAACTCCTGCCCAGAAGGCCGGTTTAAAAAAAGAGCGGCGTGCCATGTGTATCATCCCCAGTCAGTCCAGTTTCTTTTTTATCATATCATAAAACGGCCTTGCAGGCAAAGCGGGGGCGGTGTATCATATTTTATAAGTTAGAGATATAGAAAGCGGAGGAAAAGGACATGGAATATCGTATGTTGGGGAAAACCGGCCTGCGCGTGTCGGCAGTGGGGTTTGGCGGCATTCCCATTCAGCGCATCGACCAGCCCGGCACGCGGGAGCTGCTGATCGCCGCGCATAAGGCGGGCATCAATTACATCGACACCGCCCGCGCCTACACCGACAGTGAGGTGAAGCTGGCGAAGCCTTTGACGGCATCCGCTCCGAGGTCTACATCGCCACCAAGACCGCCGCCCAGAACGCGGAGGAGTTCTGGAAGGACCTGCACACCTCCCTGAACAATCTGCGCACCGACTATGTGGACATCTACCAGTTCCACAACCCGTCCTTCTGGCCCCAAGCAGGTGACGGCTCCGGCCTGTACGAAGCCGCACTGGAGGCCAAGGGAAAGGGGATGATCCGACACATCGGCATCACCAACCACCGCCTGTCCGTGGCCAAGGAAGCCATTGAGAGCGGCCTGTACGAGACCCTGCAGTTTCCGTTCAGCTATATTTCCGGTGAGCAGGAGCTGGAACTGGTGCAGCTGTGCAAAGAGCACGAGATGGGCTTTATCGCCATGAAGGCCCTCTCCGGCGGGCTGATTACAGATTCCGCCGCCGCTTACGCCTATCTGAACCAGTTTGACAGCGTACTGCCGATTTGGGGGGTCCAGCGGGAGGAGGAGCTGGATGAATTCCTTTCCTACCAGGAAAACGAGCCGGTGCTTACCCAGGAGCGGAAGGATAAGATCGCCAAGGACCGAAAGGAGCTTTCCGGCAATTTCTGCCGGGGCTGCGGCTATTGTATGCCCTGTCCGGCCGGGGTGGACATCCCCGGCAGCTTCCAGATCTGGAACGGGATGTCCATGTACCAGAACCGGGAGATCACCCGGCGGCAGTGGGAGTGGCTGGACCAGGAGGAACGGCCCGATCTGTGCCACCGCTGCGGCCAGTGCGAGCGCGTCTGCCCCCAGCACCTGCCCATCAGACAGCTGCTGCAGGATGTGGCGAAGGAGTTTGAAAAGTAAATCTGCATAGCAAAGCCCGCCTGTCTCCCGCAAAAGGGGACAGGCGGGCTTTGCTGCGGGGTCTATGAGCGGTGCAAAGGGGAAACCTCGTTTGAAAACGGGGCTGTTGCACAGCCCCCCAAAAAGAAAGACCGAAGTAAAAGCCAAAAAAGGCTTTACAACTTCGGTCTTTTGCTTTAAGTTTAATAGTTGTGAGCAGAAAAACTCAAAAGCAAGAACAGCATATCGAAATTTTGGAAAAAAGTCAACAGTTAAAATTTCGGATGCCGACAGAAATAAGAATATCGAAGCACAACGCGCTCTATCAGGCAAGCATCCAGCTTGAGGAACTGGATTTATAGAGCTTATTCGGGAATCCGAAAATCGCAGATAGAGCCGCGTGTGTTATTTAAAAGTGTTGGTGTGCGCCTACATGAAGGGCGTATATTCCAGCCGTAAAATAGAGGAACTGTGCAGGGAGAATCTGGTATTTCGCTGGCTGCTGGAGGATCAGAAAACACCGGATCACTGCACTATAGCAAGATTTCGGGGCAACCGTAACCTGCAGGAAGCGTTTGAGGATTTGTTCTTTCAATATGTAAAGAAGCTGGAGAATAAAGGGTATACCGAGCACTCCGAGGTGTTTGTGGACGGAACCAAAATCGAAAGCAAAGCAAATCGGTATACATTCGTATGGCTAAAGCAGGTAAGCAAACAGCTTGAGAAAATCAAGGCACGGTTGAAAGAACTGGTATGTCCGCAAGGAAATCTAGACCTCGACTAAGGTTGAGAAAAGAACTGGAACAGCTCAATACGGAAATCAAAGGCGCAGGGCATTGAAGTGAAAAAAGGCCGCAGGGCACCATAAAGCCGGGAAATCGTTCGGGAGCGGGATGAACTGGCTCTCTTGTATCGCCGCTGGATGGAGTATAACAGAAAGAAGGCAATTTGCGGGGAGAATCGCAACAGCTATTCCAAGACGGACACAGATGCCACTTTTATGCATATGAAAGACGACCATATGCGCAATGGCCAGCTAAAACCCGGATATAATGTTCAGTTTGCTGTCAACAGCGGTTTCATAACCGGCATTGGCGTATTCAGCAACAGAACGGACTTCGGCACGCTGATTCCGTTTTTGACCTATTTATGGCATAAGCACGGAAAATCCTATCGCAATGTCGTGGCGGATTCCGGCTATGAAAGTCTTGCCAATTACCGCTGGCTGTTTGAAAATGGCCAGACTGCATTTATTAAGCCTGCCAACTATGAATCGGGGAAAAAGCGTTCTTCAAAGTCACAGGTTGGCAGAATGGAAAACATGGGCTATTACGAACCGGATGACTGCTTTATCTGCAAGAACGGCAGACATCTGGATCTCAGTTCTCACTATACCTCCCATGCGAAGGACGGTACAGAGCGCAAAATCTCTGTTTACCGCTGCGAGGACTGCTCCGGCTGCCCTTACCGTGCAGCCTGCTGTAAGGCTAAAGACAGCGAAAAGCGCAAAGAAATTTTTGTCTGCTGGGAATTTCAGAATCTGCGCAAGAATGCGTATCACAACATTACCACCGAGGAAGGAAAGCTGCTGCGCTGCAACCGTTCCATTCAGGCAGAGGGTGCCTTCGGACAGCTAAAGCACAATCGGAATTTCAAGCGTTTCCTTACCGGCGGTAAAGTCAAAGTCCTGGCGGAGCTTCTGTTTTTGGGGCTTTCCCAAAACATTGCTCACCTGCTGGCAAAGTGCAACAGTGGACTGCAAAATCTGCATTTGATTCAGCCTAAAGCATACCTGAATTTCTGATTTTTGAAAATTTGGAAAACAGGCTCCTCTGGAAAACAATCGTTATTCAGAAGGGCCTGTTTGAGTTATCTGCTTTTTGGAAATTAGGGGGCCTATGGCGAGCGTTTTTGCGCTTCTGGAGGCATTTAACCGTAAAGAGGCTGCTGCACTTTGGATTTTTTCCTTGTGCAACAGCCCCTTTTGTTTTGTAGGGGCGACCATTGGTCGCCCGCGGACGCCTGCGGCAATGGCAAGCCTTCCGGGCGGATATGGAATCCGCCCCTACGCTGTAGGGGTCGATGCTCGTCATCGACCCGGGAGGGCAGCGGCTGCCGCAAGGCCGGCGGGCGGCCAATGGCCGCCCCTACAGTCTCCCCTTGGCCCCCTCTGCGAGGGGGCTCCGCCCGCAGGCGGTGGGGGAGAGAACTGTACGGCTGCCCGAAATATTTCGGGCTATGGCAAGGTTCTCTCCCTCCGCCCCTTCGGGGCACCTCCCTCGCAGAGGTGCGTTCAGATACATGGTCAACCCTTCAATGAGAATCAGTACCGGCACATTCTGCTCGCTGATTTCGCTGTCCCAATCTTCCACTTTCAGAAGAATGTGAATTTACGCAAAATCCATGAGGTAGATTACGCAGAAAAAGACTGCAACAATTGTTGCAGTCTTTTTTGGTTAGACATCGGGATTTGTCGTTTGGCCTATGCCTTTTCCTCAGATTACCTCCAATTCAAGCGTTTTGGCCGGCAGGCCTTTTGCTTTCACCGTGACCGTAATCTTTCCGGGGGCATCGCCGCCGCGGACCACGGCCAATGCCTTGCCGTAGTAGGTCGTGTGGGTATCGGAGAAAAAGTTTTCCCCCATGTTAGGACGTGCAGAACCAAGGGCCAGCAGCGTTCCGGCACCGTCAACCTCCACCGTGACCGCAGTATCCTCAGAAGATTTTGTGATGCCATCCGCCCCCGTCAGGTCAATGCTGATGTAGGCCAAATCCTGCGTTTTTGCCTGCAAGGTGCTTCGGTCGGCCACCACACGCAGTTCGGCAGGTCCTGCAGCTGTCTTCATGGAAGTCCGGCTCTGTTCTTTTCCCTCGCCATCGTAGCTGATTGCGGTGATGGTACCGGGCTTATAGACAACGTGTTTAAAGACGGCCTTGTATTCCTTCGTCTTTTTTCTGCCATAGGAATGCCCGTTGACAATGAGTTCCGCCGTTTCGCCGTCAGAGTAGACCGTGACCTTGGTTTTTTTGCCTTCACAGCCGGCCCAGGACCAGCTTGCCACTGCGTCTGTGTCACGCCACATGGATTCGGAGCCGGTCTCCCCTGCGTGGGTATACGGTTCTACGCCGATGCCGGGGGTATGGTCCAGCCCCCAGATCAGCCGGTTCCACTGTACCTCGGGGCGAATCTTTCCGCAAATGTCGATCACGCCGCAGCCGGCGGAGATGATGGGCGCGTCCTGACCGGGATTTTTGAAACTTTTGTAACGGACGGTACCGATGCCCGCCTCCCCCAGATAATCCCAGCCCGTCCACATAAAGTCGCCGATGACATAGGGGAATTTTTTCACCAGTTGCCAGTTATGATACAGGTTCTTGGGCAGGGTCTCGGACCCGACAATGACGCGGTCGGGATGGAGCGTACCGTCCTTCTCGTATCGGGACGCGGCGTAGTTGTAACCGCCAATATCCAGATAAGAGAAACTCACCTTTGTGGCATCGTCCGCGGCAGGTTTGGCGGCCATTTTTTCCAATCATCCCCCCGCCAGGTTCATCAGCATGTTGAAGAAGGCGCTGGTGGGAACATTGTCCATCGTCTGACTGCCGTTTTGATTCTCTTTCCCATTCTTTTTGTTGCCGTATATGCCGCCGCCCTTGGCCGACATACTGCACAGCATCAGGTTGACCCCCATCGTCACTGCTTTGTCCGGGTCCAGCTTTCGTGCCAGGACTGCCAATTTTTTTACAGTACTCCTGTCCTTCGGCATAGCCAGTTCGGAGATTTCATTTCCGATAGAGTTCATGACCACACTGGGATGATTGTAGTTTTTGATGACCATAGCTGTGAGATCCTGCTGCCACCATGCGCGAAAATCCCGGTCCGCATAGTCGTAGGGGTTTTTATGTACCAGCCAGTTGTCGCAGAACTCATCCATGACATACAGACCCAGCCGGTCACAGGCATCCAACAGCGCCTTGGAGGCAGGGTTGTGGGCGGAACGTATCGCGTTGAAACCGGCCTCCTTGAGCAGACGGACACGGCGGAACTCGGCATCCTCAAAAGAGCATGCGCCCAGAATACCATTGTCGTGGTGGACGCAGGCGCCACGGAACAGCGTTTTCTTGCCGTTTACAAAAAATCCTCTGGTGCTCCAGCTAAGGGTACGGAATCCAAACCAGGCGTCCGCCTCATCCACCATCTCACCATTTTTCAGCAGTTCCGCTCTGCATTGGTACAGTTCGGGATGTTCCGCGTCCCAAAGCCGCGGCTGGGAAACGGGAATGTCCGCCGACGCAGTGCCTTCCTTGACCGCAGTTTCGGCCTGCGCTACCACCTTTTCACCATCCAGAACAGAGACTCTGACCGTATCACCGCCGGTGACAGAAACTTTCACATGGGCCGCATCGTTTCCGGAGGTGGAGACGAGCAGTCCATCCGGGCGGATATGACTCTTATCCCCCAGAAAGAGGTTTACGTTGCGATAAATTCCGCTGCCGGAATACCAACGGGAATTGGGTACCGACGAGTTGTCCGCAATCACTTTGATTTCATTTTCTTCGCCATACTTCAGTTGTGGGTCCAGCACCACAAAGAAGTTGGTATACCCGTACCGCTGTTTAGCCACAAGCGCATCGTTCACGAACACCTGCGCGTTTTGATAAACTGCCTCAAATTCCAGCACAGCGGACTGTGTCCGCCACGTTTCAGGCACAAGAAACCGTTTGACGTAGACATAGGCCCCGCCGGGAAAGTATCCGCATGCTCCCGCTGTTGCCGCATCCTTCGAGCGTTTCTCGTACAGCATGGCATCGTGGGGAAGCGTGACCGGTTGCATAGACGGTTCCTTTCCCACGGCGCCAAATAGCCAACCCCGGTTAAAATCTTTCTTTTTCACTTTTCTGCTCTCCTTAAATATGCGCGAACGCTTCGCTGTTTGTGCAATATACGATATCGCTTCGGCCTGCGATTGATTCAAAAAGCCGCTCCAAAGCATACCAACTGGCGTTTCCCTTTTCGTAGTCCATTTCATAACTGTGTGCCCACAGGAACAACAGCAGATCCTTTTCTCCGGGTTCCTCACATTTGAAACGCTCCACCAGTTTCACGGCATTTTTCAGAATCAGCGAGGAGGAAGGCCGAAAGTTCATCGGATTATCCGGGAACGCAAAGCCGCCGGAGGGAAAGACCACTCTGGCATACTGATACCCCTGTGCCTTCAGATATGCCTGGACAGCCGGCGAGGTTGAACCCTGCGCATAGGCGTGCCCCACGACCGTGGTGCCGAAGATTTTTTCCAGCGCGGCCTTGTCCGCATCCACCGATGCGCGCATTTCATCCTCGCTGACAGCCCCCAGCGGTTCATGCCGAAAGCCATGGGTGGCAATCTCCATTCCCTCATAGACCTGACACACCTCGTCCGGTGGGATTCGGTTGTGCTGCACATAGGAAAATGGCCACTTGTGCTTTACGCCTTCGGGGCAATCCTGAAAAGAGAAGGTTCCAAGCCCCTTCACCTCGCCGCGAGTGCCAAACAGGCCGGCATTGAGGTTGAAGGTTCCTTTAAGCCCGTATTGCCTCATGAGTTGGATCACCCGTTTGTCCTGCTCCAGTCCATCATCAAAGCTGAGCGTGAAATACTTTTTCCCAGCCTACGCCTCCCCTGTCAGCTTTTGCAAATCATACGCCTGCGCCAGCAGCATTTCCTCCGGCCTGATTCGGGTGCAGGTGATCCCCCTGGTGATAACGCTCGTCGGTGAACGAAGGATTCTTCGGATCGCGCAGCAGTGCATCCGCATCAACCATATAATCGAATAGCGCGCTATCTCGGATCCATTCATTGATGCTGACTCTCAGCGCCTCCATCTCCGGGGTATACCCTTTTTTCACAAAACCGCTGCGGGGCGGAAGCGTCTGGGCAATCACCCGGACACCGGCCTTATGAAGCCGATCCACAATATCGGTTACGGCCGAAGCATATTGTTCCAGCGAGATGACCGCCCCTGTCTTTTGGGAATAGTAGGCCACGTCATTGACCCCCAACGCCAAAATCACGCCGCAGAGTTCTGAAAAACGGAGTACATCACGCTCAAAGCGGGACACCCCTTTTTCCCCGTAGGAAGCTCCCATCAGGCCCGGGACATCATAAAGCAGACAATTCCCGCTGATTCCGGCGTTCATCAGTGCGTAGTCACCGCCATACGCATCGAACAGACGCCTTTGCAACGGTTTTACCCAGCGGTTCATAGCCGTTATACTGTCCCCGAACGCCACGATGATTTTGGAAGGCTGACCGGTAAACACCTCGATCTGATCCATCCCGGGAATTGCTTCATAAAGGCCGTACTGTTCCATATATCTTTCCCGCCGGGGTGGGGGCAGCTCGCTGTCCGTCGTATGATTTCCCGGGTAGCTTACCGCATTTTCCTCGATCATATTGCTGTCCATGACCTTGGATGCATAGTAGAGTCTGATTTCCAGCTCTTCCCCCATCGTCACCGGGAGCGTCAACTCATCCGAATAGCAGCTTTCCCCCGCAGGGACTGTGAAAACACAGCTGCCGTCCCGCGTGACGGTATGCATCTCTCCCTGTGCCCACACGGTCAGTCCCCCAATGGTGTAGGGTTTCTTTCCATAGTGGTTGGAGAAACGGACCCGAAGTTTCTCGCCCGAAACCTGGGATATCACAGAATACACCACTGTTTTTTTCTTGCCCGCCAAAAAGCCCATCGCGAAGGCAGGGGCCGCGGCTTGGTGCCAGATTGGTGTCCAGTCCATCATTATCCTCCTTTATGCCAACGTAATACTCAAGATGTCAAGCGTTCCCTTTCCCTTATACCGGAAATACAGCGGGCAGGAATCCAGGGGGCGCCCGCTCTCCAACGCCAGACGTCCGGCATCGAATTTTACTCCGGCGGTTGTCCAGTCGGCTGTCCCGGTAAGGGGAATGGATGCTATGACAGGATCTTTTTCCCCGGGTAAGAGTTCCAGCACGCCGCCTGCGCCGCGAACCGTTACAGCAATGTGGGTGCTTTCAGTCAGATCAAAATATCGGAAACCGGCAATACTGCCATTCTTCATTTTGGAAATATACGCCTTTGGTGCCGCGCTCTCTGTCTCTATGGTCACTTCCCGTTCCGCGGGCTCCGGCGGCTCGTAGTCCGGACCATCCTGGGTGATCTCGGGTCCGTCCATCGGGTTGCGCAGACCAAACATTCCGGCATGGTGCAGGACACAGGCAATGTAGGCCGGATAGGTCCCGGTTCCCTTCAAAGGGCCGCCATTCAATCCGCAGCTCGTGGACTCCACCATGCGGATGGTCCCGTCCTCACGGATCTCAATGGGCTCAGCTACCGCCTGCCGGTTTCGTTTGGCGCCATTGGTCGTTCGGTGGTCAAATATATACCATTGCCCGTGGACGCATACCATACCGCCGTGGCTGTTTCCCATCGGATATGCCGCA
>ENA-OQHN01000761-OQHN01000761.1-human-gut-metagenome-genome-assembly--contig:-NODE-761-length-10617-cov-5.689514_pt1 | contig 10617 bp, 7 predicted proteins | sample MGYA00242564_ERZ504721 | MGnify/ENA primary metagenome ERZ504721 (study PRJEB26092, sample SAMD00036212) | human gut metagenome | host: Homo sapiens | study: EMG produced TPA metagenomics assembly of...
AACCGCGATCAGCGATGCGACGAAATTTTAAATATTCAGGCTATGGGACTGAAAAAACGTCTGGCGCATACCCATTGCCAGAGCGCAGTTATCGGTATTTCCGGTGGACTTGACTCGACGCTGGCATTGCTTGTAACGGCAAGAGCATTTGATCTGCTCGGGATTCCGAGAAAGCAGATCCTGTCTGTAACGATGCCGTGTTTTGGAACGACAGACCGTACGTATCAGAATGCATGTGAGCTGACGAGATGCCTTGGCGCAACCTTAAAAGAGATCGATATCAAGGAGGCTGTCAATCTTCATTTCCGTGATATCGGACAGAATCCGGAGAAACACGATGTGACGTATGAAAACGGACAGGCGCGTGAGAGAACCCAGATTCTGATGGATCTTGCCAACCAGTCCGGCGGTATGGTTATCGGAACGGGTGATCTTTCCGAGCTGGCACTTGGCTGGGCAACGTACAATGGCGACCATATGTCGATGTATGCCGTCAATGCGTCCGTACCGAAAACCCTGGTGCGCCATCTGGTGCAGTATTATGCGGACACCTGCGGGGAAAAAGCACTTTCCGATATCCTTCTGGATGTGCTCGACACGCCGGTCAGCCCGGAACTGCTGCCGCCGAAAGATGGTGTCATTTCTCAGAAAACAGAAGATCTCGTCGGACCGTACGAGCTTCATGATTTCTTCTTATACTATATGCTGCGTGTGACGTACGAACCGCTCAAGATTTACCGTGTGGCAAAACTTGCATTTGCCGGTGTCTACGATGATGCGACGATCTTAAAATGGCTGAAAACGTTCTACTGGAGATTTTTCGCGCAGCAGTTCAAACGCTCCTGCCTGCCGGATGGCCCGAAGGTCGGAAGCGTTGCGGTATCCCCGCGCGGCGACCTGCGTATGCCGAGTGATGCGTGCGTGAAGCTCTGGAGAGAGGAACTCGACCAGCTGTAAAAAACAAAACAGGAAATACGGAAAGAAACAAAGATAATCCAAATTGGTGCAGACAATCAAATTTTGAGATGCACGACAGAAAAAAGGCTTCGGAGCAGAAGAATGCTTCGAGGCCTTTTTGCATGGAAAGATCAGGATTCTGCGGAGGAAGGATTTTGAGCCTGTTCGAGCGCCTGATTGATCGCGGAGACGAGCAGTTCGGAGGTGTAGCGGTCGTCCTCTCCGTAGATGAGGCCTTCCGTCGTCTGATTCACATAGATCTGGCTTGCGATGGAATCGAGCGCGGGCTCCATGAGCGGATACATGGCGGCGGTGGTTTCACTTAAGTTATTCAGTGAAATCGCGGTGATGCGGTCCTGCTCAACATTGACCTGCACATCGAAGGTCTGGTCGCCGAGGGAGATCGTGGAGGTGTAGATGCCGGGAATGTAGCGTGCATTTTCGGCGGAAGCAGCAGTGGTGACAGAAGGTTTTTTCGCAGAATCCTTCTTCCCGGAGAACATGATCAGAAACACCACGAGAAGAATCAGCGCGAGAGCAAGAAAAACAGCGGTGTAAACCACTTCTTTCATATGTAGTACAACAATTTTCGTTTTGGAACTCATGGGCGGGCACACTCCTTTTTGAAAAGCCGTCTGCGGGGCGGGAAGCGGGGGCGGAACAGGCGGGCGTTTTTACTATAATGTATGTGGGAAGAATGGTTTTTATGAAGGTTGTTCTACAGCAGGTTGATTGCATCAAAAAAAAGAGTCTGCTATACTGTAGCTATGTTTATTTTGGGGCAGAAATGGATCAGAACAGGAGGAGCAAGGTATGAGTCTGCAGTTTATTATGGGAAATTCGGGGCCGGAAAATCGCGGTATGCGTATGAAAAAATCCTGGCGGAAGCGGCGCGCCACCCGGAGAAAAATTATCTGATCGTCGTGCCGGAGCAGTTTACGATGCAGACGCAGAAAGAACTCGTGTCTCTGCATCCGGCGGGCGGAATTTTAAATATTGATATTTTGAGTTTTCAACGTCTGGCCTACCGTATTTTTGAGGAGACCGGCGGAAGCCTGTATCCGGTGCTTGAAGAGACGGGAAAAAGCCTCGTGGTGAAGCGCGTTGCGCAGGAAAAGAAAAAGGAGCTGACAATTCTTGGCAGCACGTTAAAAAGAACCGGTGCGGTTTCGCAGATGAAATCGCTGATCTCCGAGCTGAAGCAGTACCAGATTGCGCCGTCCGAGCTTGATGCGTGGGCGGAAGAGACGGGGGAGAAAAAGCTGCTGGCGGCAAAACTGAAGGACACCGGTGTGATCTACCGCGCGTTTGAGAAATATCTGGAAAACCGTTATGTGACGGCGGAGGATGTGCTGGAAGTTCTGGTGGGGAAACTGGAAGAATCGGCGTTGATCAAAAACAGTGAGGTGCTGGTGGATGGGTTTACCGGATTTACGCCGGTGCAGATCGGTGTGCTTGGAAAACTGTTCCGGCTCTGTGCGAAGGTTTATGTGACGATTATTATGGATGAGCGGGAGGACCCGTATAAAAAGGCGATTCCGCATCAGCTTTTTGCGATGAGCCGCCAGCTTGTCCAGCAGCTCATGAAAGCGGCAGATGAAGCAGGGTGCCCGGTGGAGCCGGAAATCTGGGTCAGACGCTCGGGACATGGCCGTTTTCAGCCGGGAAGCACGATGGATCAGCTGGAGCAGAGACTGTTCCGGTATGGAAAGAGAGGATTTTCCGGAAATGGAATAGAAAAAAGACCAGAATCAGGAACGGAAGCAAAGACAGGAAATCCGGCAGCAGGATACGAGGCGAAACAGCAGGGCATCTACATCAGCGTCGCGCCGAATCCGCGTGCCGAGCTGGAAGAGACGGTGCGTCTGATCCGCCGCATGGTGCGCGAGGAGGGCATGCGTTACCAGGATTTCGCCGTTCTGACCGGAGATCTTTCTGTTTACGGCACGTATGCGCGGGAAATCTTTGAAAAATGTGGTGTTCCGTATTTCGTGGACGAAAAGCATTCCGTGCTGATGAATCCGTTCGTGGAATTTCTGCGTGCGGCGATCGAGATGGTGGTACAGAGTTTTTCGTACGAGAGCGTCTTCCGCTATCTGCGCTGCGGTCTTTCGAGTCTGGACCGCGAGGAGACGGATGCGATGGAAAACTATGTGCTCGCGCTTGGTATCCGCGGGCTGAAAGCGTATGGGGAAACCTGGACGAGGGGCTACCGCGGCATCAAGCCGGATGAAGTGCCGCAGCGCAATCTTCTGCGGGAGAAGTTCTATGCTGAAGTGCAGCCGTTTGCGGAGCGGATGAAGAAAAAAGATGCCACGGTGCGGGAGCGGACGGAGGCCCTGTACGCGTTGGCGGTACAGAATCAGATGCAGGAAAAACTCGAGGAGCGGCGGCAGCAGTTTGAACAGCAGGGCCAGGAGGCATTTGCAAAAGAATACAGTCAGATTTATGGCATCGTCATGGAGCTGCTGGACAAGATCGTCGAGGTGCTGGGTGAGGAGAAGATGACACTGGCAGAGTATCAGGAAATTCTGGAAGCGGGATTTGCGGAGGCATCTGTCGGTATTATTCCGCCGACGGCGGACCAGGTACTGATCGGTGATAATGAACGGTCGCGTCTGAAGGACATCCGCGTGCTGTTTTTCGTCGGCGTGAATGACGGGCTGATTCCGCGCCACGACGCGGGCGGCGGCATTCTCTCGGAATATGACCGCGAGGAGCTGGAACGGGCGGATGCGAAGCTGTCCCCGACGGCGCGGGAGACGATGTATCAGCAGAAATTCCATCTCTACCGAAATCTGACAAAACCGTCGGAGCGGCTGTACCTTTCCTTTACGAAAGCGGGCGCGTCCGGCGAGGCGCAGAATCCGTCGTATCTGATCAATGAAATCCGGAAACTCTTCCCGGAAATTCTGGTGCGGGATATCGAAAAAGAAGAAAATCCGGAGGAAAAACTGGAGATGCCGCGTTCCGGGGAGGCACTGTTTCTGGAGGAGCTTGGCAGAGCGGCGGAGGGAGAGATCGATCCGCTGTTTGAGGAGCTTTACCGCTGGTATGCGGCACATCCGGAGGCGGGGATTCCGGCGGAGACGTATCGAAAAGCGGCGTTTCTGCGCTGTGCGGACGGTGTAATCGGAAAGAGTGCGGCATCGGCACTGTACGGAGATACGTTAAAAAACAGTGCAACGCGGCTGGAAAAATATGCGGCGTGTGCGTTTGCCCACTTTATGGAGTTCGGCCTTCAGATCCGCGAGCGGGATCAGTATGAGCTGAAAGCGGCGGATATGGGAACGGTCATGCATGAGGCGCTTGAGAAGTTTTCGAAAAAACTGCAGGAGAACGGTGAGACCTGGAAGACGGTGACCGATGACACGCGTGACCGTCTGATTGAGGAGTGTGTCGAGGAGCCGATGGCGGACTATGGAAACACAATTTTTCAGAGTTCAAGCCGGAATCAGTACCGCATTATCCGCGTGAAGCGGATCCTGAAACGAACTGTCTGGGCACTGCAGCAGCAGATCCGGCAGGGAGAATTTGAGCCAGGGGAATTCGAGGTTTCGTTCTCGATGGAGGACTCGCTGTCGGCGATCAACATCGATCTGTCGGAGCATGAGAAAATGCGTCTGCGCGGACGGATTGACCGCGTGGATCTCTGCGAGACGGACGATAAGGTCTATGTGAAAATTATCGATTACAAGACGGGAAATACGTCGCTCGACCTGGTGGCGCTCTATTATGGACTGCAGCTGCAGCTTGCTGTTTATCTCGATGCGGCGATGGAACTGGAGCAGAAAAAGCATCCCGGCAAGCAGGTGGAGCCGGCGGGCGTGTTCTATTATCATATTGATGATCCGATGCTTGATCAGGAGGAGGATGAGACCGACGAGGCGTGGGGCCGGCGGATGCTGAAAGCGCTGCGGATGGACGGTCTTGTGAATGCGGACCGGAAAGTTGTGGAGCTTCTCGACCGCGTGCTTGAGGACGGAACGACATCCGATGTGATTCCGGTTGGAAAGAAGAAGGATGGAAGTTATACGAGCTATTCGAAAGTAGCATCGCCGGAGCAGTTTGATGTGATCCGTACGTACACCAGAAAGAAGGTGCGTGAGATCGGCGAGGGCATTTTTTCGGGCAATGTAAAAATTTCCCCGTATCAGCGGGACGGTGCGACGGCGTGTGCGTACTGTGAATATCAGGGAATCTGCGGTTTTGACCAGAAAATTCAGGGATACGAGTACCGCAAACTGAAGGGCATGGACACGGAACTGCTGATGAAGGCGATGCAGGAGATAACACAAAGTGATCAAAAGGAGTGACTGCCTTCCGGAAAGGAAAGAGAAATGCAGTTTTCCATGTATGAGAAAGTAATCAGCCAGAAAGAAGAGGGAGAGATAAATGGCAGTAAAATGGACAGCGGAACAGCAGAAAGTCATTGATACGAGAGACAGGAATCTTCTGGTCAGCGCGGCGGCAGGTTCCGGAAAGACGGCGGTTCTGGTAGAGCGGATCCTTGCGATGGTAAAGGATCCTGTGCGTCCGATCGATGTTGACCAGCTGCTCGTTGTGACTTTTACGCGGGCAGCGGCAGGTGAGATGAAAGAGCGAATCGGCCGTGCGCTGCAGCAGAGTCTCGAGGAAGATCCTGAGGATGAGCATCTGCAGAGGCAGCAGACCCTGCTTCACCATGCGCAGATCAGCACGATTCACGGATTCTGTTCGTACGTTATCAAAAATTATTTTCAGATGATCGATCTTGATCCGGTGTACCGCATGGCGGATGAAGGGGAGATCCGTCTGATGAAAAGCGATGTGATCCAGAAGGTGATGGAGGAGCGGTTTGCGGAAAAAGATCCTGCGTTTACACGGTTTGTGGAGAGCTACGCGGCGGGAAAACAGGATGACGGACTCGACGCGCTCGTGCTGAAGCTGTATGAATTTTCCATGAGTTATCCGTGGCCGGAGCAGTGGCTCGAAGAGTGCCGGGCGGCGTATCAGATCGATTCGCCGGAGGCGGTGCAGAAAAGCATCTGGGTACAGGTACTGATGGCTGAGGCGAAAAAGCGGCTCTCGAGTATTCTGGAAGGAATTGAGGAAAACCGAAAAACGGCGGTAAGCCCTGGCGGACCGTATCTGTATGACGAGGCGCTGGCATCAGATCAGCAGATGGTGGAAGAGCTGATCGAGACGGAATCGTTCGACGGAATGGTGCGCGCGATGGCCGGAATGAAGTTCAAAGCGCTTTCGCGGAAAAAGGCAGACGATGTGAGCGAGGCGCTGAAAGATCAGGTGAAGGCAGAGCGCGATGTATGCAAAAAAAGAACTGCAGAAATTAAAAGAGCAGTTTTTCGAGAAGGACAGCGCCGAGATTGCGGAGGAGATTGCGGACTGCCGGGAGCCGATCGGCGTGCTGATCGATCTGACGGAGCAGTTTGCGAAAGCGTTTGCAGAGAAAAAACGGAGCAAAAATATTCTTGATTATGCCGATCTGGAACACTTTGCGCTCGAAATTCTTGTGCAGCAGGAGGACGGCCGTCTGGTGCGGACCGATGCGGCGCGGGAGCTTTCGGAACAGTTCCGCGAAATCATGATCGATGAGTATCAGGACAGCAACTTTATCCAGGAGGCACTGCTCTCTGCAGTGTCCGGCGAGGAGGAAGGCAGATGGAACCGGTTTATGGTTGGCGATATCAAGCAGAGCATCTACGGATTCCGCCTGGCGCGGCCGGAGCTGTTTCTGGAAAAATATCATACGTATGCGAAGGACGGGGAAAGCCAGCAGAGAATTGATCTCGACAAAAACTTCCGAAGCCGGCCGGAGGTGCTTGCGACGGCGAATTATGTATTCCGCAAGCTGATGAGTCCGGAACTCGGCGGCATCGCGTACGATGAGGCGGCGAGCCTCCATGCGGGAGCAGCGTTTCCTGCATTGCCGGAAATGGAAGAGGAAAAGACGGAAACGTGGCATGCGGCATATGAAACAGAACTTCTTCTGCTGGATGACAAGGCGCCCGAGCTGGAAGATGATAAGTCGCGTGAGACAAAGATGGAAACGGAGGCGGCTGCCGTTGCCGCGCGCATCCGCGAGATGGTCGGAAATGAGGAAGTCGTGGGCAAAGAGACCGGGGAATACCGGAAAATTCAGTACCGCGATATCGTAATTCTGCTTCGTGCGGTCAGCGGATGGGCGGAGACGTTTTCGCGCGTACTGCAGGCGGCGGGAATTCCGGCGTACAGCACATCAAAAACGGGATACTTTTCCACGCAGGAAATCGTGACGGTGCTGAATTACCTGCATCTGTGTGACAATCCATGCCAGGAGATTCCATTTACGGCAATCTTACGCTCGCCGATCTGCGGATGCACTGATGCAGAGCTTGCTGCGGTGCGTTGTGTGGATAAAGACGTAAAAATTTATGAGGCGTGTGGAAAATATGCGGCAGAAGGGGAAGATGAGGCGCTTCGGAAGAAGCTTGGAAGTTTTCTGGAGCAGCTGGAAATGCTGCGAAGCCGCGTGCCGTATACGCCGATCCATGAGCTGATCACACAGATTCTCGAGGAGACGGGCTACGGCGGCTATGCATCCGCGATGCCGGGCGGCGTACAGCGGCGGGCAAATCTGGAGATGCTGGTGGAAAAGGCGGTGGAATTTGAGGCGACGAGTTACCGTGGACTGTTCAACTTTATCCGTTATATCGAGCAGCTTCAGAAGTATGAAGTCGATTTCGGCGAGGTGAATATTTACGGGGAGAGCGCAGACACGGTGCGTATCATGAGTATTCACAAGAGTAAAGGACTGGAATTCCCGGTTGTGTTCCTCTCGGGCATGGGCAAATCGTTTAACCAGATGGACAGCCGTGCGGCGCTTGTACTCCATTCCCGGATGGGCATCGGCGCGGATGCGATCGATCCGGAGCACCGCGTCCGTCAGGCGACACTGCAGCGGCAGATCATCCGGCAGAGCATGAAGCTGGAAAATCTGGCGGAGGAGCTGCGGGTGCTTTACGTTGCCATGACGCGCCCGAAGGAGAAGCTGATTATGACGGGCATGGCGTCGAAGCTGGAGAGCCGCGTGAAGCAGTGCGCGGCACATGCGGGGCGGCAGGAGGAGCTGCTGTCGTATCAGACATTGAGCAGTGCATCCGGGTATCTCGACTGGATTTTGCCGGCATTTTCGAGAAACCGGTGTTTCGACGGGCTGTATGAACAATTTGGTCTGGCAGGGAATGCGGACAATCCGCTGTATGCGGAGAAAATTCCGGTAACGATCCGCCTTGTATCACCGGCAGGACTTGTTGAGGGAGAGGTGCTGCATCAGATGGAGCGCACGGTGAATGAGCAGAAAATCATGGAAATTCCGAAGCAGCCGCCGAGAGAAGCGGCGCTGAAGGAACTTGTGGAGGAGCGGTTTGCCTACCAGTATCCGTATGAGAAGGAAAAACAGATTCCGGTAAAGGTTACCGTTTCGCAGCTGAAGAAGGCCGGGATGGAGGAATCCGAGATCGGAAAAGAGCTGTTCGCGCAGGAAGAACTCGTACCAATTGTGCCGGGCTTTCTAAAAAAGGATCATGTTGCGGCTCTGACGGGCTCTGACCGCGGAACGGCGTACCACCGCCTGCTGGAATGTCTCGATTACCGCAGAGCGTACAGCATCACAGAGCTGATGGCACAGACGGAGGAATTGATTGCAGAAGGAAAGATGACGAAAGAAGCAGCGGAATGCATTTATTTCAAATCGATCCTCGCTTTCGCAAAAAGTCCGGTTGGAATGCGGATGCGGAATGCCTTTTTGAATGAAACCCTGAAACGGGAGCAGCCGTTTGTGATGTCCGTTCCGGCAAGTGAGGCAGATCCGTCCTATCCGGAAGACGAAACCATTCTCGTGCAGGGAATCATTGACGCATGGTTCCCGGAGGGGGATGAGATTGTTCTTGTGGACTACAAAACGGACCGTGTGAAAGAAGTCGGGGAGCTGAAAAAGCGGTATGAAAAACAGCTCGCCTATTACCAGCAGGCACTGGAGCGGACGACAGGGAAGAAAGTGAAAGAGAAAATTATTTATTCGCTGGCACTGGATGAAGAGTTGGTATTGTAGGAAAAAACTACTAGAAAAAACAACTGTCAAAACAGGGATAAAGTATGATATCATAGTTGAGAAACAAACAGGTATTGAGAAATAAAGAGAAAAAAGGAGATTCAGCGATGATTCGAAAAATTGTTCAGATAGAGGAAGACAGATGTACAGGATGCGGGCTTTGTGCGCATGCCTGTCATGAAAGTGCGATTGCGATGGTTGACGGGAAGGCAAAGCTGATCCGGGATGACTACTGCGACGGATTCGGTGACTGCCTGCCGGTCTGTCCGGCAGATGCGATTTCGTTTGTGGAGCGGGAGGCGCTGCCGTACGATGAGGAGGCGGTAAAAGAGAACCAGCGGAAGGCAAAAGAGGCGGCCGGACAGGAGAATACCGGAGCAGGAAAAGCAGGTGAAAACAGCTGGGCGATTGACCGTGCAGATGCGCAGGAAAATTCTGCAGCAGTTCCGTCCCGGCTCCGCCAGTGGCCGGTGCAGATCAAGCTGGTGCAGGAGCGGGCTCGTTGAAAATAAGCAAGGAGGACTGGGCAAGCATGTCTGTTCTCCGTACTATTTGTTTGTGAAAGTTTTTACATTTCCTTCATGGCACAATAACCACGAACCAGACCGACGAGAAGGAAGGCGACCGTGAGGAGAATGAGCTTGGACTGCATATCCATGATGAACCTCCAAAGAAGAGTTGTTGTTCGTTGAATGTACGTTTACCACTCCCTGCTGTTCAGATACAAACGGATAAATCAGATTGGATTGACAATGAGAAGTTATCAATCCTCCATTTAAGCCGTATGTTTTTTAATATGCTGTAATCATTGATATGTGAGGCCATATGCCGACGATACTCGTGTTGGGGGCGACCTCTGGCATAGCCCGTGCTACAGCCCGGGCGTTTGCGGGCTCCGGTTGGACATTGCAGCTTGCAGGAAGGGTATATCCAGCGTCTTCAGGAAGTTGCGGATGACTGCGGTGGAGCGTCGGTCTTTCCGTTCGACGCGCTTGATCCGGCTTCGCGTTCCGCTTTGTGGGGGCTTTTGCCGTCCTGCCCGGATGCGGTGTTGTGCGCGGTGGGGTTGCTCGGGGATCAGGATTGCGCGTGCCGGGACCCCAAGGCGGCACTCCGGGTAATGGAGTGCAATTTCACTGGGTTGGTCCCCGTGCTTCTGCAGGCTGCGGAGGCTTTCGAAGCACGCGGGTCCGGCCTGATCATCGGGTTGAGCTCGGTGGCGGGGATCGCGGGCGGGCTTCGAACTACGCCTACGGTTCGGCCAAGGCGGGCTTCACGGCGTTTCTTTCCGGCCTGCGGGCGCGGCTTTGGAATTCCGGGGTTCGAGTCCTGACGGTCAACCGGGTACGTCGCACCGGAATGATTGCCGGGCGGTGTCTTCCCTCCTGCATCGTAGCTTCGCCCGAGCGCGTCGCCCGTGACATTCTCCGTGCCGTCCGCACAGGCCGGGACGTGCTCTATACTCCCGGCTGGTGGCGGCCCCTTCTCGCGTTGTACCGCGCCCTGCCGGAGTGTGTAGCGAAGCGTTTGAAGCTGTAGGAGAAGAGGGCAGGGCGGGGAGAGGAAAA
>ENA-OQHN01000762-OQHN01000762.1-human-gut-metagenome-genome-assembly--contig:-NODE-762-length-10616-cov-3.609400_pt1 | contig 10616 bp, 5 predicted proteins | sample MGYA00242564_ERZ504721 | MGnify/ENA primary metagenome ERZ504721 (study PRJEB26092, sample SAMD00036212) | human gut metagenome | host: Homo sapiens | study: EMG produced TPA metagenomics assembly of...
AGCAGGCATATAATCAACGATAGCATCAAGGAGCATCTGAACACCCCTTGTTACGGTAAGAAGAACCGCAGGTTACAGGTACCATTGTGTTGTCAATAGTAGCCTTTCTGATTGTGCTCTTGATTTCGTCGATTGTAAGCTCTTCGCCGCCGAAGTATTTCTCCATAAGATCCTCATCAAGTTCAGCAACTGATTCGATAAGTTTCTCATGATACTCGTTAGCGAGATCCTGCACTCTTCCGGAATTTCCTCTTCACTGTAGTCTGTGCCGTCTTCGTTGTGATAGATTTCGGCCTTCATAGTAACGAGGTCAACGATGCCTCTGAAATCGCTCTCAGCACCGATCGGAAGCTGAATCGGAACAGCATTACATTTAAGTCTGTCCTTCATCATCTGAACAACATGGTAGAAGTTAGCGCCCATGATGTCCATCTTGTTTACATAAACCATTCTCGGAACGCCGTAGTTATCAGCCTGACGCCATACTGTTTCAGACTGAGGCTCAACGCCGCCTTTTGCGCAGAGGACTGTTACAGAACCGTCAAGAACACGAAGTGAACGCTCAACTTCAACGGTGAAGTCAACGTGCCCCGGGGTGTCGATGATGTTGATACGGTTCTGGTGACCGTTTCTGTCCGGCCAGAAGCACGTCGTAGCAGCGGAAGTGATCGTGATACCTCTCTCCTGCTCCTGTGCCATCCAGTCCATCGTAGCGGAACCGTCGTGGGTCTCGCCGATCTTGTAGTTGACGCCTGTGTAATAAAGGATACGCTCGGTCGTTGTTGTTTTACCGGCATCGATGTGCGCCATGATGCCGATATTTCTTGTAAATTCAAGTGGTACCTGACGGGCCATATAATCCTCCTTAATACGTTTACAGGTAAATTACCATCTGTAATGTGCGAAAGCCTTGTTGGCTTCTGCCATCTTATGCGTATCGTCACGCTTCTTAGCAGCGCCGCCGGCGCCGTTCAGAGCGTCAAGGATCTCTCCGGCCAGTCTCTCCTTCATCGTCTTTTCAGAACGAAGTCTGGAATAGCTCGCCATCCAGCGCAGACCCAGGGTCTGACGTCTCTCCGGACGAACCTCGATCGGAACCTGATAGTTTGCACCGCCAACACGGCGTGCCTTAACCTCCAGGCTCGGCATTACGTTCTCCATAGCCTGCTCGAAAACCTCCAGAGCGTTCTTGCCCGTCTTCTCTTCGACGATCTCGAATGCTTCGTAAACGATCTTCTGAGCTACGCCCTTCTTACCATCATACATGATGTTGTTAATCAGGCGTGTGACCAGTTTGGAATTATACATAGGATCCGGCAAAACATCGCGTTTTGCTACATTGCCTCTTCTTGGCATAGTCTTCCCTCCTTCACATAATAGTATGAATTCATCGGTACTCGAAAGCACAAGCTCCCGCCGGCTAAGAAAAGGTATTTACGCACGATAATCAGTAGCTTATCTATTATAAATACCCTTAAAGCGAATTTCGCTTTTCCGGTCAAAAGTTCATTGTGTAACGATTAAATTTGGCTCTTTAAAGAAATTACTTCTTTGCAGCGCCGGCCTTCGGTCTCTTAGCGCCGTACTTGGAACGAGCCTGCATACGCTTTGCAACACCCTGCGCGTCAAGCGTGCCGCGGATGATGTGGTAACGTACACCAGGAAGGTCCTTAACACGACCGCCACGGATCATAACAACGCTATGCTCCTGCAGGTTGTGACCAACACCCGGGATGTAAGCGGAGACTTCGATACCGTTGGAAAGACGGACTCTGGCAATCTTACGAAGTGCGGAGTTCGGCTTCTTCGGGGTAGCAGTCTTAACAGCAGTGCAGACACCGCGCTTCTGGGGAGAATCCTGATCGATAGCAATTCTCTTCTTGGAGTTCCAACCCTTCAGCAGTGCCGGCGCCTTTGCCTTCTTCTCGGAAACTGCGCGACCTGTGTGAATCAACTGGTTAAATGTGGGCATATTGCACCTCCTTACACAATTTCTATATATGTCATGCGGGTTTATATTGCCCGCAGAACATGCGCCTATACAAAACAGTATCCTGTCCGTACAAAAATCGCGCGGACAGGTCTGTTTTATGCGGTTTCAAAGGCGGTTCTGGCAGAAATTCTCAGATTCCATGCCCACAACACACCATTTGACATTATACACCGCTCATTATTCGTTTGTCAAGCCCTCTTCTGCATTCTGTGCGGAAGTTTTTTCCTCAAAGCTGTTCAAAGCGGCTACGGCCTCCTGGCTTAAAGAGCTGCTCGGCGCCGTCGGCGCAATTTCGACATTGGTGTAGCAGTCCATGCCGGTGCCGGCCGGAATCAGCTTACCGATGATGACGTTCTCCTTCAGGCCAAGCAGCGGGTCTACCTTGCCCTTGATGGCGGCGTCGGTCAGCACGCGTGTGGTCTCCTGGAAGGAAGCAGCGGAAAGGAAGGACTCGGTCGCCAGAGATGCCTTCGTGATACCGAGCAGCGTCGGCGTGAATGTCGCCTCGCGCAGGCCGGTTTCGCCGTTTGCAATTCTTGCGGCGATCTTCTCGTTTTCAAGAAGCGTGTCGTTCTTATCGACGAGCGCGCCGACGAGCAGCGGCGTGTCGCCCGCGTCTTCAATGCGCACCTTGCGCATCATCTGACGAACGATAACTTCGATGTGCTTATCGTTGATATCAACACCCTGCATACGGTAGGTGCGCTGCACTTCCTCAATGAGGTAATCCTGCACCGCCTCCGGGCCGCTGATGGCGAGCACGTCGTGCGGGTTGACGGAGCCTTCGGTCAAGCGGGTGCCCTTTTCAACCACATCGCCCTCTTTTACGCTGAGGCGTGCGCCGAACGGGATGAGGTAGCTGCGCTGGTCGCCATCGCCGCGAACGACAATGTGGCGGTTCTTCTTGACCTCTTCAAAGCCGATCGTACCGCCGATCTCTGCGATGATTGCGAGATGCTTCGGCTTGCGGCTTTCAAACAGCTCACTGACACGCGGAAGACCCTGCGTGATATCTTCTGCGGATGCAACACCGCCGGTATGGAACGTACGCATCGTCAGCTGGGTACCCGGCTCGCCGATGGACTGTGCGGCGATGATACCAACCGCCTCGCCGACCGTGATCGGCTGGCCGTTTGCAAGGGAGGAACCGTAGCACTTCTTGCACACGCCGTGACGGGTGCGGCAGTTCAAAATAGAGCGGATCTTGATGTGCGTCGTGCCGCGGCTGATGATGAGGTCAGCTTCGGCGTCGCCAATCATCTTATCCTTAGAGACGAGCACGTTGCCATTCTCGTCACAGTAATCGTCAAGCAGGTAGCGGCCCACAATACGCTCCTTAAGCGGCTCAATGGACTCGTTACCGGATTTGATTTCGAACACTTCCAGACCCTCGGTCGTACCGCAGTCATCCTGACGAACGATAACATCCTGAGAAACGTCAACCAGACGTCTGGTCAGATAACCGGAGTCAGCCGTTCTCAGAGCCGTATCGGCAAGGCCCTTACGAGCACCACGGGAGGAAATGAAGTATTCCAAAATGTTCAGGCCTTCACGGTAGTTCGCCTTGATCGGAATTTCGATCGTCTTACCGGACGTATTCGCGATCAGACCGCGCATGCCGGCCAGCTGACGGATCTGGTTCATAGAACCACGGGCGCCGGAGTCTGCCATCATGAAGATCGGGTTGTAACGGTCAAGGCCGTCCTGCAGGGCTTTCGTAACGTCGTTCGTCGCCTTTTCCCAAGTCTTCAGAACCGCGCTGTAACGCTCGCCGTCGGAGAGGAAGCCGTCGCGGAAATCTGCGGTAATCTCGCTGATCTCTGCCTCTGCCTTTGCAAGAATCTCCTGCTTCTGCGGCGGAATAGTCGCATCGCAGACAGCAACGGTGATTGCGCCGATGGTGGAATACTTGTAGCCCTGTGCCTTAATGGCATCGAGCATTTCGCTCGTGATTGCCGTGCCGTGCTTTTTGATGCACTTGTCGATGATCTTGCCGAGCTGCTTCTTACCGACGAGGAAATCGACCTCAAACTTGAGGATGTTCTCCGGGTCGGTGCGGTCAACAAAGCCGAGATCCTGCGGGATCGGGCGGTTGAAGATCATGCGGCCCATCGTCGTATCGACAAGACCCGTATATGTCTGGCCGTTGTACTCCACGGTTCTTCTGACCTTGATCTTGGAGTGCAGCGTGATATATTTTGCGTCATACGCCATGAACGCTTCGTCCATGTTGCGGAATACCTTGCCTTCACCGGTCTCTCCGTCCTTATCGAGCGTAAGGTAATAAGAACCGAGAACCATATCCTGCGACGGGACCGCAACAGGGCTGCCGTCGGAAGGCTTTAAGAGGTTGTTTGCAGCCAGCATGAGGAAGCGTGCCTCTGCCTGTGCTTCTGCGGAAAGCGGCACATGCACAGCCATCTGGTCGCCGTCGAAGTCCGCGTTGAACGCGGTGCAGACGAGCGGATGCAGCTTAATGGCGCGGCCCTCAACGAGGACCGGCTCAAACGCCTGAATGCCCAGACGGTGCAGCGTAGGTGCACGGTTCAGCATGACCGGATGGTTCTTGATGACAATCTCCAGTGCGTCCCAAACCTCGCTCTTCGCGCGCTCTACGGCCTTTCTTGCAGCCTTGATGTTGCCGGCGGCACCGGTCTCGACAAGGCGCTTCATAACAAACGGTTTAAAGAGCTCCAGTGCCATTTCCTTCGGCAGGCCGCACTGGTACATTTTCAGCTCCGGGCCAACAACGATAACGGAACGGCCGGAATAGTCAACACGCTTACCGAGCAAGTTCTGACGGAAGCGGCCCTGCTTGCCCTTCAGCATATCGGAAAGGGACTTGAGCGGGCGGTTATTCGGGCCGGTGACCGGTCTGCCGCGGCGGCCGTTGTCGATGAGGGCATCGACGGCTTCCTGCAGCATACGCTTCTCGTTGCGCACGATGATGTCCGGCGCGCCGAGCTCGATGAGTCTCTTCAGACGGTTGTTTCTGTTGATAACTCGTCTGTACAGGTCGTTCAGGTCACTCGTTGCAAAGCGGCCGCCGTCCAACTGTACGAGCGGACGGATATCCGGCGGGATAACCGGCACGGCATCGAGGATCATCCACTCCGGGCGGTTGCCGGAGATACGGAAGGATTCCACAACCTCAAGACGCTTGAGAATGTGCACGCGCTTCTGTCCCTGCGCGGTTTCGAGGTCTTTTTTGAGCTCTTCGCTGAGCTTTTCGCAGTCGATATCCTCGAGCAGCTTCTTCACAGCTTCAGCGCCCATGGACGCCTCGAAGTCGTCCTCATATTTTTCACGCATGTCGCGGTATTCCTTTTCGGTGAGCGTCTGCATCTTAGAGAGCTCACGAACGGAACCCGGATCCGTAACGATGTAAAGTGCGAAATACAGAACCTTTTCCAGTACGCGCGGGGAAAGGTCAAGAATCAGACCCATGCGGGACGGGATGCCCTTAAAGTACCAGATGTGCGAAACCGGCGCTGCAAGCTCAATGTGACCCATGCGCTCACGGCGAACCTTGCTGCGCGTCACTTCAACGCCGCAGCGCTCGCAGACCTTACCCTTAAAGCGGATGCGCTTATACTTGCCGCAGTGGCATTCCCAGTCCTTGGTCGGGCCAAAGATGCGTTCGCAGAAAAGGCCGTCGCGCTCCGGCTTCAATGTACGGTAGTTGATGGTCTCGGGCTTCGTGACCTCACCGTACGACCAGGAGCGAATCTGCTCGGGCGATGCAAGGCCGATCTTTATTGATTCAAAAACGTTAAACTCCATATATGCGATCCTTTCCTTTCACCCGAAATTAGAACTCGTCGTCGATGCCGTCAAACAAATCGTTATCGGAGCCTTCAAACTCATCATCGTCGCCGGTAGAGAAGAAGTCGTCCTCTTCCCCGTCTTCGTTCTCGATGGAATAGCCGTCGAAATCGCCGTCCGTTGCGACGTTTTCTTCATCAAAGACCTGATCGCCCGGGGTGAGACCCACATCATCGTCATCGTCGAAGCTCTGGCGCAGGTCAATCTCCTCGTTGTCCTTATCCAGTACCTTGATGTCGAGGCCGAGTGCCTGCAGTTCCTTGATAAGAACGCGGAAGGATTCCGGAATGCCCGGCTTCGGCACGTTCTGGCCCTTAACAATGGCTTCGTAGGTCTTTACACGGCCCACAACGTCGTCGGACTTCACCGTCAGAATCTCCTGCAGGGTGTAAGCCGCGCCGTAAGCCTCCAACGCCCAAACTTCCATTTCGCCGAAGCGCTGGCCGCCGAACTGCGCCTTGCCGCCCAAAGGCTGCTGGGTAACGAGGGCATACGGACCGGTGGAACGGGCGTGAATCTTATCGTCAACAAGATGATGGAGCTTGAGGTAGTACATGTAGCCAACGGTAACCGGGTTATCGAAATACTCGCCGGTACGACCGTCACGCAGACGGAACTTGCCGTCCTCACTCATGCCCGCCATGCGGAAGCACTCGCGGATATCCGCTTCGTGTGCGCCGTCGAATACCGGGGTCATAATCTTCCAGCCGAGTGCGTTTGCCGCCATGCCGAGGTGAACCTCGAGAACCTGTCCGATATTCATACGGGACGGAACGCCCAACGGGTTCAGAACGATGTCAAGCGGTGTACCGTCCGGCAGGAACGGCATCTCTTCCATCGGCAAAATGCGGGAAACAACACCCTTGTTACCGTGGCGGCCGGCCATCTTATCGCCGACGGAGATCTTTCTCTTCTGTGCGATATAGCAGCGCACGACCTTGTTGACGCCGGGGCTCAGCTCATCGCAGTTGTCTCTCGTGAAGACCTTAACGTCCACAATGGTGCCGTACTCGCCGTGCGGAACACGGAGGGACGTATCGCGAACCTCGCGGGCCTTTTCACCGAAGATGGCGCGCAGCAGGCGCTCTTCGGCGGTCAGCTCGGTTTCGCCCTTCGGCGTGACCTTACCAACCAGAATATCGCCGGCGTGAACCTCCGCACCCACACGAATGATGCCGCGGTCATCAAGGTCGCGCAGCAGATCTTCGTTGACGTTCGGGATGTCGCGGGTAATCTCTTCCGCGCCGAGCTTTGTATCTCTGGCTTCCATCTCATACTCTTCGATATGGATGGAGGTATAAACGTCGTCGCGTACGATTTTCTCGTTTAGCAGAACGGCGTCCTCGTAGTTGTAGCCTTCCCAGGTCATGAAGCCGATGAGCGCGTTCTTGCCAAGCGCGATCTCGCCGTTCTTAATGGCCGGGCCGTCCGCCAGAACATCGCCCACTTCAACGCGGTCGCCGCGGTTGACGATCGGGACCTGGTTGATGCAGGTGCTCTGGTTGGAACGCATGAACTTTGTGACGACATAGTCGTCGATATCGCCGTTATCGGTCGTCACGCGAATGAGGTCTGCACTGACGCTCTTAACGACACCTGCGCGTTCGCACAGGACGCAGACGCCGGAGTCGACGCCTGCTTTATACTCCATGCCGGTACCGACGATCGGAGACTCGGTGCGGAGCAGCGGAACTGCCTGACGCTGCATGTTCGCGCCCATCAGAGCACGGTTCGCGTCATCGTTTTCGAGGAACGGGATCATCGCCGTTGCAACGGAGAAGACCATACGCGGGGAAATATCCATGTAATCGACGCGGGTCGGCTCAACCTGAATGAACTCGCCCTTGAAACGTGCGAGAACGCTGTCGTTTGCAAAGGTGTTGTCTTCATTCAGCTTTTCGTTTGCCTGCGCAACGATGAACTCGTCTTCCACGTCCGCCGTCATGTAAACGACTTCGTTCGTAACCTTGCCCGTCGCCTTATCAATCTTTCTGTACGGCGCTTCAATGAAGCCGTAGTGGTTGATTCTTGCGAACGTTGCAAGATAGGAGATCAGACCGATGTTCTGACCTTCCGGGGATTCGATCGGGCACATGCGGCCGTAGTGTGTGTAGTGAACGTCTCGAACCTCGAAGCTCGCACGGTCACGGGAAAGGCCGCCCGGGCCCAAAGCGGAGAGACGGCGCTTATGCGTCAGCTCTGCCAGCGGGTTCGTCTGGTCCATGAACTGGGACAGCGGAGAAGAACCGAAGAATTCCTTGATCGCTGCAACGACCGGACGGATATTGATGAGAGAATGCGGTGTAAGGGATTCCATATCCTGACCTTGCAGCGTCATGCGCTCGCGGATCACGCGCTCCAAGCGGGAGAAGCCGATGCGGAACTGGTTCTGCAGCAGCTCGCCGACGGAACGGATACGGCGGTTGCCGAGCTGGTCGATATCGTCCGTAAAGCCGAGACCGACAGCAAGGCAGGTCATGTAGTTGATGGAGGAGAAAATATCATCAATGATGATGTGGTTCGGGATCAACTCGTCATGACGTGCGGTGAGCTGCTCTTTGAGCTTCTCTTCGTCGTCGCCGCACTCTTCGAGAATCTCGGAGAGCACTGCGTAGCGCACACGTTCGTTGATGCCGCACTCTGCCTCTGCATCAAAGGAAACGTATTTTGCGATATCGACCATGCCGTTCGAGATGACCTTCGTCTCCTTGTCGTCCTCAAGGGCAACCCAGGCGGTGGTCACACCGGCGTTGTCGATGTCTTCGGCAAGCGTGCGGGACACAACGGTGCCCGCCTCTGCCATCACCTCGCCGGTCGCCGGGTTGACGATCGGGCGGGAAAGCTGACGGCCGGTGATTCTGCCGGCAAGGTTCAGCTTCTTATTGTACTTATAACGGCCGACTCTGGAGAGGTCGTAGCGTCTCGGGTCGAAGAACAGGCCGTTCAAATGGAACTGCGCGCTTTCAACCGTGGGCGGCTCGCTCGGACGGAGCTTTCTGTACACCTCAAAGAGGCCTTCCTCCATGGTGTGCGTGGTATCCTTATCGATGGTCGCAAGGATGCGCTCGTCTTCGCCGAAGTATTCCTTGATCTCTTCGTCGGTGCCGAGACCGAGTGCGCGGATGAACGCGGTCATCGGAAGCTTTCTGTTTTTATCGATACGCACGTAGAGTACGTCGTTCACATCGTTTTCGTACTCCAGCCATGCGCCGCGGTTCGGAATGACGGTGGAAGAGAAAAGCTGTTTGCCTGTTTTATCGTACTCCATCTTATAATAGACGCCCGGAGAACGAACAAGCTGGGAAACGATAACACGTTCTGCGCCGTTGATCACAAAGGTGCCGGACGGTGTCATCAGCGGGAAATCGCCCATGAAGACTTCAGATTCCTTGATCTCGCCCGTTTCCTTGTTGAGAAGGCGTGCAGTGACGCGCAGGGCTGCCGCATAGGTAGCATCGCGCTCTTTGCATTCCGTTACCGTGTAATTGGGTTTTTCGTCGAGCTTGTAGTTCACGAAGTCCAGAACCAGATTTCCGTTGAAATCCGTAATGCCGGAGACGTCGTCAAAAACTTCCCTCAGACCTTCCTTCAGGAACCAGTCGTAGGAATTTTTCTGAATCTCGATCAGGTTCGGCATATCGAGAACTTCATTGATGTGCGAGAAGCTCATGCGTGTGTTCTTGCCAAGCTGTACCGGCTTAACATTCACCATTGACTCAACCACTCCATTCTTAGTATTTGACCCGTGTTTTTAAGCAAAATCACTTAAAACGGCGGAAAGAATATCCGTTCATGTGAATTTTATAGATTATGCTTGATTATTTTTCGGAACTGTGTTATAATGCAGATCAGAGAAAGAAATGGCATATCTATCCATGATGATACATTGTAATATGATACACCGTATCTGTGGATTTGTCAAGCCTTTTCCCGAAATTTTTCGAGTTTTATTCCCTTTTTCTTTTCTCAAATTCCAAAGCAGAATAAATTGAATTTTGACCCGTATACCCGATAGCACATGGACCTTGTAAACTGCAATCGGGCTTTATTTTTATCCGCTGCTAATCATTTTAATTTGAGGAGGAACACTGTATGAAAAAGCATTTCGCAAAGCAGATTTTCGCCGCTGCCCATTGCAATCAGCTTCGTGTGCGGGCTTTCGGCATGCCGTGAACGCGAAGAAGAGCAACTCACGTTAAAGCCGGTGATTTATCTTTATCCGGAAGAAAAACGGACATCTCGGTTACGCTCGCGTACGACGGAACGCTCACTTGCACCTACCCGAATTACAAAACCGGCTGGCATGTTTCGGCGAAACCTGACGGTACTCTGACGGACGAGGACGCCAAACGTATAACTACCTGTACTGGGAAGGCACGGACAGCGCGGAATACGATCTTTCCCACGGCTTCTGCGTAGCGGGCAGCGACACCGCCGCTTTCCTCGAAAATGCCTTGCGCGACCTCGGACTCACCCGCAAAGAAGCGAATGAATTCATCGTGTACTGGCTTCCCCAGATGCAGGAAAATCCCTATAATCTCATCGCGTTTCAGTCCGACTGCTATACGCAGGTGGCGCAGCTGGATATCTCCCCCGCGCCCGACACGCTCCTTCGGGTCTTCATGGCGTGGAAACCGCTTGAAGAGAAAGTCGACATTCCCGCGCAAACGCTCACCGCTCCCGCCCGCGACGGCTTCACAGCGGTGGAATGGGGCGGCAGCCGCATAAACTGAACCGTAGCTCTTGCCCGTGCAGAGTCTCACAGCGTTCATACCGCTTAAAAACACGCAAAACCTTC
>ENA-OQHN01000763-OQHN01000763.1-human-gut-metagenome-genome-assembly--contig:-NODE-763-length-10608-cov-35.045129_pt1 | contig 10608 bp, 7 predicted proteins | sample MGYA00242564_ERZ504721 | MGnify/ENA primary metagenome ERZ504721 (study PRJEB26092, sample SAMD00036212) | human gut metagenome | host: Homo sapiens | study: EMG produced TPA metagenomics assembly of...
CATCGGCAATGAACTTATAGAAGGCTGCAATCCCAAGGCCGGCAAAAACGGTGGACGCCTTGGTGCCGCCTTCTTCCCCAGCAATGAGGACTTCCGCACAGGCCTGGCCTTCTGGATAGGCAAGGACACCTTTTCTTTTGAAAGGAAACAGAAGAAGTCTTTGCGCCTTACTTGTTGATGACCTTCTTGAACAGGTCGGAGGATGCCTTGGCGAGGGCGAACTGGCCGAAGCCCGGATCCATGGAGGCGAGGTTGGAGTTGAGGATCTGGTTGAAAGTGTCGTTCTGCATGTTCATTCCTTTTCCGCGGCGCTTTGTCTTCCGTTCGCCGCTATTCTTTTTCTCTTGTTTCGTTATGCCTTGATTGTAGGCATGTCATCCCCGTCGCCGCATGTCATTCCGATTGATTCTTTTGTATATTCATCGGTTTGCCAGAAGATTTTTGAAATAACTTACCGCACCATTACCATCACATAAACCAAGAAGGCCCCGACATGGTCGGGGCCTTCTTGGTGAAAAAGGGAAGGAGTGGCAAGTATTGGTATTTATTCGGTCAGGGTTTTGGCCTCCTCATCGATGGCTTCGACGGTCTCGGCGGTCTGAGCTTCGTCATCGACGATTTCGCCGGAGGCAAGCTTGGCTTCGAGCTCTTTGACAATCTTAGCATGCATCTTCTCGTCGATCTTGACCTTGAACATGAACACCAGCAGGCTGAGCACGATCAGAATAAGCGGCACATAGAAGGCGCAGATTTCGAAGGTGTGGATGTTGGAAGGGGTCATATCGGCCGCGGTGGCGTTGCCGGTCATGCCAGCAGCGACGGCGATGAAGCCGGTAATGCCGTTGGACAGCGCGCCGCCAATCTTATCAAGCATCGGACGTACGGACAGGGTGACGGCCTCGTTGCGCTTGCCGTTCTTCAGCTGGCCGTATTCGATGGAGTCGGTCAGGGAGAGGATGGCGGTCATCTGGATGAGGGTGCCCGGGATGTAGAAGAGCACGAGGGCGATGAACACCACGGTCATGTTGGTGGAGAAGAGACCCAGCAGGATGTAGGCCACGATCATGGAGGTCATGCCGACGATGTACAGGGCTCGGCGTGGGATGCGCTTGTTCAGGATCGGGTACAGCGGAGCCATGATGAGGCCTGCCACCAAGGCGATGACGCCGGTCATGGAGTAGGCGGCCTGGTTGTCGAGCACGAACTTGAACAGGAAGAGGAGTACGCCGGTGGTGGCCACGTTGGCGATGGCGTACAGCAGGTAGGACAGGGCGACCCACAGGAGCTGGTCGTTCTGGAACAGGGCCTTGAATGCCTCGAGCGGGTTGCCGTTCTTCTGGGCCTTGGTGCGCAGTGCGTTGGTGCTTTCCTTGGTGCCGAACGCGACGGTCCATGCGGTCAGGATGCCGAGGAGTCCGACGATGATGCCGAAGGAGGTCCAGCCGGCCTGTCCTTCGCCCTTGGCACCGGTGAGCGTCCAAGTGAAGTAGCTGACGATCGGGATGACCACGACGGTGATGCCGTTGTAGCCGATGGAGCCGGTGAAGGAGCCGAGGGCGGTGTAGGTGGAGCGCTCGTGGGAGTCGGAGGACAGCGCCGGGATCATGCCCCAGTAGGAGATGTCACGCAGGGAGTAGAACACGTCGAGCACGACGAAGGTGATGACGAACAGCACGATGAACAGCGTGGTGTTGACGTTCACCAGGCCGAACATGCCGCTGAAGATCACGGCGAGCAGGACGGCGGAGATCAGGCCGCCGAAGAACTGCCATGGGCGGAAGCGTCCCCACTTGGTGTTGGTGTTGTCGATGAGGTTGCCCAGCAGCGGGTCGATGAAGATCTCGGCGATACGGATGATCACCACGAGGCTGGTGATGACACCGATAAGCTTGGCCGCAAGCGCCTTGTCAACGCCCGAGAACAGGCAGCCGGTGACATAGACGATGAAATATGTGCTCATCGCGTTGTAGAAGGCGGCCTGACCGAGGTTGCCGCAGGCGTAGGCGATACGCTGGCCGAGCTTGCCCTTCTTGCGGACGCCACCGTCCGCGGTTGTCGTTTCGTTGCTCATTTTTTCTTCTCCTTAAGATTCCGGAGTTGAAGATCACCCATCGATCTTGCATGTCGAGTATACGCTCTTTACAAGAAAAAGTAAAAACCATTAGCAAAATATAGGGTTTGGCGGCGTGTTGAATTAGGTAAACCGTGTACCAGCACTGTCATATCGGTATCAATCAGATGCCTGATACGTTACAACATATACCGCTGATACGAAGGAATTAAGACGTCAAGTAAAACCGATTTGCTTTTTTTGTAAACAACGTTTATTATCTGGTAAAGGAAGTTCATCTTCCCTCCATCATTCACAAAGATGTAATGAACGAAAGCAGGAAAACATGGCAAACGAAACCCGCATCGAACACGCATCCGAGACCTGGCTCGCCGATTCGACCGTATTCGAGGTCAACCGCGTCCCGGCGCATTCCGACCACAAATGCTACGCGCACGATCCGCAGACCAACGAATGGTCCGATCTGAGGCAGAGCCTCGACGGCGAATGGAGGGTCGAGGTCGTTCAGGCATCCGACATCGAATTCAACGAGGAGCCCTTCGTAAGGGAGAACTTCGACGATTCCGCCTTCGAACGCATCCAGGTTCCCGGACACCTGCAGATGGCGGGATTGATGAACAACAAGTACGTGAACATTCAATACCCGTGGGATGGCCACGAGAATCCGGCGGAACCGAATATTCCGGAGAACAACCATGTCGCCCTCTACCGTAAGACCTTCACGATGGCGAACCGTCTGGCCGACACCAAGAACGCCGGCGGAACCGTCTCCATCGTGTTCCACGGCATGGCCACCGCAATCTACGTGTGGGTCAACGGCATGTTCGTCGGCTATGGCGAGGACGGCTTCACCCCCAACGAATTCGACATCACCGAGATGCTGCACGACGGCGAGAACGTCGTTGCCGTCGCATGCTACGAATACTCCAGCGCCTCATGGCTCGAGGACCAGGACTTCTGGCGTCTGCACGGACTGTTCCGCTCGGTCGAGCTGGCCGCGCAGCCGCATGTGCATATCGAGAACATGCAGATCGAATCCGATTGGGATCCGGAGTCCGGCAGCGCCTCTTTGGACGCGGCGCTCACCGTGCGCAACGCAGCCGACGCGGCCACGATCTCGGCGACGTTGAAGGATTCCGATGGTAACGTCGTCTGGGAGACCGCGAACTGCGCTGACCCCGATACCTCCATCTCCACCGGATCGTTGAACGGCATCCGCCCGTGGAGCGCGGAGGATCCGGTCCTCTACGAGTTCGAGGTCACGGTCATCGACCATGCCGGCAACATCGCCGAGGTCGCCGTCCAGAAGGTCGGATTCCGCCGCTTCCGCATCGAGGACGGCATCATGACGATTAATGGCAAGCGCATCGTATTCAAGGGCGCCGACCGCCACGAGTTCGATCCCAAGCGCGGCCGCGCGATCACCGAGCAGGACATGATCGACGATGTGGTCTTCTGCAAGAGGCACAACCTCAACGCCATCAGGACCTCCCACTATCCGAACCAGGAGCGCTGGTACGAGCTGTGCGACGAGTACGGCATCTACCTGATCGACGAGACCAACCTCGAAACCCATGGCAGCTGGTGCCTGCCCGGTGACGTCCTCACCGAGGAGACCGCCGTCCCGGGAAGCAAGGCGCATTGGGAGGGCGCGTGCGTCGACCGTGTCAACAGCATGGTGCGCCGCGACTACAACCATCCGAGCGTCCTGATCTGGTCTCTCGGCAACGAATCCTACACGGGCGACGTGTTCCGCGCCATGTACAAGCGCGTGCACGACATCGACCCGAACCGTCCCGTGCACTATGAGGGCGTGACCCACAACCGCGACTACGACGACGTGACCGACATCGAGACCCGCATGTATGCGCACGCCGACGCCATCGAGGAATACCTGAAGAATGATCCGCAGAAGCCTTACATCTCCTGCGAGTACATGCACGCCATGGGCAATTCGTGCGGCAACATGGACGAATACACCGCGCTCGAACGCTATCCGAAGTACCAGGGCGGCTTCATCTGGGACTTCATCGACCAGGCGATCTACGCCACCCAGCCCGATGGAACCACGAGCCTTCGCTATGGCGGCGACTTCGGCGACAGGCCGAGCGACTACGAGTTCTCCGGCAACGGCCTGGTGTTTGCGGACCGTAAGCCCACGCCGAAGGCCCAGGAGGTCAAGCAGCTGTATTCCAACGTGCATATCGATGTCGCCGAGGATTCCGTGACCATCAAGAACGATAATCTGTTCACCTCCACTGGCGAATACACGTTCGTGTTGCGTGTCCTTGCGGATGGCGAACCGGTATGGCAGTCCGAACGCCGTTTCGACGTGCCGGCCGGTTCGACGGAGAAGCTCGATGTCGACTGGCCGTTGGATCTGTACCGCGACGGCGCGTCCGAACTGGTGCTGGAGGTATCCCAGCGTCTCGCCAAGGCGACCAATTGGGCGGTAGCCGGCTATGAGCTGGCATTCGGCCAGACCGTCGTCGCCGGCTCCAAGAAGGCCTCTGCTCCGGTGAAGCCGGTCGACGGCATCGTCACCGTTGGCCGTTGGAACGTCGGCGTGCAGGGATCCGGCCGCGAGGTACTGCTTTCCCGCACCCAAGGTGGACTGGTCTCCTACACGTTCAACAATCGAGAATTCGTGCTGCGCCGTCCGGCGGTCACCACGTTCCGCGCGCTGACCGACAACGATCGCGGCGCAGGCCACGGCTTCGAACGCGCCCAGTGGCTGGGAGCAGGCCGTTACGCCCGCTGCATCGGCAACGAGATCGAACAGATCGACGAGAACACCGTCAAGGCCTCCTACACGTACGAGCTCGCCACCCCGCAGCGCACCAAGGTGACCGTCAGCTACACCGCCGACACCACCGGACGAGTGAATCTGCACGTCGAATACCCGGGCGAGCCGGGCGACCTGCCCACCATCCCCGCGTTCGGCATCGAATGGACCCTTCCGGTCCAGTACTCGAACCTGCGTTTCTTCGGCGCTGGTCCGGAGGAGACCTACCAGGATCGCAAGCATGCCAAGCTCGGTGTGTGGAGCACCGACGCGTTCAAGGACCACGCCCCGTATCTCATGCCGCAGGAAACCGGCAACCATGAGGACGTGCGTTGGGCCGAGATCACGGACGAGAAGGGCCATGGCCTTCGCATAAGCCGCGCCGAAGGCGCCGAACCGTTCGCGATGAGCCTGCAGCCGTACTCCAGCTTCATGCTTGAGGAAGCCCAGCATCAGGACGAGCTCCCCGCCCCGAAGCACATGTTCCTGCGTGTGCTTGCCGAGCAGATGGGTGTCGGAGGAGATGACTCCTGGATGTCCCCGGTCCACCCCCAGTACCATATCCCGGCGGACCAGCCGATCAGCCTCGACGTCGATCTCGACCTGATCTGACCGGCGCGCCCCGGCGGAAACCGGGACTTGGCTTTCCTTTCGCCATACGCGGAAACGTATGGCGAAAGGACGGTGCCGTCGTCAAGGGTGGACCTTGACATCAAACCGGAGACGGCGCCTTGAAAGGGTACGGCACGTCTTCCATGTTTTCCCCGTGCCGTGCCCTCGTTTCCATATCGGGAACAGGGCTTGACAGACTTTCCTTCGAAAACACCTCACAGATGCAAAAAAGGGTTCGGTCCTCGTTGGCACGTATTACGCGTGTCAACGAGGACCGAACCCTTTCTTCTTAAACCCTACCTGGCTTTCGGGGTGAAACTGTCCCGGGCGACCAGCTTGGTTGAAATCCTCATATGCTGGTTGACGGAGCGCCCCATGGAAATGGCCTCCGACAGCATGAATACCGCGGCCTTGGCCAATTCGTCCTTGTTGATGTCATACGACGAAAGCGTCGGCGAAGTGTAATTCGCGATCTCCTGGTTGTTGATGCTCACCAGTCGCATGTCGCGTGGAACCAGAATGCCGGCCGCCGCGAACGCCTGCAAGACGCCTACTGCGATGGGGTCCGCCGCCACAATCAGAGCATCCGGGAGCCTGTCGCCACATTCGGCCACGAACCTCTCTCCCAAGGCACGGCCGTTCTCCACGGTGAAAGGCCCCTCATCGAACACCAGGCCGTCGACGTCAAGACCGAGACGGACGGTCCAGTTGCGGAACGCGAACGCACGCGGATCCTCGGGATACTCATGGTCGCCCATGATGTTGCCGAACCCTCCGATGAACCCGATTCGCTTGTTGCCGGCGTCCATCAATTCGTCCAAGGCGTCCAGAATGGTCTGCTCCAGATCCGGCTGCACCGAATCGAACAGGCTCGGCGCGGGATTGATGTCGATGAACACTCCATGCGGAAGGACCGCGTGCAGACGCTTCAACATGTTCCTTTTGAACGGCGCCGGACCTATTGAGATGAATCCGGCGTATTTGGACGCGTCCTTCATCAGGGATTTGACATCGTTGTATTCCGTCACTCTCATGCGCTCGTCCTTGGCATGGCGATGTAATGAAACTTCAAGCTCGTCAAAATAGGCGTCCTGAAGCCCCTTGTCGTGGATGGAGTTGTTCAGCAACGCGATGTCTTGCGGAATGGTGACACGTTGGTAGCGGGGGACGTTCTCGTACCCCATCTCAATGCTGGTGCTCAGAATCTTCTGACGGGTGGCCTCCTTCACCGAGAACGAGGGGTCGTCATTGAGTATTCTCGATACGGTCGCCTGGGAGAAGCCCGCCTTTTCCGCGATCTCCCTGATCGTGGCCATGGAAACCTACCTCCTTGGAAATTCAGCAACTAAACGTGTTTAGTAACGAGTTTATCATGTTTGAAAGCGTAATTGCCATCAATGTCGGAAATTTCGTTTTCAATGAAAACGACCCATCCGCAAACAAAAATGGCAGTCTGCGAACGGGATCGCTTCATATTGTGCGAATCCGATCATCTCCGCCGTACCGTGCCATCAGGGGCTTATCCGGAGATACCACGACGTGCGCCATATTGACGCCTTCTACAATCACCGTGACTTCCGTCGGCCCCGACGAACGCAAAGTATATTTCACCTCATCGTCCGTCCATGACGCATCGACGCAAACGCCCCCTCTCGCCCTCAATCCACGGAAACGTCCCTCATGCCAGTCTTTCGGCAAGGCGGGAAGAATCCGGATCAGACCGTCGTGGCTTTGCAGGAGCATTTCCGCCAGCGCGGCCGGGAATCCAAGGTTGCCGTCGATCTGGAATGGCGGATGCGCGCACATGCCGCTGTCGTATACGCCTCCTCCTACCAGACCGGTCGTGGCGTCGGCGTCGACCGGGCGCAGGAACATGCCTATGATTCGTTCGGCATGTTCCGCGTCACGCAGCCTGGCCCACATGATCATGCGCCACACGATGCTCCAGCCGGAGCCGTCGTCGCCCCTGGTCTCAAGCGATTTGCGGGCCGCGTTCTCCAAGCGCGAACTTCTCGCGGTGATGCCGGTGCCTGGATGCAACTCGTATAGATGCGACAGATGGCGGTGGAGCGGATCCTCCTCGATGAACTCGTCGTTCTATTCGAGGATCCTTCCGTCCGTACCGATCTGCGGTTCGGCCAACTGCCTGACGACTATCCTTGCCTCCTGGACCAGACTTTCGTCATCGCCATCGAGGTCGTCCATATCCTGCGCGGCAAGGATGAGGTCGTCGAGCAGGTTGCGGACGATGGCGGTGGCGTTCTCGCTTGCCTGCGCGACGGACGTTGGCTTCCCGTTGACCAGGAAGCAGTTTTCCGGAGAAGTGGCCGGCGAAGGGGCGAGGCCCTGTTCGGTGTCCGACAGGAAATCCATGCAGAACCGGGCGCTCTCCCTCAGAATCGGCCAGATGCGCGCGAGGTACGACTTGTCCCGGTCGAACAGGTTCCGGCACATCCGCGCCTGTCCGAAAGGCCAGAACGACCACATCGGATCGCCGTTCGCAGGCAAGGCCCTGTGCCAGATATCCACGTTGTGGAACACCGCCGATCCACTTTAGGGTTTTAATGCTTTACCTTTCTCAAGCGAGAGAAGCTGCAACATGCCTGTTGTGATTATGGAATTATCGCATTTGCGATGGGCGTGTCATTGATTCTTCTTCGAATCTATGCGGAATGTCGAGTCATACTAATTTCGTACATAAAACAAAACGCGTGTGCGTCCGGGCGGAAACCATCCGGACGCGCACGCGTTTTATTTTGAATTATTGCGATGAGGTCAGTTGCGGGTCAGCACTTCGGCCAGGGCCTGGATGACCGGCTGCGGCATGTGGGACTGGTATTTGGTCTGCGCGCCAACGCCGTGCAGATCCTCCAGCGTGCTCAGTGCCGGCAGCGCATCCTTGCCCAGCTCGCGGATCGCGCGGTATGCGTGCTCCTTGGTCATGTACAGCATCTGCGCATCCTTCAGCACGGCGAACGCGTCGGCTTCAACCGGATCGTCCGCAACGGCAAGACCGTCGGCGAAATCGATGGCGATTGCGGAGCTCGTCGGCACGTCACGCAGCGTGACGGTCAGGCTCAGCGTTTCCGCATCGTACGCGACTTCCGGAGCGGCGGCAGAGCCGTCGACGGTCGCGCGGACGGCGTGCATCGCTTCCGGAGCGATGCCACGGAACGTGACCGTCCAATCGCGGGAAGCCGGAATGACGTCCGTCGCACCTTCCGCAGGGGCGATCGAGAACTGTGCGGAATCGCCCTCAAAACGCAGCGCCATTTCGGTGGATGCCCAACGATCCTTGCTCTGTGCGGCACCGTCATCCTCCCACAGCGTGAAGCTGTTTTCGGCACCCGGGAACACCACTACCTGCAGTGCGCGCGGGTTGGCCACGGAGTTGAGCGCCTCACCCTCGGCGGGCATCTGCAGCGGCACGATCGCGCCGGGCTTGGCGAACACCGGCATGCGGTCGAGATCGCGCCAAGCCTCCAGACGGCGGCCTTCGGCCGGACGAGACGTGTAATGGCGACCGTCGAAGAAATCGAACCATTCGCCCTGCGGCAGCCACACGTCGGCCTTCGCACGCTGCACGGAACGCTCGGCTGGATCGACGATCGGCGCGACCAGCAGCTCGGTGCCGAAACGGAATTCGTCGGTGAGCTTGTATGCGGCTTCGATTTCCGGATAGTCCCAGTACAGCGGCTGCACGAGCGGCTCGTTGTCGAATGCGGCGCGACGGTTCATCGTGTACAGGTACGGGATCATCGCATGGCGCAGGCGCAGCGCGGACGTCATCGCACGTTCCGCATCGCCGTGGAAGTTCCACGGCTCCTTGCCGTTGAACGGCGAATCGGTGGAATGCAGACGGTTGATCGGGCTGAACGCGCCCAGCTGGTACCAGCGGACCTCCAGCTCCTCGTCACGGTAGCCGAACATGTGGCCGCCGATGTCGTGGCTCCACCAGCCGTAGCCGATGTTGGAAGCGCAGGCGGTGAATTCCGGCTGGAACTTCAGCGACTCCCACGTCACGACGGTGTCGCCGGAGAAGCCGATCGGGTAGCGGTGCGAGCCCGGGCCGGCGTAACGCGAGAAGGTGAGCGGGCGCGGGTTGCGTTCGCTGTAGTCGCTGCCGTCGTTGCGGGCGGAATCGAGGTAATGCAGGTGGTTCAGGCCCCACAGCGGGTCGAGGCCCGGCTGCCGCGTCAGGCCGCCCTGCTGCCAGTCAATCCACCAGAAGTCGACGCCATCTTCCTCCATCGGGTGGTGGAGCTGGTCGAAGTAGACCTCCATGAACTTCGGATCGGTCAGGTCGAACTGCACGGCCTCGCCGCTTTCCGGATCGATGTTCATGGCCTTGGCGACCTGCGGATACAGCTCTTCGAACGCGCGCACGCCGTCCCTCGGGTGGACGTTGAGCGTGGCCTTCATGCCATGCTCGTGCAGCCAGTTGAGGAAGCGCTTCGGATCCGGGAAGAAGTCCTTGTTCCACGTGTAGCCGGTCCAGCCGGAGCCGTACTTCGGGTCGACGTCGTCAACCAGGTGCCAGTCCATATCGATGACGGCCGTGGTGAACGGGATGCCTTCCTTTTCGAAACGTTCGACGAGCTGACGGTATTCGGTTTCGGTATAGCGGTGGTAGCGGCTCCACCAATTGCCCAGCACGAAGCGCGGCAGCAGCGGGGTCGGGCCGGTCAGGCGGTACAGGGCGTGCACGGCCTCGCGGTAGCGGTGGCCGTAGCCGAACAGGTACAGGTCGGTGGTCGGCTCTTCCTTCGGGGTCACCCACGTGCCGAAATCGTTGTGGTTGCCGTTCACTTCGGCGGTTTCGCGGATGACGTTCGACTTGGAATCGTCGATGATCGCCCAACCGTCGGTGCTGTTGACGCCCGGATCGACGGGGATGCGGCCGTTCGCCTCGTCGAGCGTACGGTAGGTGCCGCCGAGGTTCCTGCGCTGCACGTCGCCGTAATGCCAAGTGTTTTCGATGGCGTTGACGTGCTTGACGGTTGCGTACAGGCCTTCCGGAGAGAACTTGCGCTGGTTGTAGGAGATATGCAGCGACGGGGTGTCGATCTCCAGCCAGCCATTACGTTCGGCGACGGTGAATTCAGGCTTTTCGCCGAAATCACGGACCATCGCCATCTGC
>ENA-OQHN01000765-OQHN01000765.1-human-gut-metagenome-genome-assembly--contig:-NODE-765-length-10583-cov-84.674541_pt1 | contig 10583 bp, 9 predicted proteins | sample MGYA00242564_ERZ504721 | MGnify/ENA primary metagenome ERZ504721 (study PRJEB26092, sample SAMD00036212) | human gut metagenome | host: Homo sapiens | study: EMG produced TPA metagenomics assembly of...
GCATTTTTATTAATGAAAGGAATTATAAGTAATGAAAGTATCAGTAGTGAAAGCTGATAATTATAATATCGAAATTGTAGATAAGGCTGTAAATGACGCAGTAAATTTAATTGGAGGTTGGCAAAATTTTATAAAAAAGGTGACAAAGTCTTAATAAAACCTAATATGTTGACGAATGTAACACCTGAAAAAGCAGTAACAACTCATCCAGAAGTAGTAAGAGCTGTTATAAAAGCAGTAAAAATATGGGAGCTTTACCAGCTGTTGGCGATTCACCAGGAATTAGCAATTTAAAATCTACAGCAAAAGAACAGGTATATTAACAGTTTGTGAAGAGGAAAACGTTCCATTTGTATATTTTAAACAAAGTAAAGCCTACAATTATATGGAAGGTAGATTTATCAAACAATTTGAGTTGGTAGATTGTTTATCTGATTTTGACAAAATTATTTCAGTAGCAAAGATGAAAACTCATGTTTTTATGGGAGTTACAGGAGCTGTTAAAAATCTTTTTGGCTGTATAGTAGGTACAGATAAAGCTAGATTTCATTTAAGAATGCAAAAACATATAGATTTTGCCCATGTGATGGTAGATTTGTATCAAACAATAAAACCGACATTGAATATTATTGATGGTATAACAGCTATGGAAGGTCAAGGCCCTATGAGTGGTGATGTTGTAGATGCTAAAATCATTATCGCAAGTAGTGACGGTTTTGCTGCTGATTTAATCATGGCAGATAAAATGGGTTTTGATGCAGAAGCAATGCCTATTGCTGCAGCTGGTATTGAAGAAAAAAGAATTGTTCGTTTAAAAGATATAAAAGTTGTTGGTGATGGAAAAGATGAGCAATTTCATTTCGCAAAGCCACATACATATAAATCTATGCAAGATACATATGTACCAAAATTTATTTTAAAATTGGGGCAAAATCAGTTAACATCTAAACCTGTAATAAATAAAAATTGTGTTGCTTGTGGTAGATGTAGTCATCATTGTCCACCAAAAGCAATAACTATAATAGATAAAAAAGTAAATATTGATTATCAAAAGTGTATAAGATGTTATTGTTGTCAAGAATTATGTCCACACCAAGCTGTAGATTTAAAAGATGGTTTGATTTTATCTTTATTGAAATATATAGGTATATATAAGTAAAAATAATGAAGAAAAATAAAAGGATAGTAACTTATAAAAGTGGCTATTCTTTTATTGTTTTTAACCCTTAATATATTGATATATATGGGTTTTCAAACTTTTTTTATATTTTTATAAAAAAGTTTGAAAAAAGTTGTTGACAAGTTTTATGTATATGATATATAATAATTAACGTTGCTGATGAGCAACAAACAAAATAAAGAGTTTTGAAAACAGCAAAACAAACAAAATAAAAAAGTTTGAAAAAGTTGTTGACAAAACAAAAAACATAAGATATAATTTTAAAAGTCAGTTCGAGAGAGTTGAAAAAACAGAAATGTTCTTTGAAAACTAAACAATGCACAATATGTTTTCTAACATAAACGAATGTGCGGTATCTGCTGTATAGCAGATTACCTAATAAATTCTTTTTAAACAGATAATTAAAGAGCCAATCGGTTCTTCGAAAAATAATTTTTTTGGAGAGTTTGATCCTGGCTCAGGACGAACGCTGGCGGCGTGCTTAACACATGCAAGTCGAACGGGGTGTTTATTTCGGTAAACACCAAGTGGCGAACGGGTGAGTAACGCGTAAGCAATCTACCTTCAAGATGGGGACAACACTTCGAAAGGGGTGCTAATACCGAATGAATGTAAGAGTATCGCATGAGACACTTACTAAAGGAGGCCTCTGAAAATGCTTCCGCTTGAAGATGAGCTTGCGTCTGATTAGCTAGTTGGTGAGGGTAAAGGCCCACCAAGGCGACGATCAGTAGCCGGTCTGAGAGGATGAACGGCCACATTGGGACTGAGACACGGCCCAGACTCCTACGGGAGGCAGCAGTGGGGAATCTTCCGCAATGGGCGAAAGCCTGACGGAGCAACGCCGCGTGAACGATGAAGGTCTTAGGATCGTAAAGTTCTGTTGTTAGGGACGAAGGGTAAGAATCATAATAAGGTTTTTATTTGACGGTACCTAACGAGGAAGCCACGGCTAACTACGTGCCAGCAGCCGCGGTAATACGTAGGCGGCAAGCGTTGTCCGGAATTATTGGGCGTAAAGGGAGCGCAGGCGGGAAACTAAGCGGATCTTAAAAGTGCGGGGCTCAACCCCGTGATGGGGTCCGAACTGGTTTTCTTGAGTGCAGGAGAGGAAAGCGGAATTCCCAGTGTAGCGGTGAAATGCGTAGATATTGGGAAGAACACCAGTGGCGAAGGCGGCTTTCTGGACTGTAACTGACGCTGAGGCTCGAAAGCTAGGGTAGCGAACGGGATTAGATACCCCGGTAGTCCTAGCCGTAAACGATGGATACTAGGTGTGGGAGGTATCGACCCCTTCCGTGCCGGAGTTAACGCAATAAGTATCCCGCCTGGGGAGTACGGCCGCAAGGTTGAAACTCAAAGGAATTGACGGGGGCCCGCACAAGCGGTGGAGTATGTGGTTTAATTCGACGCAACGCGAAGAACCTTACCAAGACTTGACATTGATTGAAAGACTTAGAGATAAGTCCCTTCTCTTCGGAGAACAAGAAAACAGGTGGTGCATGGCTGTCGTCAGCTCGTGTCGTGAGATGTTGGGTTAAGTCCCGCAACGAGCGCAACCCCTATACTATGTTGCCAGCATTACGGATGGGAACTCATAGTAGACTGCCGCGGACAACGCGGAGGAAGGCGGGGATGACGTCAAGTCATCATGCCCCTTACGTCTTGGGCTACACACGTACTACAATGGGATGAACAGAGGGAAGCGAAATCGCGAGGTGGAGCGGATCCCTAAAAGCATCTCTCAGTTCGGATTGTAGGCTGAAACTCGCCTACATGAAGTCGGAATCGCTAGTAATCGCAGGTCAGCATACTGCGGTGAATACGTTCCCGGGCCTTGTACACACCGCCCGTCACACCACGAAAGTCATTCACACCCGAAGCCGGCTAAGGGCCTATGGTACCGACCGTCTAAGGTGGGGGCGATGATTGGGGTGAAGTCGTAACAAGGTAGCCGTATCGGAAGGTGCGGCTGGATCACCTCCTTTCTAAGGAGCATGCGTTACCGAGGTAACGGCATGTGTCGAGCACATTCGAGCATTGTTTGGTTTTGAGAGAATATTTCTCTCAGATATTGATCTTTGAAAACTGCACAGAAGAAGAAATGCAAAAAAACAAATTCACCATATAAGTAGGCTGTTAATGATTTATCATTTACAGATACTATAGTTAGGACAAAAGTTCTAACCTCATTAAAAGAATTAGCTTCTCTTATGAGTTTAAAGTGGATTGAACCAAGCATTTTAGGATTTAAACAAATTACATTAGCGAAGACAAACGCAAATGACCTTAAGTAAGTTAAGTGAACAAGGGCATACGGCGGATGCCTTGGCGCCAAGAGCCGATGAAGGACGCGGTAAGCTGCGAAAAGGCATGGGTAGGAGCAAGCATCCTGTGATCCATGCATATCCGAATGGGGCAACCCACCATCAGTCATGTGATGGTACGAAAGAGGCAGACCTGGGGAACTGAAACATCTAAGTACCCAGAGGAAAAGTAATCAATTGAGATTCCCTAAGTAGCGGCGAGCGAAAGGGGAAGAGCCCAAACCATGAAACTTCGGTTTTGTGGGGTTGAGGACCGGCAAAAAGAGGAAACTTCTTAGTCGAATGGTTTGGAAAGGCCATGCACAGAAGGTAAAACACCTGTAGGCGAAAAGAAGTCAATCGGGCTGGTATCCAGAGTACTGCGAGACACGTGAAACCTTGCAGGAAGCAGGGGGGACCACCCTCCAAGGCAAAATACTACTTGGCGACCGATAGCGCATAGTACCGTGAGGGAAAGGTGAAAAGAACCCCGGGAGGGGAGTGAAATAGAACCTGAAACCGTATGTCTACAAGCAGTCGAAGCACCTTAAGAGTGCGACGGCGTGCCTATTGAAGAATGAACCGGCGAGTTACATTATGTTGCGAGGTTAAGTGGGAGACACGGAGCCGAAGCGAAAGCGAGTCTTAATAGGGCGACTAGTAACATGGTGTAGACCCGAAACCGCAGTGATCTATCCATGGTCAGGTTGAAGCGCAGGTAAAAATGCGTGGAGGACCGAACCCGTGAGTGTTGAAAAACTTTGGGATGAACCGTGGATAGGGGTGAAATGCCAATCGAACGCGGAGATAGCTGGTTCTCCCCGAAATAGCTTTAGGGCTAGCCTCAGGGAAGATTATAGACGGTAGAGCACTGATCTGGCAAGGGGGCGTAAAGCCTACCGACCCTAGTCAAACTTCGAATGGCTATAATTAAGACCCTGGGAGTCAGACTGCGAGTGATAAGACCCGTAGTCAAGAGGGAAACAGCCCAGACCGCCGACTAAGGTCCCCAATGCTGTACTAAGTGGAAAAGGATGTAAGACTTCATAAACAACCAGGATGTTGGCTTAGAAGCAGCCACCATTAAAAGAGTGCGTAATAGCTCACTGGTCGAGAGGCCTTGCGCCGAAGATGTCCGGGGCTCAAGTACAGAACCGAAGTCGCGGCAGGATTTATAATTCTGGGTAGGGGAGCGTTGTATATCCGACTGAAGGTGTACCGGAAGGAGCGCTGGAGGATATACAAGAGAGAATGCCGGTATGAGTAGCGAAAAGAACAGTGAGAATCTGTTCCACCGAAAGCCTAAGGTTTCCTGAGCAACGCTCGTCGACTCAGGGTAAGTCGGGACCTAAGCCGAGGCAAAAAGCATAGGCGATGGACAACAGGTTAATATTCCTGTACCGCTTCAAATCGTTTGAGCAATGGAGTGACACAGAAGGTAGCTTGAGCACGCGAATGGATGTGCGTGTCGAAGGTGGTAGATTGCAGTATAGGCAAATCCGTACTGTATAAGATCGAGAACTGATAGATAGACAATACTTCGGTAAAGTCAAATTCAAGTGAGCCATGCTGTCGAGAAAAGCTTCTAGTGAGAGATGAGGCGCCCGTACCGAAACCGACACAGGTAGGCGGGGAGAGAATCCTAAGGTGCGCGGGACAACCCTCGTTAAGGAACTCGGCAAATTGTATCCGTAACTTAGGGATAAGGATAGCCGGAGGATGTGAAGGGATTTACTTCTGGAGCGTCAGCCGGTGGCACAAGAGAGGCCCAAGCGACTGTTTAGCACAAACACAGGTGCCTGCAAAAGAGAAATCTGACGTATAGGTGCTGACACCTGCCCGGTGCTGGAAGGTTAAGAGGAGGGCTTAGAGGCAACTCGAAGGCTTGAATTGAAGCCCCAGTAAACGGCGGCCGTAACTATAACGGTCCTAAGGTAGCGAAATTCCTTGTCGGGTAAGTTCCGACCCGCACGAAAGGTGTAACGACTTGGGCACTGTCTCAACGAGGGACCCGGTGAAATTGAAGTACCTGTGAAGATGCAGGTTACCCGCGACTGGACAGAAAGACCCCATGGAGCTTTACTGCAACCTGACATTGATGTTCGGTAAATAACGTACAGGATAGGTGGGAGACGGAGAAGTATTGGCGTTAGCTGATATGGAGTCAACCTTGGGATACCACCCTTTATTTATTGGACCTCTAACTGAAGAAGTAACGACTCTCAGGACAGTATCAGGCGGGCAGTTTGACTGGGGCGGTCGCCTCCCAAAATGTAACGGAGGCGCCCAAAGGTTCCCTCAGCGCGAACGGAAACCGCGCAAAGAGTGTAAAGGCAGAAGGGAGCTTGACTGCGAGTCAGACACGACGAGCAGGTACGAAAGTAGGGCTTAGTGATCCGGTGGTTCCGAGTGGAAGGGCCATCGCTCAACGGATAAAAGCTACCCTGGGGATAACAGGCTAATCTCTCCCAAGAGTCCATATCGACGGGGAGGTTTGGCACCTCGATGTCGGCTCATCACATCCTGGGGCTGGAGCAGGTCCCAAGGGTTGGGCTGTTCGCCCATTAAAGTGGTACGTGAGCTGGGTTCAGAACGTCGTGAGACAGTTCGGTCCATATCCATCGCGGGCGTAAGAGACTTGAAGGGGGCTGCTCCTAGTACGAGAGGACCGGAGTGGACGGACCAATGGTGTACCAATTATCCCGCCAGGGGTACAGTTGGGTAGCTACGTCCGGAAAAGATAAACGCTGAAAGCATCTAAGCGTGAAACTTGCCTTAAGATGAGGTCTCCCGAAGCGAAAGCTTGAAAGACACCTTGAAGATGACGAGGTTGATAGGCCAGGAGTAGAAGTTCAGTAATGAATGTAGCGTACTGGTACTAATAAGTCGAGAGCTTGACTTAAAAAAAAGAAATGACTTGGAGCAAAGTAATCTTCTGAGTGGTTTTGAAAGATTAATATCTTTCAAAAAAGAAAAGAGAATATCTGGTGACGATGCCTAAATGGTTCCACCTGTACCCATACCGAACACAGTAGTTAAGCATTTAGAGGCCGAAAGTACTTGCATGGAGACGTGCTGGGAGGATAGGAAGTTGCCAGTTAAGAAAAAGCACTGAATATTTCAGTGCTTTTTTCTTTATATTTAGGATTTATATATGATATTATAAAAGTATAGAAACATTTTATTAAAAGATGTTTTTATACTTTTTTTATTTTATAGATAAAGGGAGTTGCTATTTATGAAAAATAATCAAAATTTACTCCATACAAAGCTGATTATTTGTGACTATTGTATGGAGTAATAAAGTCACAATATATTGGCTTTGTTTCTTGATATATTATCAAGGGGGAGCCATAATGAAATATATTAATGCAAATGTGATATTACCAGAAAAACTAATAGAAGAAATACAAAAATATATTCAAGGTAAATATATTTATATTCCTATGATGAATTGTCAATCCAAGTGCGACACTTCTTTTAAAAATAAATTAAATGGATTATCCCAATTTAAACATTTTCTTGGTCTACTATTTAATAGTATTAATTTTTCTATTAAATCATCATTAGATATTTTTCCTAAATCTGTTTTCTTTGGATAATATTCTCTTAATAACCCATTTGAATTTTCGTTACTACCTCTTTGCCATGCTGCATAAGCATCTGCAAAATATACTTTTATATTTAATTTTTCTACTTCTTTGTAACATGCAAATTCTTTTCCTCTATCTGTTGTAAATGTTTTTAATGCCTTTTTTGGTAGTACTTTCACTAACTTTTTTATTGCTTTTAGCATTGATGATGCTGTTCTATCTTTTATTTTTATTGCCACATAAAATCTTGTTTTTCTTTCCACAAACGTTGCTAAACAAGCTTTAGCTTTTCCTCTACTAGATACTATGGTATCTAACTCCCAATGTCCAAATGTTTTTCTACTTTTTACATCTTTTGGTCTAGTTGTGATACTATTTCCTATTAAGAATTTACCACGTGTTTCCTTTTTTCTACGTTTTCCTTTATGTCGTAAATTCTTAAATGAAATACCTTTTAATTTACCAATATAAATCCAGTTATAAATAGTTTTAAAGGAAAGTTTACCATTTAAAAGTGCATTAGAAATCTGTTCTGGAGACCAATTTTCATGTAATTTTTCGGAAATAAGATTAGAAAGAACATCATTATATTTACTAGAGTGAGAAGAATTTTTACGACGTTTAAGATAGTTATTGTGAGCAGATATAGAGACATATTCATTTTTAATTTTATTACGAGATAGTTCTCGAGCAATAGTAGAATGATGACGATGCAAAAATTTAGCAATAAAACGAGTAGAATAACCTAAAATAGAAAGAACCTCTATACGAATACGTTCAGATATGGTAAGATGATGATAGCTCATTATGAATTTTCCTTTCGTGTGGATTTGGTGTGGTAACTTTATTTTACACGAAAATTCATAATGAGTTTTTTATTTTTCTAGGTGTCGCACTTCATTATACAATCTATCATTTAAAATTTAGTGTATAAAGCGATAGCCTTTCCTAGTATGCGGAAATTATCGCAATTATTTTTAGAGAAAATCATTGGTTTATATTTAGGATTTTCAGAGCGCAGTTGCACTGTATCATCTACGAAATAAACACGCTTTAGAGTAGCACTATCATTGACTAAGACAGCAGCGATTTCTCCATTTTCTACAGTTGATTGTTGTTTGATAAAAACGATATCACCATCATTGATGCGAGCATTAATCATGCTATCACCATGGATACGTAGACAAAATCAGCATCATTATCATCATAAGGCAAATAACCTTCAATATTTTCTTGAGCTAAGATGGGAATACCAGCAGCGATTTTGCCTAAGATAGGAAGTCGTTTAATATTTTCTTCGCTAGAAGTATCTTCCAAGAAAATATTTGGAGATACATTTAAGACTTCAGCTATTTTTAGGATATTTTTATATTTGGGCTGATAATTTCCCGATAAGTATTCGCTGATAGAAGATTTATTAATTTTAGTTAAACGTGCTAGTTCATTTTGTTTCATAATTTTTTTTTTGAAGTAATTTTTTTAAAGTAATCGCAAATGTTGACATAGCTTCACCACCTGTATTATTCAGCTTTTAAAGGTCGCATGAATAAATTTAATAATTCTTCTTTAGGATTTTTATGATTGATTACAATTTCATTGATAACAGCGCAAATTGGTAATTCTACATGATGTTTATCAGCAAGTTTTAAGAGAGCTTGCATAGTGTAAATACCTTCGGCTAATTTGCTAAATGGTTTGTTTAAGACAAAATCTTCACCGAAACAACGGTTATTGCTATATGCTGAAAATAAAGTAGCTTCATAATCTCCAAGATGGCTAAGACCATATACTGTCATATTATTTCCGCCTAAAGCTTTGATTAAATTGGATAATTCATAAGTACCACGTGCCATTAGAGCGCCTTTTAAGCTAGTGTAGTGCATACCATCGAGCATACCGGCAGCAATACCTACTACATTTTTGGCAGCAGCTCCAATCTCTGTACCGATTAAATCTTCGCTATAGTAAAAACGAATTAAATCACTGCTAAAAATATTAATAATATGTTTACTGATATCTGTATTTTTGGCTGAAATAACCATGCAATTAGGAATGCCTTTTAAGAAATCTTGAACATGACCAGGGCCTACCCAAACACCTACATTGCAATCTTCGCCAATTTCTTCAGTGAATACTTCAGATAGACGCTTTCCTGTTGAAATTTCAAGACCTTTCATACATAGAATAAATGTTTTTTGCATATATAAATCAGTCTTTTTGATTTCCTTAGCTAGGTTTCGCAATTGCTGAGAGCTGATGGAGATGATGATTGTATCAGCAAAATTTAATGCGAGTTTCAAATCATTTGTATAAGTAATATCAGGAGATAGACTAAGGTATTCATTTTGATGTGTAGTTTGTAGTTGTTCTAGATGTTTAGAGCCTTCTCTACCCCAGATTTTTACATTATGACCAATATGATTGGCATACCAAGCATGAAAGCTTGCCCAACGACCACAGCCAAGAACAGATATATTCATAAAAAAGCCTCCTAGAATTTTATTTTTTGTATTAATTAATCTTCTTAAGAATATGTCATTTTTGTGATTTATTTCATAACTATTAATTATATCATAGCAAAAAAAGTAGAAGATATATATTGGGAATAGTGATTTTATTTTTATGTAGGCAAAGCGTATTTGTTCAACTTTCTGATCTATGCTAAAATAAGATATAAAAAGATCAATAGATATGGGGTGTGGGTATGAATTTCAAATTTTTGCATAGTAATATATATGTTTTAGATTTAGAAAAATCAATTGATTTTTATAATAAAGCCTTAGGCTTGAAAGAAGTAGACCGTTTAGATACACCAGAATTTACTTTAGTTTATATGGGCGATGATGAAACAACTCATCAATTAGAATTATCATGGATAAAAGGTCAAAAAGAAGCTTATAATTTAGGTGATAATACATTTCATATAGCTTTTGAAGTAGACGATTATGAAAAAGCGCATGAACTCCATGAAAAAAACTGGGTTGCATTTGCTATGAAAATAAAGAAAATGGGTATTTATTTTATCAATGACCCAGATGGAAATTGGATGGAAGTATTCCTAAAGGAAGATTTTAACTTAATGGGCGAAAATCGTCTAATTTATACAAAATATTGATAAATAAAATGTAAATCATTATATAAATTCAGGTTAGGGACTAGCCGTAGAGCTTGGCAGATATAGTTAGATTACTAATTATTTTCCAAGAAGCTCTCATTTACAAATGAAGAGTAGTTCACTTTTAGATAAAAAAATGGGGCAAAATAATTCGATGGATAACAAAAATTTCAAGAAATGATTGATGAATTTACACTTGATAGCGATGCCATAAAAGATGTAGCAGCATCTTTTCGCTATGATATAGAACATGGCGTAAAAGAAACAGGAGAATCTTCTTTACGTATGTTACCATCTTATATCGGTTTACCTACTGGTAAAGAAACAGGAGAATACTTAGCACTTGATTTTGGTGGCACAAATCTTCGTGTAGTTTTAATTCGTTAGAT
>ENA-OQHN01000766-OQHN01000766.1-human-gut-metagenome-genome-assembly--contig:-NODE-766-length-10569-cov-2.377131_pt1 | contig 10569 bp, 9 predicted proteins | sample MGYA00242564_ERZ504721 | MGnify/ENA primary metagenome ERZ504721 (study PRJEB26092, sample SAMD00036212) | human gut metagenome | host: Homo sapiens | study: EMG produced TPA metagenomics assembly of...
AGGGCATACGCGCTTCCGTAAACTGGGAAGTGATGGACGTGCGCATCGTGGGTGAAGCGGCAGACGGGTTGGAGGCCATGGTGCTCATCCACGATACGGACCCGGATATCATCATTTGTGACATCCGTATGCCGAAGCTTGACGGCATTGCACTCATCAATGAGGTGCTGCCCTCTCACCCATCTCTGCAGGTCATTTTCTTCAGCGGCTATTCCGATAAAGAATACCTCAAAAACGCCATCAAGCTCGAAGCCGTGGATTACCTCTATAAGCCGTTGCAACTGCACGAGCTCATCGGCGCCGTGGAAAAAGGCCAAAAAAGAAGTGTATGAATAAGAAAGTGCATCTGCCGCAGAACGAAGCCGATCTTGCGCTTTCCCTTTTGCAGTGCAGCGAAAACGAGATCCCGTCTGATCTGCCGCTGGATCTGCATGCGCCGCTCGTGACTGTCATTGTGCAGATGAATACGGCGGGCGAGCACATAGCAGACCGCGCGTACGACAATCAGCTCGACGATCTGCTTTTGGCTTCTCGCCACTACTTGGCGTTCCAAACGGTCGCGGCGCGCATGTTCGATGGTAAATTTGTGATGTCCTGCGCGGGTAAGGGCTACATTCTGCACGCGAATGTTTCGCAGGACTTTTTAAACCGCAAAACGGCGGAGGTGAAGCTCAGCCCGTTCTTCACCACGCTCGACAGCGGTCAGGCCGATGTGGTCGTCGGCGTGAGCAATTTGTGCACGGATTTCAAATATCTGCGCGAAGCATATGACGAAGCCCGCGCAGCGGTGCGCGCCGCGTTCCTGCTCGGCTACGGGCGCGTAATCTTTTACAGAGATTTGAGCCAAAAGCCGTTTGTGCCCTCGCAGGATATGCAGCGCGAGCTGTACGACCGCATTTTGGCAAACGATTTCACGCAAGCTACAAATTTCCTTAACAGCTATATTGATTCACTTTCCGCCTGCCGCGAGCAGGATATTCCGCAGATTCGCGAGGCGCTCGCGTCCATTGCATATTGGCTCAGCCGTCAGGGCAAGCAGAACGAGCAGGACGGCAGCCAGTATATTTCGGAGTTCATTCACTTTGCGCCGAGCCTTTCCGTCGTGCACGATTATCTGCTCGCACAGCTGCAAAAGCACATCGACAGCATCTCGAACCTCGATAACAAAAGTCGCATCGTGCTCGAAGTGGAGCAGTATATCACGCAAAATTACGATAAGGAACTCTCCATTCGTGAGATCGCTCAGCGCGTTTTCGTAACGCCGAACTACCTTTGCTACCTTTATAAAAAGAACACCAAGCGCACACTGAACCAGTTTATTCTGGATACCAAAATGAAAAAAGCCCGGAAGTTTGTGTGCGAGACGAATATGAAGTTCGGCGAGATCGCCGATGCGCTCGGCTACGCGAACCAGAACTACTTCACGCGTTTGTTCACGAAGTATTTCGGCGAAAGCCCGCGTGCGTACCGCAACAAATACGGCAGCATCTCCTTTTCCGGCACGGAGGGCGAATGATGATGAACCCTTTCTCCTACCTTGCGCTGCGGTATAAAAACTGTTCTATACACGTAAAGCTCTTTGCGTCGTACTTTCTTCTCATTTTATTCCCATCATTGCCCACACAATGTTCGCCACCTACCAGAGCACAAAGATCATCGAAAAGCAATCGATGGAAATCACAGGGCTTTACTTACAGCAGACGGAAAATGAGCTTGAATCTGAGCTTAACCGCCTTGCGACCATATCCTCCTCCGTGGCGCAGCTTTCGGATGTGCATGAGGTGTTGGAAAAGCAAGATAGCAACATCAGCTTCAGCGAAGAATACGATGACATAAATGCGTTGTACAAAACAATTGAATCCACACGCACGCTGTACGGCGTATATCAAATCCGGCTTTATATCAGCGATTCGTTTCGGTATAGCCGCAGTCACTACATTACGTATCCGTTAAGCGAAATTTCCGATGCGGATTGGTATAAACGGCTTTTGGCCGAACACGGCATGCGGGCGTTTTTGCCGCCGAGCACATTTCGTCAGCCGCTGTCGAAGCCGCAGGAGGTTCTGTCCGTTGTCACGCTCATTCGCAGTCGCAAGGATATCAACACGGTCCTCGGTGCGGTGCGCGTGGATATTTTGAAAAGCGATGTATTAAACATGCTGCGCCATGGCAACTACACCGAACCGAGCGCGGCCTATCTTGTAGACGAAAACCTCAATATCATTTGCGGTGCGGACAGCTCTCTGACGCTTTCCGATGAAGAGCTTGCGGCTGATATTCATGAGCTTCAAAAAGAAACGGGTTCATTTTCCGGTGTGCAGACGCAGGGCGAATCGGTGTTCGGTCTTTCCGCGCCCGTTTTCGACGGCTGCCGCATATTCACGGTCGCTTCCATGAATAACCTGCTTTCTCCCGTCAAAGATCTACGCAATCAAATGATTGTGCTGACCATCATCATCAGCGTAATCGCGTTCATTCTCTCCTATGTCTACGCAAAATACAGCACGCGGCGTATCAAAACGCTTGCAAAGCAGGTGCAGCGTGTAGAAAACGGCGATTTAAATGTAAGTTGTATCGTGGACAGCGATGATGAGATCGGCGAGCTGCAAAACAGCTTCAATTTCATGGTGCGGCGCATCAGCGTACTGATTGACGAGCGGTATAACCTCGGCAAAAACCTGAAGGACATGGAGCTGCGCGCCCTGCAGGCCCAGATCAACCCGCATTTTCTCTATAATACACTCGATCTAATCTCTTGGAAAGCGACCGCAAACGGCGATATGGAGACGGTGGACATCGTTGTGAAGCTTGCGCGTTTTTACCGCCTCAGTCTCAGCAACGGCAGCGATTTCCTGCCGCTCAGTGACGAGGCGGAGCACGTGCGACTGTTTGTGGAGCTGACGAACCTGAGCCGCGGCCGCACGGTGGAGCTCATCACGAAAATCGATCCGTCTATTGCAGATTACCCCATCATGAAGCTCATTTTGCAGCCGATCGTGGAAAACAGCCTGTTTCACGGCTTATATGAGCTCGATGACCGCGCAGGTGTCATCTGCCTTTCCGCCGAGCGCATCGGCAGCTATGTGCAGATCCGCATACAGGATAACGGCATCGGTATGGATAAAGGCAAGCTGACAGAGATCCTTGCCAAAAAGGATAAGCCCGTCGTAAACACTAAGCGCGGCGGCTACGGCATCGGCAATATTTTGGAGCGCCTGCACATTTATTACGATGATGATTTTATGTTTGAGATCGATTCCGCCATTCTGGTCGGCACCACGGTGACGATCCGCGTCCCCTATTCCCGCAACGATTCCCCGCAGATCCACGCGGAGCGCCCCATCGGCGGCGCAGAGCAAAATTGATGCTTTATATCGATTTTTACTAAAATACTACGCACTGCATATTCACCTCTTGTTTTTTTCGCTTGTCTTCGTTATCTTTAAAGCAGCGCAGCGTTTATCTGCCTGATCTAAAGATGAAAAGAGGTTCAACATGTATACCCTTAGATCCCGTTCCATTCCGCTCAATACCGATTACGACGTGATCGTGGTTGGCGGCGGCCCCTCGGGCTGCACGGCGGCGGCCGCAGCGGCGCGCACCGGCGCAAAAACGCTTTTACTGGAAGCAACCGGCTCGCTCGGCGGCATGGGCACTTCCGGATTAGTCCCCGCATGGTGTCCGTTTTCGGATAAAGAGAGAATCATTTACCGCGGTCTTGCCGAGACCGTTTTCGAGCGCTCGAAGGCACTTTCTCCGCACGTGGCACCGACCGACGTTGACTGGGTGCCGATTGACCCGGAGGGGCTGAAACGCATCTATGACGACCTGATGCAGGAATACGGCGTTACGGTGCTGTTCAACACATTTCTCTGCGACGTGGATGCCGAAAACGGCGAAGTGCACGCCATTGTAACGGCGAACAAAGCCGGGTTCACGGCATACAGCGCCAAAACGTATATCGACTGCACCGGTGACGGCGACCTTGCCGTATGGGCGGGTGCAAGGTACGAGTTTGAAGAAGACGGCGAGCCGATGCCCTCCACCTTGTGTTTTTATTTTGTCCAATGTAGACTTGTATGCCTACTTATATCACCCGAAATACGGGCACAGAAATGGCGGCATACACCCAAACAACAAAAAAAGCTTTACACACCTGCTGCCGAACGACGACCGTTTCCCGGAAATCTTAGACACGCACCTGTGCAACAACATCATCGGCCCGAATACGGTCGGCTTCAACGCCGGGCACTTGTTCGGACTTGATTCTACCGACCCGAAATCAGTCTCTGAAGTGATGATGCGCGGCAGACGCATTGCAAAACAGTACCGCGATGCCCTCGCAACTTATTTCCCGGAGGCCTTCGGCAACGCGTACCTTGTTGCCACTGCGCCCGTGATGGGCGTGCGCGAAAGCCGACGCATCGCCGGCGATTACAAGCTGACCGTGGAGGATTACGTTACGAAAGCCGATTTTCCGGACGAGATCTGCCGCAACAGCTATTATCTCGACGTGCACTATACGCTCGAGGAAGCGAAGCTTGCAGCCGTCGGCAAGATCGACGGTGAAAAGCGTGATGCCCGCTACGGCCCGGGCGAGTCGCACGGCATTCCCTACCGCGCTTTGCTGCCGCAGGGCGTGAAAAACGTGATCGTCTCCGGGCGTTCCATTTCGTGTGATAAGCGCATTCAGGGCTCTGTGCGTGTGATGCCCGTGTGCCTCACAATGGGGACAGCCGCGTTTGCTGCAAATGCAAACGGCGACGTACATGCGGTCGATACAGATAAATTGAGAGAAACACTGCGCGAAAACGGCGCGTATTTTCACTAAAACACAACGGAGGAGTTTAACATGAAATATGATGTGATCGTAGTCGGCGGCGGTTTTGCCGGTACCGCAGCAGCGGTCTCCGCTGCAAGGGAAGGCGCAAAGGTGCTGCTTTTGGAGAAAAGCGGATTTCTCGGCGGTGCAGCCGGAAATTGCTACGTCAACCCCTTTATGGGCTACACAACGAAAATCGACGGCAAAACGACGCTGCTTTCCGACGGTATTTTTACCGAGATTCTGGATCGCCTCGAGAAAAAGGGCGGACTGATGACGAACCGCGTGACGTTCAGCGAAGAAGTTTTAAAGCTCGTCTTCGATGAAATGACCGAAGAGAGCGGCGTAGATGTGCTGTTCCACGCCTACCTGCTGCGTGCCGAGCGCGACTGTGACCGCATTATGTCCGTGACAATCCTGGGCAAGGGCGGCGAAGTGACCTTTGAGGCCGACTATTTCATCGATGCCACGGGCGACGCCGATCTGACGGCATGTGCCGGTGCACCGTACCGCATTGGCCGCGAGGAAGACAATCTTTGTCAGCCGATGACGCTGTGCTTCCGCATGTCCGGCGTAGACGTTGACCTCGCGTTCAAAAACACGGAGAAGATCAACGCGCTTTACAGAAAATTCCGTGAGGACGGCAAAATCAAAAACCCGCGCGAAGACGTGCTGAAATTCAAATATGTCGCAGACGGCGTACTGCACCTCAACTCTACGCGCATTGTGAAGCGATCGCCGTTCGATCTTTATGACTTAAGCTTTGCCGAGCGCGAAGCCCGCCGCCAAATGTTCGAGCTTTACACGTTCCTCAAAGAAAACTGCGAGGGGTTTGAAAACAGCACGCTGCTGTCCTCCGCCCCGGAGATCGGCGTGCGCGAAAGCCGTATGATCGACGGTGTGTACACGCTGACGGTCACGGATCTCAAGGATTGCGTACATTTTGAAGACGGTATTGCGGCGTGTAACTATGATATTGACATTCACAACCCGGAGGGCACCGGCACGAGCCATTATTACTTCAAAGAGGGCACGTATTACACCATTCCCTATCGAAGCCTGATGCCGAAGAACATCAAAAACCTGCTTGCAGCCGGCCGCTGCATTTCCGGCAGTCACGAGGCACAGGCATCATTCCGTATTATGCCCACGTGTTGCAGCACGGGTGAAGCCACCGGTGTTGCGGCTGCCGTTGCCGCGCAGGAACACACCGATTTCCCGGAAACGGACGTGAAGAAAATTCAAGCATTGCTGCGTAAGCACCACGCGTTTATCGGCGAGTAAAATCTGAAAATACAGCGAAAAACCCTCGACATCTGAAATGTGCTTCAGCTTGTCGGGGGTTTTCTATCGTTCGTCCCTTATGCGTTTTTCAGTGTTTCGGCAAGGTCTTCGAGCGCGCGAGCGGAAAGCGCGGCGTAGCGCTCTTTTTTGTCACGAATGTGCGGCTCAATGACGGGCAGAATGCCGAAGTTCGCACCCATCGGCTGGAAATCTTTCGAGGGACTGTGCGCGGCGTGCTCTGCAAGTGAGCCCATCATGGTAGTGATGGGCAAAATGAGCGGCGCTTTGCCCTCTAAACGGCGCACGGCGTTGCGTCCCGCAAGCAAGCCGGACGACGCCGATTCCATATAGCCCTCCACGCCGGTCATCTGCCCCGCAAAGAACAGCTCCGGGCGCGTGCGCATGGAGAAATCCGCGTTCAAAAGCTTCGGCGAATCGAGGAACGTGTTGCGGTGCATCACGCCGTAGCGCATGTACTCGGCGTTTTTCAGGCCGGGAATCATACCGAACACGCGCTTTTGCTCGGGAAATTTCAAGTTTGTCTGGAATCCTACAAGATTGAACAGCGTTTTTTCTGCGTTTTCGGTGCGCAGCTGCACCACGGCCCACGGGCGGTGACCCGTGCGGGGGTCGCGTAAGCCGACCGGCTTCAACGGGCCGAAGCGAATCGTATCGTGTCCGCGCTGTGCCATGACTTCAATGGGCATGCAGCCCTCGTAGACCTTCGGGTTCATCACGTCAAAATCGTGAATGGGCGCGCGCTCCGCGGTGATAAGCGCTTCATAAAACGCATCGTACTCCTCTTTGTTCATCGGGCAGTTGATGTAATCGTCGTCGCCTTATCGTAGCGGGAGGCCGTGAAGCAGTGCTCCATATCAAGGCTTTCACGCGTGACGATCGGTGCGGCGGCATCGAAAAAGCTGAGCGCACCGCCGCATAAGTTCGTGATCTGTTCGGCAAGCGTGTCGCTCGTCAGCGGGCCGCTTGCAATAACGGTCACGCCCTCTGCGGGAATTTCCGTCACTTCGCCGTGCATCACTTCGATGTTCGGATGCTCCGTGATCGCTTTTGTGACGAGCTCTGAAAAGCGGTCGCGGTCAACGGCGAGCGCGCCGCCTGCGGGCACGGCGGTTTTATCCGCACAGGCAACGAGCAGAGAATCCATGCGGCGCATTTCCTCTTTCAAAAGCCCGGCGGCGCTGTCGATGCGCGCAGCCTTCAAAGAATTCGAGCAGATGAGCTCCGCAAACCCGGCGCTTTTATGCGCGGGCGAAAACTTCTGTGGCTTCATCTCGAAAAGGCGCACAGGATACCCCGCCTGCGCAATCTGCCACGCCGCTTCGGAGCCGGCAAGACCCGCGCCGATGACGGTGACGGTCTGCTTATTCTCCATCTTTCTCCCCCGCGTCGTCCTTATTGAACGTGTAAGTGCAGCCCGGCGTTACGCAGTAGAGCGTCTGGGCTTTGTCTTTTTTCTTTAAGAGCACCTTACCGCAGACCGGGCAGGTCTTGTCGGACGGCGCGTCCCAAGAGACGAAATCGCACTTCGGGTAGTTGTCGCAGCCGTAGAACACACGGCCGCGCTTCGATTTTTTCTCGATGATCTTGCCGCCGCACTTCGGGCACTTTGCACCCGTATCGTTGACGATTTTCTGCACGGTCTTGCACTCCGGGTAGCCGGAGCAGGCGATAAACTTGCCGTAGCGGCCGAATTTGACGACCATCGGCTTGCCGCAGTTCGGGCAGACAAGGTCGGTCTTGTCTTCTTCAAGCTGAATCTTCACGCCGTCCATTTCGGTCTTCGCCTTTTTGAGCGTCTTCTCAAAGTCGTCATAGAAGTCGTGCAGCGTGTGCACCCAGTCTTCCTGACCGCTCTGTACTTCGTCAAGCTCTTTTTCAACGGCGGCGGTGAACTTGATATTCACAATGTCCGGGAAACGCTCTTTCATCAGCTTTGTAATGACTTCGCCGAGCTCGGTGGGCTTAAAGGACTTACCTTCGCGCGTGACGTATTCGCGGCTCGTGATGGTTGTGATGGTCGCAGCATACGTGGACGGGCGGCCGATGCCGTTTTCCTCCAGCGTCTTGATGAGCGAGGCTTCAGTAAAGCGTGCGGGCGGCTGTGTAAAGTGCTGCGTACCCTTGAGGTCGCGGACTTTCAGGGACATGCCTGCTTCAAGCTTCGGCAGGTCTTTGCCCTTTTCTTCTTCCACGTCGCGGCCCTCTTCGTAGAGCACAGTGTAGCCGTCAAACGCGACGTTGTAGCCGCTTGCTTTAAAATATAATCGCCTGCGGTGATGACCGCCTGCGTGGTGTTCAAAACACAGTTAGCCATCTGGCACGCGACAAAGCGCTCCCAAATGAGCTTATAAAGCTTGTACTGGTCTTTTGTAAGGGAAGATTCCACGTCCTTCGGTGTGAGTGCGACAGAGGTGGGGCGAATGGCCTCGTGACCGTCCTGTGCGTTGGCACGCGCCTTATAATGGCGTGGCTTAGAAGGCAAATACTGCTTGCCCCAGCGCTCGCCGATGAACTGCACAGCCTCCTGCACGGCGTCTTCGGAAATGCGCAGAGAGTCGGTACGCATATAAGTGATGAGACCCACGGCACCCATGCCCTCAATGTCCACGCCTTCGTAAAGCTCCTGCGCGGCTTTCATCGTGCGCTTCGCCTGAAAGCCCAGCTTGCGCGAAGCTTCCTGCTGCAAGGTGGATGTGATGAACGGCGGTGCAGGCTGCTTGTTCTTCTTGCCTTTTTTGACGGACTCCACCATGAACGCGGCGGATTCGAGGTCGGCAAGGATTTTATCGGACTGCTCTTTGTTCGTGATTTTAATCTCGCCGTTTTTTATCGCCGTAGAACGATGCGCCGAAAATGCTGCGGGAACCCTCAGCGGTCAGGCGTGCATCGATAGACCAGTATTCTTCGGGCTTAAACTTGCGGATCTCTTCCTCGCGGTCCACGATGATGCGCAGTGCAACAGACTGCACACGGCCTGCGGAAAGACCGCGGCGAATCGTTTTTGCGAGGAACGGGCTGAGCGAATAGCCCACAAGGCGGTCGAGAATGCGGCGCGCCTGCTGGGCGTTCACAAGGTTCTGGTCGATGGAACGCGGGTGCGCCATGCCCTCCGTGATGCCGGTTTTCGTAATCTCGTTGAACGTGACACGGTTGTGGTAATCCTCGTCAAGGCCGAGGATATACGCAAGGTGCCAGGAGATTGCTTCGCCTTCGCGGTCGGGGTCGGTCGCGAGATACACGGTATCGGCCTCTTCGGCCGCTTCCTTCAGTTCGGAAACAAGCTTCTCCTTTCCCTTGATGATGGCATATTTCGGCTTGAAATCGTTTTTCACGTCCACGCACAGGCGCGCCTTCGGCAGATCGCGCACATGGCCCATGGAAGCGATGACTTCATAGTCGCCGCCCAGATATTTCTTGATCGTTTTCGCCTTGGCAGGCGACTCAACGATAACGAGTTTCGACATGGTTTTCTATCTCCTATTCTGTATCTATTTAAACCGCACAGCGAATGTGCGAGTGGAAGAATCATGTATTAGGTGCATTTGAAAACAAAGAAAATGCGAAACGGACAAGCTTTCGATTTTTCAAATACACCTTAGTATAGCGTACTTTTACGCCCTTTGTAAACCTCTGGCCGGGATAAGTTTAATGAGGCCGAAAAGCTCGAGCTCCGTGAGTGCCGCCAAAATTTTCCCCGTGGGCATGCCCAGTTCAAGCTCCAGCTCGGAAGCGTGCTTGGGGGTATCGTTCAGTACGGCGTAAACGGTTTTTGCATCTTCAGAAACGTTTTGCAAAAGGTTGTTTTCGGGCGCAGGGATCGGCTCGGCAGGCTTCTTCTCTGCTATTTCGGGCTCCTTTTCTGCATCGGAAAGCGACGCAATCTTCGGGCGAACGCGGGAGACATGGGAGATATTTTCCGCTGTGCGGGCAAGCTGTTCTATACGCTCCTGTCTGCGGCGGGAAGCAAACGGCTTTAAAACATCCTCTGCAGTGTAAATGCGCGCTGCACCGTCCTCTTCCAGTGCGATACAGCCGGAAAACGCTTTCTCGTCTTCGCCAATGAATACGAAAACCTCGCGATTCTGCTCTAAAGCATACTTTGCGGTGATGAGTGCACCGCTCTTTTTTGGCGCTTCCGCAATGAGCACGCCGTGCGCCATGCCGGAGATCAGCCGGTTGCGCACCTGAAACGCGCCGCGCTGCACAGGCGTGTGCATGGGATATTCCGTGACAAGTGCACCGCCGAAATCGACGATCTCGCGGCGCAAAATGGCGTTGTCCATAAGATACGGATATTCGAGCCCGCACGGCAAAATTGCGATTGTCTTGCCGCGGCCGTTCAGTGCACCCTTGTGTGCCTCGGAATCAATGCCGAGCGCGCCGCCGCTGATAACAACGGCGTTTTTGAGCGCAAGCCCGTAGGCGATCTCTCTTGCGGCATT
>ENA-OQHN01000767-OQHN01000767.1-human-gut-metagenome-genome-assembly--contig:-NODE-767-length-10565-cov-4.260395_pt1 | contig 10565 bp, 6 predicted proteins | sample MGYA00242564_ERZ504721 | MGnify/ENA primary metagenome ERZ504721 (study PRJEB26092, sample SAMD00036212) | human gut metagenome | host: Homo sapiens | study: EMG produced TPA metagenomics assembly of...
TCTTACTCTTCCACAAAACACCGCGTCAGATCGTCCAGCGTCTCGCGGCGGCGGATAAGCTTGGGCGTGCCGTCGCTGGTGATGAGCACTTCGGCGGCGCGGGGGCGCTGGTTGTAGCTGGAAGACATCACGAAACCGTAGGCCCCTGCGTCGAGCGCGGCGACGATGTCGCCTTCCTTGATGAGCGGCAACATGCGCTTCTTGGCGAGGATGTCGCCGCTTTCGCAGATGTTGCCGACGATGCTCTGTTCGACGAGGTCGGTATCAGGCTCGCCGCCGTCGCGGAAAATCTCGATGTCGTGGAACGAGTCATACATGGCGGGACGCACAAGCACGTTGAAACCGAGGTCGGTACCCACGTAACGGTTTTCGCCGTTGAACTTGGTCGCGTGCACGGTGCCGAGCAGCACGCCGCACTCCGCGACGACGTAACGGCCGGGCTCGATGAAGAACTTGCCTTTGTAGCCGGTTTCCTCGACCCATGCGGACAGCAGTGCGTGAAGCCGGCGGCCGAGTTCGGCCATATCAAGGCGGGGCTCTTCCTCATACTTGCGGTAGGGGATGCCGAGGCCGCCCCCGAAGTCGATGATCTCAATGCCGGGGAGCAGATCGGCAAGATCCGACTGGACGAAGTGCAACAGGAATTCGATAGCGTTGAGATAATTGTCCGGCTCCATGAACAGCGAACCGATGTGCTGGTTCACCCCGGCGAGCGTCAGGCTGTGCTTCTTGAGCAGGGCGCGGACCTCATCCAGTGAGGTGGGATCGATGCCGAACTTGGTTTCCTTTCCGGCTGTGATGACCTTTTTGTGATGCCCGGCCCCGATGCCGGGGTTGATGCGGATCATCACCTTGCCGCCGGGGTTGACCTTGCCGTACTGGTCGAGCTGCGACAGGGAATCCACGCTGACGATGAGGCCGTTGTCCGCGGCGTTCTTCATTTCTTCGGCGGAAACGTTGTTGCAGACGTACAGGAGGCGGTCGGGCGTGAACGGCCCGCAGCTTGTTGATATGCAGTTCGCCGGGCGACATGGCGTCGGCGTGGCAGCCTTCTTCACGGACGATGCGCAGGAGGGCGAGGTTCGTGTTGGCTTTGGCGGAGTAGTTGACATGAAATCCCGGAAGGCTGGAAAGGCCGAGCAGTTCCCGGCAACGCTGGCGCAGCACGTCTTCATTGTAGACGTAGAGAGGGGTACCGTATTGGGCGGCGAGTTCCTGCGGCGTCGTGTTTCCAAAAAAGCGGACCTTGTCGGTCTGGGCGGAGCGAACGTTTGACATGGATTGTCCTCTGAATGGCAAAAGATTACGGGGCAAAAGTAACAGGCTGCACGGTGCTGTCAATAGAAGAAGGGATGTACGATAAAATACAATGTATTTTCGTATGTTAAGGATGTACAAGATTGTCATGCCCGATGGGCGGCAGGGTGCCCCCGAAAGGATATTTGACTTTCCGCCTTTCTGGGGACATGGTAGAACATCAAACTACATTAAGGAGCCTTTCATGGCAGTCAAAGACGGCAACACCGTTCGCGTGCACTATACAGGGACTTTTTCCGACGGAGAGGTATTCGATTCTTCCAGAGAGCGTGAGCCGCTGGAATTTACCATTGGCGACGGAAGCCTGATCCCCGGTTTTGAGGATGCGCTGCTCGGACACAATGCGGGCGACCGTTTCACGGTTACCATTCCCGCCGATGAGGCTTATGGGGAGCATCTGGAAGAACTCCTCATGGAAGTGCCCGTGAGCGAAGTCCCCGAAGACATCAAGCCCGAGGTGGGCATGATGCTTCAGATCGCCACCGATGACGGCGACATGGAAGTGCAGATCGTCGAAGTGAACGACAAGGTCGTGGTGCTTGACGCCAACCATCCGTTGGCTGGAGAAGACCTGACCTTCGACATTGAAGTTATCGACGTCAAATAGGCTTTGCGCATAAGCTCCGATTCGGTTATTCTGAATCGGAGCTTTTTTTATGAAGGCGTTTTTCACAGAGAAAGGGCAGAGGGAACGACTGAGCGGGTCGCCTTTTGCTTCGGACATCAGGCCCTGGAGGAGACATGAAAGTTGTTTTCGAGATCACCGGGTTGAGTTGTGACCTTGCGCTTCATCCCATCTCGCCCCAGACGGCGGAGAGTATGCGTGAGGGCGGGCGCGACATCTACAGCCAGAAGTACATGAACTGGTGGCGCAGGGGCAACACGCGCACGTTCGGGATGCGTCTCAACGAGTCTTCCGAGATCCGTTTGCAGGTGGATGGAGAGGACGTTTCGTTCAACGCCAATCTTCTGTACCGAAACGTGTACACGCTGCGCCAGCGTATGTACCTTTCCAGCAAGGCTCAGTTCCTGGCCGTTCTGGGCTATGACAACGAGACCTGCACATTCCGCTGGATTTGGGAAAACATCGACCATTTCGATGCGTCCAAGTTCAACTTTGTCGTGACGGACTGGGACAACGTCCTCGGCACCAAGGGCTACCGCGTGCTCGACAACGTGTTCTACAACGACAAGCACGCCGACGATGAGGAATGGCTGAACCCGAGCGGTTTCACCCTGATGGACCCCATCGTCATCGACCTCGAGGACGTCCGCCGCGAGATCGAAGAAGAACTCAAGGGAACCGCCAACTACGGTCGGTAAGAGGTGCGCCGGGAAAACCTTTTCCCGGCATGTTGAGCAGGGAAGCCTCCGTTTTGCGGGGGCTTTTTTTATGGCTGGCGGGAAGGAAGGGACTATCCGGCGACACGCAGAACGCTCTGCGGACTGATGCGCAGCTCCTCTGGTGAGGGCGGGCTCCTTGCGGGATGGCGTTCCGATGCTGTGGTGATTCCTAACCCCAAAAACATTCACGGGAACGCCGCAGGTGGGGACTGGAATGGAGTGTGCGAGAGCCAACTCCGGAAAAGGGGGGCCTTTCAATGGCAGTCTGTGTTGGAAAAGACTGCGGGCAGAGATCAGGTAAGCACGGAGGCCTTTGGAAAGGGAGGGATGGATCTCGCGTTGGCGGATTTGGGGAAGGGGACCTTTTCTAGAAAAGGTCCCCTTCCCCTACGCTTCTTACGCCTTCAAAGCCTCTCTGCTCTGGAATGTGTTGTTGCGCTGTTTATCCGTCCCGCTCCGCTTCTTCAAAGGAGGCGCGGTTCCGGTTGATGGCGGAAACCAGATCCGGCATGAGCTGCACGATTTCGTCCATATTGCCGGAGCAGGCGACCTCTTCAAGGCAGCGGGCCGGATCGTCCAGCACGCGCAGATCGTAGGTTTCGGCCAGATGTCCGATATGGGCGGCGGCTTCGCAGACCATCTGCGCGTTGCCCGATTGTTCGCCCTGGATGGCGCGCTCCAAAGCTTCATCCAGTTCTGTAAGCAAGGCACGAATGGCTTCGTCAGAGGCCTCGCTTTCCTGCTCAGCATCCTGGTGCGGGGCTTTCTGTCCGTCCTCTGTGGGAAGGGCAGGTTCCTGTTCCGGTGTTTCGGAATGGCTGGAACGGGCTGCTCCTGCGCGGCCGCTTCGCCGTCTCCTGCGGGAAGGACGGGAGGAAGGGGGGCCTCCTGAGGTTCGGGGAGGTCGATATCTTTTTCGGTGGCCGGCTGGATAACCGGAGCCACCGGTACGCCGAGCTCCACAATGTCATCAATGGCCAGCTCGTTCGTGTTTGCCGTCGGGCGCGAACCTTGTCCGCAGGGCGCGAGACAGGCCGCTTCATCCAGCAATGAACGCGGGCCGGGTAGTGGGGCTGGTCGGGCTTCCCCAAACAGATCGGGAATGGGAGCGTCCTTCTCCGCAGGCTGCGCCGGGGCGGGTTTGCGGACGGGTTCGGTCAGGTTGATGACTTCCGCTTGCGGCCCAAGCCCGAGTCCGGCCAACGAAAGTTCCGGCTGATTGCCCAGCGGTTCGTCCATGCATCAGGACGTCGTTGGAGAGGCTGCTTTTTTTGTCCGGCAGCGGCGTACCGAGCATGAGCGGTTCATCCGCCTTGTCGGTTTGGGCCGTCAGGGTCAGCGGTGCATCGTCAGTGGGATCAAGCGTCAAGGGGGCGTTGTCCCGCTTTTTTAGGGAAACCTTTTGTTCCGGTTCCAGCGTCAACGGAGCTTCCTCGGGAGTCGGCAGCGGAGCGGGCACGGTCAGCGGCTTGATGATGGGCGTGGGTTCGCCTACCCATTCATCGAGGTTGAGATCGGGCACGGTATTTAAGGGAGTGGCCGCTTCGGAACGCTGCGGAGCGGAAGCGTGTTCGGAATCAGGCCGCTTTTCCGCTTCCTTTTCCTGCGTGGGCATTGCGAGCGGAGCCTCAACCAGCTTGGCCAGTTCCTGTTCGCCGTCCTGCTTCTTGATGATAGGCATAGGTTCCCCGACCCATTCCGCGGCATTTGTCGGGGCGCTTGGCTGGGCTGGCATATGCTTGGCGCGCTCTTCCAGCGGGTTCGGGCGCTCAGGGCGCGGCCTGAGGGCTGGAACTTCCTCGGGGGATGCTTTGCTGATGGGCATGGGTTCGCCCACGCTGGACAGCTTGATCGGCTTTTCGGGAGCCTTTTCCGTGAGCGTCATGACGGGTTCGTCAATCTGATCGACCACGGTGGGCGCTTCGGGTGCGGCTGGCTTGGCTTGTTTGCGGAACGGCGCGAACAGGGAGGCGAAGATGCTTTTCTTAACAGGCACCGGTTCGGCGGCGTGGCTGTTCCGGGGCGTGGAAAGGGCCGGGGCAAGCGGCTTTGCCGGTTCCGGGAGTTCCGGAAGGTTGGGGATATCCGGCGAGACGCGCGGTGAATTCTTGGCCGAAGGTGCTTGCGGTTTGGGTGCTGTTTTTTGGGGTGCGCCGTCCGTATCCTTGAAGCGGCGCGAAACAGGCGCGAGGCGCAGGGTCAGTACGCGCAGATCCTTGCGCGTGATCGGCTTCTTGAGGAAATGGGTGCATCCGGCCCGGCGCAGGGCGTCGATCTGCTCGTTGCTGTTGACCAGCGCAAGGATGGAGGCCAGCGGGAAATTGTGCTCGCCTTCAAAGATGCGGATATCGGCCACGGCGTCGGCGATGCTTTCCTCCGGCATGTCGTCGTCGAAAATGATCAGAGCCCCGGGGGTGCGGCGGTAAAGCGCCTTCGCTTCCTCGGCGCTCCGGGCTTCGATGATCTCATGGGGCAGCTCATCCAGATAATAGGACAACATCTGTCGGTTCGCCGGGACGTTGCTCGCCACGATAATGCGCAGGGAGCTCGCGGGCAGGCGGGACAGCGTTTCCTTGTCCGGCTCGGGCGCGGCGGGGATGGGCTGCTGTTCGATGCGGGCGGTCAGCCTCATGCTGAACGAAATGGTGGTTCCCTTGGGGCCGCTTTCGAGAGAGACGAGTTCCCCGTCGGGCCCCACGAGTTCCCATGTGCGCACGAGCGCCAGCGTACTGCGTTCGAGGGGCGGCATACCGGAACCCGTATCCGAAACGGTGAACAGCAGGTGACCGGGATCAGTGCTTTCGGGCAGGCGCTGGGCACGGATCTGCACCATGCCGCGATCGGTGGCGAGTACCGCGCTCTCGACCAGCAAGGCCAGCACGTTGGCGAGCTGGGCGCGTCGCCCTTCGTAGCAGCGGGGCAGGTAGGGGGCGGTAAACCATGACAGGCCGAGGTTCTTGGATTCGGCGAGGCTGGAAACCGCTTCATGGGTTTCCAGCAGAAGCTGGTTCAGATCAAACCGTTCCTTGCGGTCGAAGTCCTGAGAGAGGGGTATGCCCCTGCCCATATTGCCGATGGCCGTGGCGAGGTTGCGCCCGGCGACGCCGAGGGCGTCGGTCCGGCGGCGGGCTTCGGCGGAGAGCTGCGACTGGTCCACGGCGCTGATGGCCCGGAGCAGGGCATCCAGCGGAGCGCGGAGCGATTCCTCCACCATCCCGGCGGAAAGAGGCGCTTGGAGGGCTTGCGGATACGGACGTTTTTTCCGGGGTGCGGGATGTGGGCCGGGAGGCTTCGGCAGCCCGCGCGGGCTCAGGCTGTACGGTGGCGGAGGAAGGGTTTTTTATTCGGGAAGCTGGCGATTTCAAGACCTTCCGGCTCGGCGGAAAGCGAGGGGAGGCGCTCGAACGACGTTTCGGAAGCCTTGGAAGCTCCGCCCAGTTCCAACGCGGCGACGCCCGCCCTGCCGGTCTTGGTGTCCCGTGTGCTGCGGTTCGGAGCGGGGAGAGGCTTCGGGCTCGGGCTGAGCGCGGCGAACAGGGCACTCAGGGTCAGTCCGGTCAGGGGGATCAGGCTGACCACGCCCGGCGTCATGAAGCCGTCCAGCGCGTGGGGCAACAGGCCGATGATCGATTCGGGGAGCAGGCGGGAAAGCGGAAACAGCGCCAGCATACCCAGAGGCGGCAGGATGCAGATAAGAAGGAAGCGTTTCGCGCCGGGAAGCCTGCGGGCACAGGCCGCGAGGGTGCCGGGCAGGAGCAGAAGCATGAACAGGGGCCACAGCGGCAGGAATTGCAGCGTCCACGTATAGCCGGGGATCAGCGGCGCGACGGAAAGGGCTATGCCGAAGAGGGCCAGCAGAACGAACTGCATATCAATAAAAGGGGCGTGGTGGCGCGTCCGCAGCATGTGCCTGCCGACATGCGGCAGGATGAGCAGGGCGACGCCGGGTGCGAGCAGCCCGGGCATATCCCAGCGGCTGACTTCCCCTGCGGGCGTTGTGGGCAAGCCCCAAAACGCCTGCACCCAGACGGCGGCGATGTAGAGCGCGGCCCACATCCGCCATTCGCGGCGCTCGGTGACCCCGCGCAGGAGGCACAGGAACAGCAGCACGGCCAGCAGCACAAGCTGCGGCTGCGTCCCGAGTTCGTCCACGAGGGTCAGGCTCGCCGCATTGCGGAGCATGGGGGCGAAGCCGGGAGCCGGGATGCCGTTGACCCGGATATAGATGCCGGTCTGATCCGGCAGGGGGCTCGGCAGGGAATAAAGCCCGTCGCTGGAGGGGCGCACCGGGGTTCCGTTGCTTTCCCCGGGACGGACCAGCCAAACCTGCGGGATGCCGGGGAGCTGCCCGGCTATGCGGGTATTCAGATCCAGCACGAGCGGAAAGGCCGGGGACTTGCCCTCAACCTCCAAGCGCATCCAGATGGTCCCCGCCTGATGGGGGAGGGATTCCGGCTCGTAGGGCTTGAATTCTTTTTGGGCGTTCGGGGACAGGACATCCGTCAGCGTGTGGGTGCCTTTGGGGTCCAGCAGCCACGCCGCCTGGAGAGGCACGGAAGCCCCCTCTTTGGCCAAAGCGGAACCTGGCTCTCCGGAAACCGCGGGAAGGGCCGAAGCCGTCTGCACCACCGGGGCGGCGGGCGTTTCCGGTGCCGTCTGTTCGACCACGGCCTGAAGCGCCTCTTGAACGACGGTAGGCGTCGCCGTGGACACCTCCGGGATGGGAGACGCGGGCGCGGGATCGGCCGCGCCCATGCCGGGGGTCAGGACGAGCAGCAGCGCGGCGAAAAGCGGCATGTACACACGGAGGCGGGAATGTTTGAACGGCAAGAAAGAGTGCATAGGCGATGTGGGGTTCGGGTGACGGGAAGACAAACGATAAGGAATCAAGTCTGCTCCGGGACGCGCCGTTGCCGTGCTGAACGGGGGCGCGGTCGCTTCCATAGGGCGATAGCTGTAAATACGCCGCTCGGAAGCTGTCGGCAAGTTATTAAAGAAAGCATATGATATCCCCAGATTAAACACCAGACGCCAAAGGGGTGTTACCGGGGGTGAAGAAAAAAATCAGAAAAAAATAAAAAGACGTTGACAGAGGCAGTCGTGGAGGTGCATAACCCGTTCTCGCCGCTGCGGGACGGAATGTCTCGCTGAGCCGGGCAGGGCCGGGAGGCCGGGCACGGCGGGGCGAACAAGTTTTTTGAAAAAAGCAGAAGAAAGCGGTTGACAGCGAGAAGGGGTCGGGATAAGTTCCCGCTTCTGCGCCGGGGAGAAATCCTCGCGGCGCGCTCCGAAAAAAAAGCTTCGGGGTTCGAAAAAAAAGTTGTTGACAAGCTGGACCGGGCGGGGTAAGTTCCCGCTTCGCCGCTGACGGAAACGCAGCGGCTGAGGCAACGGCCTCTGGTTCTTTGACAAGTGAAGAGCGAGTTGGGAATAAGAAACTTTGAGTTTTAGCCCATAGAGATATGGGCAAGCTAGTTGTTTTCAATCAACTGGAGAGTTTGATTCTGGCTCAGATTGAACGCTGGCGGCGTGCTTAACACATGCAAGTCGAACGTGAAAGTCCTTCGGGACGAGTAAAGTGGCGCACGGGTGAGTAACGCGTGGATAATCTACCCTTAAGATGGGGATAACGGCTGGAAACGGTCGCTAATACCGAATACGCTCCCGATTTTATCGTTGGGGGGAAAGATGGCCTCTGCTTGCAAGCTATCGCTTAAGGATGAGTCCGCGTCCCATTAGCTAGTTGGCGGGGTAACGGCCCACCAAGGCAACGATGGGTAGCCGGTCTGAGAGGATGACCGGCCACACTGGAACTGGAACACGGTCCAGACTCCTACGGGAGGCAGCAGTGGGGAATATTGCGCAATGGGCGAAAGCCTGACGCAGCGACGCCGCGTGAGGGATGAAGGTTCTCGGATCGTAAACCTCTGTCAGGGGGGAAGAAATCCCCTCGTGTGAATAATGCGAGGGCTTGACGGTACCCCCAAAGGAAGCACCGGCTAACTCCGTGCCAGCAGCCGCGGTAATACGGAGGGTGCAAGCGTTAATCGGAATCACTGGGCGTAAAGCGCACGTAGGCGGCTTGGTAAGTCAGGGGTGAAATCCCACAGCCCAACTGTGGAACTGCCTTTGATACTGCCAGGCTTGAGTACCGGAGAGGGTGGCGGAATTCCAGGTGTAGGAGTGAAATCCGTAGATATCTGGAGGAACACCGGTGGCGAAGGCGGCCACCTGGACGGTAACTGACGCTGAGGTGCGAAAGCGTGGGTAGCAAACAGGATTAGATACCCTGGTAGTCCACGCTGTAAACGATGGGTGCTGGGTGCTGGGATGTATGTCTCGGTGCCGTAGCTAACGCGATAAGCACCCCGCCTGGGGAGTACGGTCGCAAGGCTGAAACTCAAAGAAATTGACGGGGGCCCGCACAAGCGGTGGAGTATGTGGTTTAATTCGATGCAACGCGAAGAACCTTACCCAGGCTTGACATCTAGGGAACCCTTCGGAAATGAAGGGGTGCCCTTCGGGGAGCCCTAAGACAGGTGCTGCATGGCTGTCGTCAGCTCGTGCCGTGAGGTGTTGGGTTAAGTCCCGCAACGAGCGCAACCCCTATCTTCAGTTGCCAGCAGGTAAGGCTGGGCACTCTGGAGAGACCGCCCCGGTCAACGGGGAGGAAGGTGGGGACGACGTCAAGTCATCATGGCCCTTACGCCTGGGGCTACACACGTACTACAATGGCGCGCACAAAGGGTAGCGAGACCGCGAGGTGGAGCCAATCCCAAAAAACGCGTCCCAGTCCGGATTGGAGTCTGCAACTCGACTCCATGAAGTCGGAATCGCTAGTAATTCGAGATCAGCATGCTCGGGTGAATGCGTTCCCGGGCCTTGTACACACCGCCCGTCACACCACGAAAGTCGGTTTTACCCGAAGCCGGTGAGCTAACTCGCAAGAGAAGCAGCCGTCTACGGTAGGGCCGATGATTGGGGTGAAGTCGTAACAAGGTAGCCGTAGGGGAACCTGCGGCTGGATCACCTCCTTTATAGGAAAAATTCCCAACTCGCTCTTCACTTGCAAGGAACAAGGGCTTAACGCCATGCTCTTTGAGAAGAAAACGTCAGGGGCCTGTAGCTCAGGTGGCTAGAGCGCACGCCTGATAAGCGTGAGGTCGAAAGTTCAAGTCTTTCCAGGCCCACCACTTATCAGGGGGTATAGCTCAGCTGGGAGAGCATCTGCTTTGCACGCAGAGGGTCGACGGTTCGATTCCGCCTACCTCCACCACAAGCTTGCTGACGACAGTCCATGATTGGTCATTGACGCGAAGATTTCGCGGCAGTCATCCAGGCATGGCCTGGTCGCACCGGTCGGAAACACCGGCGGGTGCTGCTCATTTACAATTGAATAGGGGAATGGGAAGGGAATAGTAAAGTTCTTGAGAAATAAGATATCAAGGGCAACAGGTGAATGCCTTGGCGCTGAGAGGCGATGAAAGACGCGGTAAGCTGCGATAAGCATCGGGGAGGAGCTAAACATCCTACGATCCGATGATTTCTGAATGGGGAAACCCGATGGGAGTCATGTCCCATCATCCTGGGCTGAATATATAGGCCCAGAGAAGCCAACCCGGGGAAGTGAAACATCTCAGTACCCGGAGGAAGAGAAATCAAACGAGACTCCCAAAGTAGCGGCGAGCGAAATGGGAAGAGCCCAAACCGAGTGGTTTCGACCATTCGGGGTTGTAGGGCTGGCATACGCGATTCTGGAGTAGGCAGGGGAAGTGAGTTCCGGAGAGAACTTGCGCTGGTTGTAGGAGATATGCAGCGACGGGGTGTCGATCTCCAGCCAGCCATTACGTTCGGCGACGGTGAATTCAGGCTTTTCGCCGAAATCACGGACCATCGCCATCTGC
>ENA-OQHN01000768-OQHN01000768.1-human-gut-metagenome-genome-assembly--contig:-NODE-768-length-10523-cov-3.767988_pt1 | contig 10523 bp, 10 predicted proteins | sample MGYA00242564_ERZ504721 | MGnify/ENA primary metagenome ERZ504721 (study PRJEB26092, sample SAMD00036212) | human gut metagenome | host: Homo sapiens | study: EMG produced TPA metagenomics assembly of...
ACCGGCTCCTCCTGGGGCGGCAGAAGGTTCGGCAGATTGTAGTCGCCCTGCCTGGTGTAAGTGATCTCGGTCATATTCAAAACTCCTTTCCAGCTGTGTGTTTTCCTGTTCAGTTACAGCATACTGGATTTGCGGCTGGGTTTCAAATGTGCGATTTTCTTTTTGGGGCTGTCTTTGCAGGGCAAGGACGGTACGCGAAATCGCAGAAAGGCACATTTGGGAAATGTCCCCGGCAGCCACGCCCAAAGCGTTCAGCGTCTGCGGCGTGTTAAAGTCGGTTACATCCCGGAAATCCTCATCTTCAAAAATATTCGGATGGGTCCAAGGCCGCAGCGCCCCAGCAGCATATACCCAATGCTGTTCTGCACCGCCCTGCGGTACTCTACCTCCAGATTCAGCCCGTCCAGTTCTTCCAGGAAGCTGCCTTCCGTAAGGCTTTTCAGTTCAGAAAGATAGTCGGGCATATTGTCCTCCACGGCGTTCTTTGCCGCAGAGAGCAGGGCTGCGCCCAAATCCTCCTTGTGTTCAAGCTCTCCAAAGCTGTTTTCCAGCGTTTCAATGATGTCCGGCGCGTATTCTTCCCGCACCGTCCAGATAGGGACAGGCCGGGGAAAACGGGCCTCGTGGGTATCGGAAATGTCAAAGTAGTATTTCAGCCGGGGTTTGCCAGTATGCTCGCCGTCAAAAACGGCGATGCCGTTTGCGCCCCGGTTTACCCAGCGCCCAAATTGCCGGTTCCATCGCTCGATCTCCAGGACGGCGGTGGCGTCCGGGCGCTGGGCGTAGACTAATAACTGTTCATCAAAAGTCAATCGGTAATTGCGGCAGGCAGCAGCCAAAAACGCCTGCCACTCTGACGGAGCCGTCACTTTGCGCTGCGTTTCCCGGTACAGCTCCGTTAGGGCTTTATACAATATCGCCATCCGGCGCACCTCCTTTTTCTTGTTATCTTTCCAAAAGCCGCAGCCCGCCGCTGCCGGGGAATCGAAAAATCCGTAGACCTTGGCGATGTCATCGCCCAGCCTGCGGGTCACTCTCGTAATATCGGCGCGGGTTGCAATGCCGCGATATAGTTTTTCTTTCAGCAGTTCAATTTGAGAAGGGCTGGCGCTGTCCTTGTAAACGCGGTAGAGGTAGTGGTTTGTGCCGTCGTGGTGGATGGCGTCGCACCACAGGTCGCCCAGGCGGTCTACATACCATGTGGAGTAGTCCGTATCTCCGTAAAGGCAGTCCCGGAATGTTGCCGCTGGGGATTTCCTTATATCCCATGCGCCGACCATTCCACAGGCCCAGGTCGCCTACAACCAAAATGGGCTGGGAAAGCTGCACATTGAGATTGGCGCGTTCATCATCCAGGTAATCCCCATTGATCTCATACATCAGGGAAATGCGCTCATCTTCGGATAAATCCGGGTAATCCGCCTCCAGATCGTCCCGCCAGTCCTCATAGTCCAGGCCGTAGTCTGTCCAGATAATGTGCCGTTCTTCCTTCATCTCGCCTCACCTCGGTCTTTCTTTTTGGGGAAGCTGCGCTTTCTCTGCCAGCGTTTTTTCCCTTGCCTGCCAATACGCGGCGTGAAAGGTTTGCAGGCTGTCATTGATAAGAGCCTCATACGCACCGGGGGCAAAGCGTTCGTTGACAGGGGCCTGGTACATCCCTTTATCCATCAGCTCCCGCAGCGCCACCGGCTCGTCGCAGTCCTCCTCAAAACAAAGATACGCGCCTTCGGTAAATCCGCAGTTCAGTGCTTCTTTTCGGAATACCTTTTCCGCCAGTTCCCGGCGCACCATAATGCCGCCATGTCCTGGAGTGGAAACGGAATAAACGCCGGGGCAGAGCGTTTCGCACTCCTGTACGTTCCCCCATGGGGAATAAGGCGGGGCCTCCGGCGCAATGGCGTTCTGCCGCTGTTCTTCCAGGCACTGTACTTCTTCCTGCGCCCGCGCCACCAAATCCTTTTGGGCGGAAAACAGGTCGCTGAAATAGTGGCCCCAATAATAATCCGTCCTGCCTGTGCATTTCCAGGTAACGAATTGCTGGGGCGCTGTCAAATGGACGCCCAGCACAAACTCGCTGTCGCCCACATGGCAGGAATCCGTAATGATATATCCCGCGTTCTCTCTGTAATCCATCATCGAACCTCCGTTTCATTCAAAATAAAGTCCTTGACTTCCTTTATGCTGGCAAAATCCCGTTCATCCCCGGTAAGGTAGCGCACCGCGTCCTGCCATTGGGACAGCGGGTAGCTGTTCTCATCCATCCCGCACAAGTCGGACAGGGCCGCCCTGCGCAGAAATGGGGTGAGGTTTAAGTCGGAGATAAAGCAGCCATGCCGGGCCGCCAGTATATCCAGCAGGTGCAGTTCACTCATGGCCGCACCTGCTTTCCCCGGCCTCTTTCAGCAGTTCTTCCACCAGCCTGCCGCTGCGGATTTTGTTGCGGTCGGCCAGCACCTTGTTCTGGACGCACAGCACCGCCCGGATGTTGGGAACGGTAATGCCGGGGATTTCCACTATCTCCTCCGGGGTGACGGTGAGAAGTTGCACCGGCGAGTAACCAGCCTGGGCGAATATGCGGAAAAGCCGCTGCTCGAATCGTTCTTTCATCTGCAAAAGCTCCTTTCTTTTGGGTATGTAAAAGGGGCGGCCCCGCATGGCCGCCCCGGCTGGTTACTTCTTACGGCTTCTGACTTTCAGAAAGATAAGCCCGCCGATGATGAATACCACGAGCCCGATGGCAATGATCGTTTTTAATTCCATAGTCAATTCCTCCTAACACAATTTCAGCCGCTGTTATTCAGCGGTGTTTTTGTCCCTCCTGCGTTTGCTCACATAGGCCGCAGCGCCCAGGGCGGCAGCCCCCATAGCGGACACGCCCATGAGGGCCGCCCACAGCCAGGGCTTGCTGTCGTCGCCGGTTTTCGGGGTATCGCGCAGCTCGTTGTGCATTTTCGCCACGGTGGTCTTATCCGCAAAAATCGTCACCGTCTTATCCGCAGGCAGCACATAGTTGGCGCTGGCCCCATCCGACACCTCGGACACGGTGTAATCGCCTACGCGCAGCCCCTCGATGAAGATTTCGCCATTTTTATCGGTTTTGAAAGTCTGGTCGTAGCCGTTGGCCCCGGTCACGCGGAAGGAGAAGCCCTCCACCTTGCCGTCGCTGGACGTCTTTTCAATCCGCAGGGAACCGGTCTGGGCCATGTTGGTGAAACCAATCCCGGCCTCGTTCTCTACCTCGTAAATCTTGCCGTTCTCGGTGATCTCCAGATAGTAGGCGTTTTCATCCAGCAGGAAGCCCTCCGGCGCTTTGGTTTCCTTTACGAACACGCCGCCGTAGAGGATGTGGGACATCTCGTAAATGCCGGTGCTGGTTTCCTCCAGCTTGCCCAGCAGCTCGTCGCCCTCGTCCAGTTCTTTGTTGCCGTTGGTATCGCGGTACACCTCGAACTCGGCCCCGGTGAGCTTGTTATCCGGGTAGTCCTTATCCACCTTCGTCAAACGCAGGTCGCCATACACGCGCTCATTGGAAAGGGAGATTTCCACTACCTGCCCATCTTCCTCCACAGTAACGGGGATCACTTCATCGGAGAGGATGAACCCTTCCGGGCTTTCCAATTCTTTCAGCACCCAATTTCCGTAAGGCACACCCGCGAAAGAGAAGCTGCCGTCCTCCGCTGAGGTGGCGGTGGCAAGAGCGTTTTCGGCGGAAAACTCGGTTTCGTCGTTCTTAAAGAGGCCAATGACGGCCCCGCCCAGGCCTGCGCCGTTCTCATCGGTTTTGAGGCCCTTGATTTCGCCGCGGATCAGCTCGTTGGTGACAGCCTCGCCGTCATTGGCGGAAATCTCAACCACGGCGATGGAAGGCCCGCCGTACTCAAAGGTGAACGGGAAGGTTTCGCCGTTCAGCAGATAATGACTGTCGGTGGACAGCTCTTTCAGGTAGAAGCTGCCGAAAGGCAGGTCGGTGCTGCAAACGGCCTGGCCGTTCTCATTCACAGAAACGATCTCCAGAAGTCCGTCTGCCGGAATCACGGAGCCATCCGCTGCGGTGATGTCCTCCTGGGCATAGAGGCCAAAGGTCACGGCGGAGATCTCGCCATTCATGCCAATGCCAAAGGTTTCATCCTGCTCCAGCACCTTGTCAAGCGTCACAAGGGCTTTCTGGCGCTGGTTGTAGAAGCTGGCAGAGGTTTCGGTGACTTCCACCTCCTGGCCTGCGTACACCAGCTCCACGTTGGTGACGTTCTCGCCGGTATCCACCATGCCGTGAGGGAACTGGATTTCCTTCACCTGGAACTTGCCCAGGTAGAGGGGCTGGCTCTGGGCTGTCCCGTCCTCGCCGGTGGTGATGGTGTCCACTACCTCGCCCGCAGAGTAGCGCAGGGTGCCGTCCAGGGTGTAGACGTCCTCCAGGGCGGTGATTTCAAACACCGCACCGGGCAGGCCCTGCACCTCATACACCGGCTGGTAAACGCCCTCGTTTTCTGTCACAGAGGAAAATACCTCGCCGGTCTTGCTGACTTTGATGATTCCTTTCTGGGCCATGTTGGGCTTGGTGACTTCGATCACCGTCACGCCGCCTTCCTCGCTGGAATTGTCCTCGGTCACATCAAAGTAAACCGGGGTGCTGTCCAGCACATAGCCGTAGGGGGCCTGTACTTCAACCAGGGAATATCCCGCGCCGTATTCCAGCTTTTCAGGCGTTACCAGATAGCCCTCGGAATTGGTGTAGAACGTATCAATGGTGGTCGGCGTCGGGTAAGTGAAGGTCATTTCCACCTTGCTGCCATCGGGACGGTAAATCTGGAACCCGGCCCCCGCATAGGGGATGGTGACGCCGGTTTCCGCGTCCACCTTGACCACCTTGATGAAGCTCTCAAAGTTGGCGTTGTTGATGAGATAACGGTAGGTCTGGCCGTCCTGAGCGATATACACTTCAAAATCGTCCATCAGCTCGCGGCCTTCCCAGCCCTTGGTCTGACGGACGATATAGGTGCCGTAGGGCAGCTTCTTCGACTGTGCAAAGCCGTTCTCATCGCAGACGAGGACATCGCGCTCAGATTCCTTGGCATTTTCATAGCTGCCGGCTAATTTCAAAAACACCTGGAATTCCGCGCCGGATTCCGGGGTTTCGATCTGGGTTTCCCCGTCGTCGGTATGCTTGATTATGGCAATGTCGCCCTTGATGACCTGCTCCGTCACATCGTTGGCGGTGTCGTTCAGCTCAATCTCATACAATTCCGGTTCCGCGCCTACCTTGTGGATAGAGGAATCCAGCAGGTAGCCCTCGCTGGGGTTGATTTCACGGATTGTCCAGTCCGAATCGCAGACGTAATATCCGGTGGTGAACTGGCCGTTCTCATCGGTGGTATAGCTGTCGATGAGTGTATCTCCCTTATACAACCCATAGGTTGCTCCGGCAAGAGAACCGTCGCCCTGGGGCGCGCCCGTTTCCACATCGCTCTTGGTGACAGTGACACGGAACTTTTTGAGGACATTGTTCACGCTCTTGTGGGTCACTTCATTCCACTCGATGGTGGCTGTCTGGGAATCCGGCACCACATAACGGATGGGGGTATCCACCTCCTCCAGTACATAGCCCGTGCCGATGAGCACGTTTTCAAAGCGCGCCACACCGTTTCCGTCTGTCACCGCATACTCATCCACCGGCTGCCCGGAGAGGGATGTGCCATACAGATGGAAGGTCATGCCCTCCACCAGCCCGTCCTCGCTGGTTTTCGTCACTTCCAGGCTGCCGCGTTTGAGCACGTTGCTAAAAGTCACGGTGGCGGTCTGGCCGCTGACGATGGTCACGCGCTGGCTTTCCTGGGGTTCGTATTTGTCAATCGACTGCTCGGTTACGGTATAAACGCCGGGATTGAGGTCGGAGATGTCGATCTCGCCCGCCTCATTGGTGGTCTTGGTGGCGCTGTATCCTTCGCCGGTAATGGTGAAGCTGATCCCGGCTACCTGTCCATCCTCGGAAGTCTTGACCAGCTTCATATTGCCGGTTTTTACTTCCAGGTTCAGATAGCCCACCATATAATCGGACACGGTTTTCCCCGTAGGTGGCAAAGTCCTGCTTGCCGCCGCCGATAATCCCATCCGTCCATACCACTACGCCGCTGCGCTGGGCGGAGATTTTTTCTGCTTTTACCGTTACAGAGCCTTTGATGGCCTGGCTGGAAGTGATGGTGAGCTGGTTTCCGTCCACAGAGAAGTTCAGGCCGGTAATATTGCTGGTAAAGGTGTAATCTCCCAGCACGCCGTTGGTATCCGTGAGAGTGAGGGAATACTGCTGGCCGTCCCATTTCAGCTCGTAGGCCCCGGCGTCTGCGGTGCTGCTGAAAAAGCTGGGCAGCATGGTATGGCGTTTTACCGCGCTCTCAATAGCGGAATACTGGCTGAAGATCTCGCTGTAAAGGGGATTCTCCGGGCTGGTATATTCCGCGATATTGTTCTTGCCCTGGGCGTTGGCGTCCACATGGTTAAACTGGCTGTCGCGCTCGCCTACGACGGTTTCCCAGACAAGAAGCTGGGTGGCGATTGCCCCGGCCATCTTGCTGGCGTCCTCCGGGTCATCGGTCATCCATGAGGTGCTGGCGTTGCCCTGCCATCCATAGGTCATAATCCGCCCGATATATTCCTTGATGGTGTCCGGTGGGATAGTGGGGTTCAGATCGGACGGGTAATCATCCCAGAAATCCTCGCCCCGGCCAGTAAACTGGTCGCCGGAATGAACGCTGACGCCGGGTTCGATACAGTAGATGACTTTCCCGTTAAAGGAATCCTGCGTGTGGATGGTAAAACCGTTATTTTCGCCGGTAGACCATCCGCCCAAGAAATTCATAGCGGAATGTCCCCAGCCTGCCTTGTTGGGGTCGCTGGCACGGGGGAACTCCACCATATACGTCGTCATGGTTTCCCCTGCGGCAAACGCTGTGGTTCCCGTCCCTGCGAATATGCCCAGGCACATGAGCATGGCCATGAACAGGGACAGGGGCTTTCTCAATGCTTTCATCGTGTTACCTCCTTGAAATGGCCGCAAAAAAGCACACCGTTTCCGATGTGCTGCGGCTTGTGTTGGTTACTGTCTAAAAAAGAGAGGCCCGCCCGGTTTTCCTCGCAGCCCGATGTCTGCCTGTGGAAAAGAGGCCGGAGCTTTCTATATACATCCAGGCTCCCCAAATATCTTCTTTTTTTAGGCTGTTTAGGTTGTTTGGAAGGGGTGAGGTGTGGAGAGGGGGAACCGGCACAAGCTGCCGTTTCCCTGCAAATGGGCGCACTTCCCCCTTGTGAGTGGGCTATCTCTCTAAACTGCGCTGGCGTTTGCGGTAAAGTTCCAGCGCCTTGACAATGGTGTCCTCGATCTTCTGCGTGGGCGTCCCCGGCGCAAAAAACCGGCTGATTTTTTCTTTTGGGATTTTGAACTGTTCTTTTTGATTGGGCTTTTCCTCCTTCATAATGGAAACAAGGGCGTCTTTGGCCAGCCGTTCCCCTCCAGTCTTGGCTTCGGACATCTGTCGCATTTTGATGGCTTGGGCGTGGGACGGGGTGCAGTCCATCTCGTCCATGATAGCGAACAAGTCGGCCTGTTCTTCTTTTCGCAGGTAGGACAGCTCCACCGCAGGGCGCATGGCAATCTGGAGCATTTCCTGGTCTTTAAGGACTGAGTTATCTACCAGCTCCAGAATTTCCGGGATAAGGTGGGTAAGGCGGATATACCTATAAATCTGAGGTTGACTATCTCCGCTATCCCTGCTGATCTGCTGGGCTGCTGTAACGCCTTTTAACTTATTATCCAGTGGAGAAGAAGTTAAATCCGTCCGCTGACCCTGTCGTTTTAATGCGTCCAGCTTCATTTTGTAGGCAAACGCCTTCTCCGAGGGCAGAATCTGCTCCCGCTGCAAGTTGGAGTCCACCATGATAATCGTGGCTTCATCATCGGTGAGCTGCCGCACAATACAGGGGATTTCCTCAAGCCCCGCAAATCCGCCGCCTTTTTCCTGCGGTGTCCAGCTACCATTTCATAGCCGCCCTCCGGTTTGGGGCGCACCAGGGCAGGGACTAATACGCCGTACTGCTTCACGCTTTCCGTCATTTCCTGCATAGCTGCGTCCATCCGCACCTTAAACGGGTGGTTCGGGAAGTCGCTGATTTCCGTGGGCGAAAGATTGACAACTTTTTTCAAGCCGTGCCTCAGCCCGCTCTTCCTCCGTGGAAAACAGGTCATCGACTGAGGGAAGATTGAAGTTTAGCCCGTTGCTTTTCGCCATCCGCCAGCACCTCCTTTGAAAAATCCGCATAAGCCTGGGCCACCTTGCTCCCCTTGTCGTAGGCGTAAATACTCTTGCCTGCGGCGCTGATTTCTGCGGCTTTGATGGCTACGGGAATCTCGGAACGATAAATTTTCAACACGCTCCCGTAACTCTGCCGCAGTGTATCTGCTGTCTGTCTGGCAAGGTTTGTGCGCCCATCCACCAGAGTGAGCAGCACCCCGTCCACCTTCAGAGCCGGGTTGATCTGCCGTTTCACCTTATTGATGGTTTTCATAAGCTGGGTCATGCCCTTGGCGGGGAGATAGTGGGCCTGCACCGGGATAATCACGCTGTCCGCCGCAGCCAGGGCGTTGATCGTAATCATACCCAGGGACGGCATACAGTCAATGAGAACCACGTCATAGTGCTTCTTGGCTTCATTGACATAGGTCCGCAAAGTAAACTCCCGGCTCATGGCGTTGACCAGGCTCATTTCCAGCGCGGACAGCTCAATGTTGGCGGGCATAAGGTCTACGCCCTCGCTGTGGTGCAAAATGCCCTCATCCGTGGTGAATGGCTCATCCCGGATCACTTTTTCCATAACGGTGGCCAGGGTGGTGGGCAGGCTGTCTTGGTCTTGCCAGCCTAGGCAGGTGGTGAGGTCGCCCTGTGGGTCTGCGTCAATGAGCAGTACCTTTTTCCCCAGACGGGCTAAACCAATGCCCAGGTTCACCGTCGTGGTGGTTTTGCCTGTGCCGCCTTTCTGGTTGGCCAGCGCGATCACGCGGCCATCCCTGGGGCGGCTTCTTTGTTCCGGCATTTTCATGTCCTCCTTCTTCTTAGATTTAGCCGCCCGTTGGCAGGACGGACGGCTATGTATGCGGAAAATCCGAAAGGTGGGCATGAAAAAAGCCGCTTACTCTTTCTGAAAAGAATAAGCGGCTCATCAAGAAGCGATATGTAATTTTACATCTTCTTTACTTGTCGCAAAAGAACGCATAATAGTCCGAGTCGGAAGTCGCCTTTAGCTGCGCCACCTTGTTTTTAGACGAAATCTGGTAAATCTTATAATCGCCTTCGTCAAGCAGGATAAGCGTCTCGACATTGCCAGAGTTGTTCCAGAAATGGTAATAAAGGATTTTGCCCGACTTTTGTATTTCCACGTTCACCTTGTTCCCCATTGACTTAGCTGTCAGTTCCATACGGAAGTTGCGAGCGAACCACGGATTCTCCTTGTCGAGCGCCTTACGCTGGGCCGGCGTGAGCGACGGATCGACAAAGGCACCGTTATCCGGCCTGTCGCCTTGTTTATCCATTTCCAGATCGCTCCCCTTTTCGGAGGCGGCCGCTTCCTTCCGCTCCTTTACGGCCTCGGTAGCCGCACGGAGCTTCTCCTTGATCTTCTCCTTGCCGCCGCAAGCCGTCACCATCAAGACGAGGCTCGCCAAGCACATCAGTATGTAGAATTTCTTTTTCATATCGCTCACTTATTCGTTACATCTTGACAAACTCCACCCGCCGGTTCTTGGCACGACCCTCGTCCGTTCCGTTATCGGCGATGGGAGATGATTGTCCTTTGCCGGAAGCGGAGAGGCGATCGGCACTGATGCCCAGTTCAACCAGTTTACCTACGATGGCGTTGCTGCGGGCCTCGCTTAACGTCTGGTTGGAAGCCTCGTTGCCGGTGCTATCGGTATGGCCTTCTACGGAGAATCTCAGGTCGGGGTTATCGGTCATTAATTTGACGATACGATTGATCTCACCCATACTCTCTGGTTTGATGGTGGACTTGCCGACATCGAAGGTGATGCCATACGTGATGAACTTACCGTCGCTCATCATGCGGTCGTACAATGGCACTGCGCCTTTGGCGACACGTATGTTGCGGATGGAAGTGTTATTCGTAAAATATCCACCGCCTCTATAAAACTGTATGTCAAAATGTCCGGGTGCTACCGTATTCGGAATATTGGCATAGCGGATACCATTTATGTAAACTTTCATTGCCCGTTGATTGAAGGACAGTGAGAAGTGGTTCCATGAGTTCGGGATAGTCCGAAAAGAGTCATCGCTTCCGCTACGGCTGTTCTCCCCAGAGGAAGGAATAAAGTCCCATCTTAGGCGTGTACGATGGTCTGAAGCACTATAATACCAGTCGTCAAGATTGATAGTTTGAACACGACTTCCCGATTCGGGTTTGTAAAAACGTACGATATAGCAATTTTCCGGCTCATCATCTCCCTTTTTGTAAAAGGCCCTACC
>ENA-OQHN01000770-OQHN01000770.1-human-gut-metagenome-genome-assembly--contig:-NODE-770-length-10492-cov-2.457212_pt1 | contig 10492 bp, 10 predicted proteins | sample MGYA00242564_ERZ504721 | MGnify/ENA primary metagenome ERZ504721 (study PRJEB26092, sample SAMD00036212) | human gut metagenome | host: Homo sapiens | study: EMG produced TPA metagenomics assembly of...
CCGTATATGCCGACCGTAAACCGTCCCGTCTACAGCCGTTTCTGACTCATCGCGCCCTTCCCCGCCGGAACGGGCTCCGCCGCACGGCCTCCCCTCCGGCCAAACGCCTTTGGGGGATGATGGGAAGGGGCGGGAGAAGGAGAAGGGTTCTTTCTCCAGAAAGGCCCTCTCTCGCTCCCTCGTCTCTATCTCTTCCGCTTGCGCTTACGCTTGGGGCGGAGCCCCTCTTCAAGCGTTTCCATCTCGCCGTCATTGAGCCCGCCGAGATCATCAACAAGCTCGTCGGATTCGTCGCCAAACGCCTCGTCGATAGTGTCCGGATCGGCCATGACCACCATCAGCTCGTCATGCGGACGGGGCGTCGAAGGCTTGTTCTCCGGCTTCGCATCGGGCTTCCCTTCCGGGCGCGGCGGCGCGTCGGGACGCCGGGGATCGAGCGCCTGCCACTCGTCGAGCGTCAGCTCAAGCTCCTCGTTCGTATCCGTCAGCAAGGCCACGCTGTTGCGGAACATGTTGGCGCGCAACACTTTCATGGGGCCCTTGTTGGTCTGATACCGCTTCCCGAGGCGCGGGCAGCTGCTGTGGAAAATATCGTAGTTCTCCTGCTCATAGCTGAGGCAGCACAGGAGGCGCCCGCAGATGCCAGAAATCTTGGACGGGTTCAGGAACAGGTTCTGCTCCTTCGCCATTTTGATGGTCACGGGCACGAACTTGCGCAGGAACCGGCGGCAGCAGCACACCATGCCGCAGCTCCCCACCGCGCCGAGCATCTGCGTCTCGTGCCGGACGCCGATCTGACGCAGTTCGATGCGGGTGTGGTACTCGCGCACCAGATCCTTTACCAGCTCACGAAAGTCGATCCGGGTCGGGGCGGTAAAGTAAAACACCAGCTTGCTGCGATCGAACAGGACCTCCACATCGACAAGCTTCATGTCGAGCTGGCGTTCCCGGATGCGCGATTCGCAGAACTTGTGCGCGGAGTATGTCAGGGTATCGTTCTCTTCGGCGACGATCTGATCCTCATCGGTCACCTTGCGCAGGACATCGCGCACACCGTCCGGAGGAAGATCCTCAGGAAGGCGATCCACAATGTTCATGACCGTGGCGATGCCGAGGCCCTGACCGGTTTCCGCAAGTACGCGATCCCCTCTGTCCACAAAGGGGTCCTCACAGTAGAAAAAATATATTTGTCCGTAATGACTGAATTTTATACCGATTATGCGCTTCATGTAGGTGCGTTGTCCGCCGCGGGGCGAACCGGGTAAGAAGGATGGAAATAGATCCCTTTCTTTTCCGTCATTCCAGAGGCTGTGTCAATCACCCGACAGCGCTGGATTTTGAAGCCGCGCTACGGTATGCAACAGGTTCCTTGTTCCCTCACCAACCCACGGAGGCGTCATGCTCGACCGCGAACAGGCTTTGGCCCTTTTGAACGAACTCGGCCCCGAAAAACATCTCATCCAGCATGCGCTGGCCTCGGAAGCGGTCATGCGCGCCCTTGCCCGGCATTTGGGCGAGGACGAGGAAGTCTGGGGCCTGACCGGGCTGCTGCACGATCTCGACTATCCCCTCACCCATGAGGACCCCGCCAAGCACGGCCTCGTCGGAGCCGAACGCATCGGCGACCGCCTGCCCGACGAAGCCCTGCACGCCATCCGCGCCCACAACGGCGAGATGACCGGCGTGGCTCCCTCCTCCGCCTTCGACTACGCCCTGCGCTGCGGGGAAACCGTGACCGGGCTTGTGGTCACGGCGGCGCTCGTGCGCCCCACGGGCATGGAAGGTATGCAGGCCTCCAGCCTCAAGAAAAAGATGAAGGATAAGGCATTTGCCGCCAGCGTCAACCGTGACTGCATCCGGCAGTGCTCGGAGCTGGGGCTTGAACTCGGCGACTTCCTCACCCTCGCCATCGGCGCGATGGCGGAAATCGACGAGGAACTCGGGCTGAGGAAATAGGCGGCCCGGCCTTCCCCGACGGCGGGGCGTACGCACGCCCCCTGCCATCGGGGCCCCGCGCAGGCACGGCACATTCCGGCACGCGGATACCCTGCGGTGCGGTCCTCCACAGTGCACCGCCCAGAGACCGCACATTCTCCAACGGACGAACCATGAAAATCCGTACGACCTGCACCTGCCCTCTGGAAATCGTCCACGACATCATGAGAGGCAAGTGGAAAACGATCATCGTGTTCCAGCTGCGGAACGGCGGCATGGGGCTGGCGGAACTGGAACGCGGCATTGAAGGCATCACGCAGAAAATGCTGTTGCAACATCTGGGGGAACTCAGGGCGTTCGGGCTGATCGGCAAGATCGAACCGGACGGATACCCGTTGCGCGTGACCTACTTCCTTACAGAGCGAGGGGAAAAGCTGTTGCGGGCCGTGCGGATCATGCAGGATATCGGCGTGGAATACATGCTGGAGAACGGGCGGGCCGACATTTTGGAGCGCAAGGGCATCATCCCTGCCGCCGAGGGCATACCCACAAAAATGTAACTACTGTACTTTCCGCCACATGCCGCTATCGTGGGCACAACACCCGGAGGTACGGCATGAATACGGCACTTCTCTTGATCGACATCCAGAACGACTATTTCCCCGGCGGCGCATGGGAACTGTCCCACGCGGACGAGGCCGCCGCACAGGCCCGGCTGGCGCTGGAGCGTTTCCGCGAACAACACAGGCCCGTTTTCCACGTCCGGCATATCAACACCCGTCCCGGCGCGGCCTTCTTCCTGCCGGATACGCCCGGTTCCGAGATACACGGCGCGGTCAAGCCGCTGGACGGCGAGCCCGTCATCATCAAACACGCGCCGGACGCTTTTTTCCAAACGGATCTCCACGACGCCCTCAGCCGGGCGGGCATGCGGAAACTCGTCGTCTGCGGAATGATGAGCCACATGTGCATCGACACGAGCGTACGGGCCGCCCGAAGCCACGGCTACGACATCACGCTCCTGCATGACGCCTGCGCCACGCGGGATCTGTCATGGAACGGGAAAACCATCCCCGCCGCAACGGTACACGAAGCATTCATGGCGGCCCTGCACGGAGCTTTCGCCGACGTACGGACGACCCGGGGATTTCCTCCCGTCCCTTCCCGCATAACCGGAGCCCCCTTCCGCATAATCGCCACCGCAATACGGCAATGAAGGCACATGGGCTATTTTTGGGGGAACCGCATACCCAGCCACCGCGAGACGCCGAAGGCCTCGGACAACCGCCACCCTGCCGCCTGACCTGCGGATACACTGATACGGTGAAGCCGCCCCATGCCCGCACAAAAAAGAGAGGCTTCCACGGAAGCCTCTCTTTTTTGTGCCGTAATCAAAACAATCAGCAGTTCCTGTTGCAGTGGAACTCGTCATCCATCCAGTATTCTAGAGGCAGGCTTTCTTCATGTTTTCGATGAGGGCCTTTTCCTTTTCGGAGTCCATCGCATGGAGACGGATATAGACGTGGCTGCTCCCTTCCTGCGTCTTGCCGCGCGAGGTGAGCACGGAAAGGACGTTGCCGCCGTTCTGGCTGATGGCCTCGAAAATCGGGGTCAGCACACCGGGCTTGTCGGGAAGCATGAAGGCAAGCTGAAGGCCGCCCTTGCTCGCTCCGCAGAAGTCCACCAGCACTCTGAAGATGTCATGATCGGTGATGATCCCTACGAGTTCCCCGGAACCATCGACCACGGGCAGGCCGCCGATGCCCTTGTTTTCCATGAGCAGGGCGGCAGCGTCCACGGCGTCGGTGTCATAGACCGTGACCGGATCGCTGGTCATGATGTCTTTCACCTTCACTTCGGAAAGGAGATAATACAGCTCGTGCATATCAAGCGTCGTCGCCTTGGAAGGAGAGGCGGCCCGGATGTCCCTGTCGGAAACGATGCCTACCACACGCTTTCCCGTCAAGGACGGGAAGACGCCGGATATTATGATCCTTCATCAACTTCGACGCTTTCAGCATGGATGTGTCAGGGGTCACGGTGATGACGTCCTTGGTCATCCACTCACGAATCAGCATGGGAACCTCCTTGCGAGACAATCCGAGAGTTACAAGGGTTAAGGGGGCGCTCTTCGAGCAAGCCTTAATCTACACGAATTCCCGCCTCCACACAATGCCGGGAGACGGAAGAATACATACTGGCCTCTCCCCGGAAAGCGTGGTATCCGACCCTCATGATATCTTCCGATCTGATGCCGTTCTGGCTGACGCTGGGCCGCCCGCTTACCCGGCTTTTGTTCGCCATGTGCATTGGCCTGCTCATCGCCAATATCGTTGAAGCGCTGCGCTGGACACAGCCCCTCGCCCGCCTTTCCGCGCCGCTGGTGCGGCTCGCCCGGCTGCGCGAAGCCGCCGGGGCGTCCTTTTCCATGGCCTTCTTCTCCCCCGCCGCCGCCAACGCCCTGCTGTCCGACAGCCACGCCAAGGGCGAGATCAACCTGCGCGAGCTCGTGCTCGCCAACCTGTTCAACAGCCTGCCCGCCTACATGGTCCATCTGCCGACCATGCTGTTCATGCTCTGGCCCGTGCTCGGCGCTCCCGCCCTTATCTATACGGGGCTGACCCTCGCGGCGGCCGCGCTGCGGACCCTGTTTACGGTGGGCCTCGGGCATTTCCTCCTGCCGCCCCTTCATGGCGAAAACTGTATCGAGTGCCGGCTGCCTCAGGAAAAAGTCACCCTCAAGAGCGCCGCGCTCAAGGCATGGAAACGGTTCCGCCGCCGCCTGCCCAAGCTCGTCATGTTCACCATCCCCGTGTACGTCGCCATGTACCTGATGCAGCACTACGGTCTGTTCCGCACCGCCGAGGCGTGGCTTTCCGACCATACCCCGTGGCTCGGGTTCATCCGGCCCGAGGCGCTCGGCATCGTGCTCCTGAGCCTCGCCGCCGAAATCGGCGCCTCCCTGTCCGCCGCGGGTTCCGCCCTGCATATGGGCGGGCTCACCCCCCCGGAAGTCATCATCGCCCTGCTCGTCGGCAACATCCTCTCCACCCCCATGCGGACCGTCCGTCACCAGTTCCCGGCCTATGCCGGGTATTACAGCCCCGGCCTGGCCTTCAAGCTCATCTTCTACAATCAGCTCCTGAGGACCATCACCATGATCGGCGTGACATGGGCCTATTGGCTATGCGCCATCGCCTGAGGGACCCGCTTCCCCGCCTTCTTCAAGGGCTACGGAAGCATAAATGCAGCCCGTATCCGGGTGCGGCACCCCAAGCGGCTCCTTTGCCCAAAATTTGAAAGAAAGAAATCCATAGGTTACCGCTTTCGAAATTTTCTTGCAAAAAAGCTTGCCAAGTTTCTCAATCTCGCTTATTAAATGTCCTCGCTGCTGCGGTAGCACTTATGGCAAGGTAGCTCAGTTGGTCAGAGCATACGGTTCATACCCGTAGTGTCGAGAGTTCAAATCTCCCCCCTTGCTACCAGATGACAATGGCGGTTCCGGATGAACATCTGGAACCGCTTCGTCTTTTCAGGGTATTCGATGTTTCTGAACAGTGGCGCATACCGTTTCTTTTCGGGAACGGCGTGCGCTTTGTTTATGGAAGTTCCGGGCCGGCTGCGGGCGGCGTCCCCATGTCGCCCAGAGGCCGCGGCGAAGGCGGAACCCCTGTCGGCGGGTCACACCATTCGGGAAGACGCGAGAACAGGCCGAGCATACGGTAACGGTCCTCGTCCGGAAACACGCCCGCGCCGCACCGCTCAAAGACGATCCGGGACCACGCCCTGCCCGCCTCCACAAACGAACGCGGATCGGCTTCGTACCGTTTCCGGCCCCGCACATGAATATCGTAGGACGCCAAATGGTCGTATGTCGGAGCCGCCGCCATGACGGTCTGCCAGAACAGCGCATACCCGTCCTCGCGCTCCCGGGCCGTGCCCGCCTCGCCTTCCCCGTAGTGCTCCATATAGGCTTCGCTCAGGCATTGCCGGAACGCAGCGATCCGTTCCGGAGGCGTGTCCTCCGGCAGCAAGCGCTGCCCGAGGCTCCCGAAGGTTCGGGCGTTGGTTTGTGTCTGCTCCGTAATAGGAACATGAAAATGCATCAGGCAGCATCCCGCCAGCAGCCCGGCACCCAACAAGGCTAAAATGTTTCGCATGGCGTTCTCCTCGGGATTCCGGACGATTCCGCAGGAATTCCCTTGCTATTTGCGGTTTCGCCGCGCGGCGCTTCCCCAGCGGGACAGGCTGAACACCAGCTCCCGCACATCAATGGGCTTGGTGAGATGCGCGTTCATCCCGACGGCGAAACTCCGCTCCTCGTCGCCGCGCATGGCGTGGGCGGTCATGGCAAGGATGGGGACGCTCCGGCAGCGGGGCAAGCCGCTCTCACGGATGCGCCGCGTGGCGTCATAGCCGTTCATGACCGGCATCTGCACATCCATCAAAATCACGTCGAAATCCTGATCCTCCGCATAGCGGTCCACGGCGTCCCGCCCATTCTCCGCCACGCACGTCTCCACGCCAAACCGGGCGAGCATGTTGAGGATCACATACTGATTGAGCTCGTTGTCCTCCACCACAAGGACCCGCTGCCCAACCAAATCCCCAAGGGGCAGGTTCTCGTCCGGAACATTGCCCCCGGAGCAGAACGAACCGGCATCACCCGGCGGAACGTCTTCAGCCAACGGGAAGGCCAGTTCAACCCGGAACGTACTGCCCTTGTTGACGCGGCTCCCCACGGTCAACGTGCCGCCCATGAGTTCCACAAGCCGCTTGCTGATGGCAAGCCCGAGCCCCGTGCCGCCGAAACGGCGGGTGGCGGATTCGTCCACCTGCATGAACGGGCTGAAAATGCGCCCTATTTCCGATTCGGGGATGCCGATGCCGCAATCACGGACCACAAACTCCAGCCGCACGCGCGTGTTGGTGGAATCCACCGCACGGACGCGCAGGTTGACCGACCCCTCGTCGGTAAACTTCACGGCGTTGTTGCACAGATTGAGAAGGACCTGCCGGACGCGCAGGGCGTCGCCCATAAGCAGCAAAGGCACATCCGGGGCGATCTCCAAAGAAAACTCAAGCCCTTTCCCCTCGGCTTCCGGAAGCACTACTGCGGCAAGGATACCAAGCTCTTTCTTGAGGTTAAAGGGAGTGCGGGCCAATTCCAGCTTGTTGGCCTCGACCTTGGTCAGATCAAGGATATCGTTGAGGATGCCGAGCAAGGCCGTGCTCGATTCGCTGATCCGGGAAATGTATTCATACTGCTGCGTGGTCAAATCCGTCTTCAAGGCCAGATAGGAAAGGCCGATGATCGCGTTCATGGGCGTCCGCAGCTCGTGGCTCATGTTGGCGAGGAAGGATGACTTGGCCCGGTTGGCGGCCTCCGCAGCCTCGGCGGCCATGCGCAGGGAAGCCTCATGCTGCTTGTGCTCGGTGATGTCGGCGACATAGCCAACCGCCCGGACGGCATCGCCGTCCCCCGAGAATTCACACTCGAAGTCGAACCACCGCGATCCCTTTTCCGAGTGCAGCAGTTCGATCTCAAAACGCTCGCACCGCCCCGGCTTCCATGAGGATCGGCGCAGCGCTTCCAGCACCCGCTTCCGGCAGCCAGGCGCTATGCGGCCCCATAATCCTCTGAACGCGGAAAAACACACCATGTCGGCGGGGATGCCGAACTGCTCGAAAAAAATGTCGTTGGCGGAAAAAAGAATCTGGCTGCCCCGCGTGCACTCGAATACGCCTATCCGACCGATCCGGCAGGCCGTTTCGAACCGGGAAAGATTCTCGCGCAGCCGTTCGCGCATACTCTCCAGCTCGCTGACATCCTGATGGTATCCTTTTAAGCGCAACAAGCCGTTCTTGCTGCGTCCGGGCAACAGCTTGCCGCCGCAGCGCACAAAAATACGCCCGTATACGGGATGGAGCCACGGGTACTGGACTTCATACCGCTGTCCGGTGCTGAGCATCTTTCCCACGCACTCGTCCACCGCGGCGCGATAGGCTTCGTCCACACGGCCATACCAATGCCTGAAACAGTCCTCCGGCGAAGGGTGCGTCTCCAGACCGAGCAACAGCAACATGGTCTCGTTGGCCGTCATCCGGTGCTTTCCGTTTTCCTCGTCGACCTCAATGGCCCAAAGGCCCGTATTGCCGATCCGGAGAGCCTCGCTCATCCATTCGGGACTGTTGAACATGTCCGCGTCGATTCCCATAGCCCACCCTCCTCCGCCGCGATCCCGCAAACCGGAACCCTCGGAGCGTATCCAACGTTCCGCCTATCTGTCTCCCTCTGCGGCAGTGGCCTGCAAAGCGAGAACGTCAAGAATAACAATGTCTTTTCCCCTCAGCTCGACCAAGCCCGCCTCGGAGAACCGAGACAGCTGGCGGGAAAGCGTTTCACGGGCCAGCCCAAGCAGATTGGCGAGCACTTCCCGGGAAACCCCGAGCCGGATGCAGTCCCCACCCCGATCCTGCCTTCTGTGCAGCAAATACGTGGCAAGCCGGCAGGCCGCACCGCCCTGTCCCTGCGCCGCCAGCTTGTGCGCGAACATCCGCAGGCGAAGCGACAGCGCCGCGAGCATCCGCAAGGCCATCTCCGGGTTTTCCGTCACCAGCGTGAACAGCGCATCCGCCGGAAGGAACAGGGTTTCCACATCGTCCACGGCCACGGCGGACGCGGGGAACGTCCCCTTCTGGAACATCGCGGCCTCGCCGATCGTATTTCCCTTACGGACAAGGTGAAGCACCATCTCCCGCCCGTCGGGAGCGAACCGGACGACCTTCACAACGCCGCACAGGACGATGTGCATACCGTCGGCGCGTTCTCCCTCACGGAACAAGGTCGCCCCGCGCGCAAACGTGCGCATCCGGCACCCCGCAGCGAGACGTTCCCGCTCGTCCGGGGACAACGGCTCAAACAGCGGCAAACTCCCGAGCACTTCCAACCGTTCGTTTGACATGCCCGCTCCTGTTTCACAGTGTATTTCCTTGAAAAATACACCGGAGTCCTTGCCAGACGCAAGCGTTTCCGCACCAAAGGTTCCAAATGCAAAAAGGACGGGAGCTTCCGAAAAAGCTTCCGTCCTTTTTCTACATGGCTGTTGACGGGTGGGTTGGCAAGCCCCTGCGCGGCAGCCCTGTGGCATCACAGTCCACGCGGGAGAAGGCCCATCCCCGTACTTAGTCCAGAAGGGCCTTCAAATCCTCGTCAGGGGTGGAAATGGGCTTGATGCCCCAGTTTTCGACCAGCAGATTGAGGATGTCGGGGGACACGAAGGCCGGGAGGCTCGGTCCGAGGTGGATGTTCTTCACGCCGAGGGCGAGCAGGGTCAGCAGGATGGCCACGGCCTTCTGCTCGTACCACGACAGCACCAGCGAGAGCGGCAGATCGTTGACGCCGCACTTGAGCGCGTCGGCCAGCGCCAGCGCCACCTTGACGGCGGAATAGGCGTCGTTGCACTGCCCCACGTCCAAAAGGCGCGGGAACGGCCCGATCTTGCCGAGATCCTTGTCGAAGAAGCGGAACTTGCCGCACGCCAGCGTGAGGATGAGCGTATCCTGCGGGGTCTTTTCCACAAATTCGGTGTAGTAGTTGCGGCCCGGCTTCGCGCCGTCGCAGCCGCCCACGAGGAAGATGTGGCGCACGGCCCCGGACTTCACCGCGTCAAGCACGGCGGGGGCGGCGTCCAGCAGCGTCTTGCGCCCGAAGCCCACGGTCACTTCCTTGCCCGGCGCGTCTTCCGCGAATCCGGGCAGTTCCAGCGCCTTGAGGATGAGCGGCGCGAAGTCCCGGTTCTTGATATGCACAAGGCCCGGCCAGCCCACGATGCCGGAGGTGAATACCTTCCCGCCGTAATCCTTGGGGTTCTGGATACAGTTGGTGGTGAACAGCACCGCGCCGGGAAAACCGGGCAGTTCCTTCTGCTGGTTCTGCCACGCCGTGCCGTAATGCCCCACAAAATGCGGGAACGCCTTGAGCACCGGGTACCCGTGCGCGGGCAGCATTTCGCCGTGGGTGTAGATATTGATGCCCGTGCCCTGCGTCTGCTTCAGCAGTTCGTACAGGTCTTCGAGATCATGACCGGAAACGAGGATGGCCTTGCCCTGGCGGTGCCCGAGGGAAACCTGCGTGGGGACGGGATCGCCAAACGCCTTGGTGTTCCCGGCGTCCAGAAGCTCCATCGCCTTCAGGTTGGCCTTGCCGCAGCGCAGGACAAGATCCAGCCAATCTTCAAGGCTGCGCGCCTTGTCCGGCGTGCCGTCCTTGTCGGGCATCCCGGCGGCGAGCGCCTCGTAGACGAAGGCGTTCAGTTCCGGGTCTCGCTGGCCAAGGACCGCCGCGTGATCCGCATAGGCGGCTACGCCCTTCAGCCCGTACAGGAGCAGCTGCATGGCGGAACGGACATTCACGTCGTCGCTGAAACGGTCGGTCCCGGCCTGCACCTTCCGAATGCTTTCCCAGTCGGCATCCACAGCCGCGTCACAGGTATCCGGCGTACAGCCGAGCTTCGTAGCGAGCGTCTTGCGGCGGCGTATGGCTTCCCGCGCCACT
>ENA-OQHN01000772-OQHN01000772.1-human-gut-metagenome-genome-assembly--contig:-NODE-772-length-10485-cov-20.773798_pt1 | contig 10485 bp, 6 predicted proteins | sample MGYA00242564_ERZ504721 | MGnify/ENA primary metagenome ERZ504721 (study PRJEB26092, sample SAMD00036212) | human gut metagenome | host: Homo sapiens | study: EMG produced TPA metagenomics assembly of...
GCAGGACGTCAAGAACGATATCAAGAAAGCTATTCAGGTCAACACCATCCCGTTGATCGCCATCATGACCGCGGTCACCACCGTGCTGACCATGTTCGTGAAGATTCCGACCCCGACCCGTGGACTACCGTCAACCCTGATCCGACACGATGATTTTCTTCATGCTCCTATGCGTTCGGCCCGTCGGGTGCGGCGGCATCATCGGCGGTCTTGGACCGGCGTTGTCCGACCTCATCTCGGGATACCCGCAGTGGGCAATCTTCACCTTCATCATCGACGGTCTGCAGGCGGTGCTCGTGGGTCTGCTGGTCCGTGAATTCAAACCGGCCAACGTCGTCATCGGCTCTCTGGTGGCCGGCGTGTGGAAGGTGTTCGGCTACTTCATCGCCGGCGGCATCCTGTCCGGCTTCGGTCCGGCCCTAGGCGAAATCATCGGCAACTCATTCCAGATGGTTGTCGGCCTGATCGTTGGCTTCGCACTGTTCTCCGCGGTGCGCAAGGCTTATCCGCCGCTGGTGCGACTCGGCAACCTCAGCGTCAAGGCCGGCGAGTGATACATTATTGTCTTGCATAAATAAAGCCCGTGGGTTCACCGATGAACGGCGATTCCACGGGCTTTATTTATACATATTCGTTCATATAGTATCCGTAGTGGCTGTGTTCGCGGCCGGTGCAATGGGCTGATGTGCTGAAAGATATGGAGAAGAGCGCATGATCACGGTACGTGATTTGAGTTGGCAGTATGAGCCATTGGTGGATGGCGGCAAGCCGGTGGATAGCCTCAAGCATGTCAGCTTCGATATCAAATCAGGCTCGTTCGTGGGCGTCATCGGACCGACCGGCGCCGGCAAATCCACCCTGTGCATGGCTTTGGCTGGAATCATCCCGAATCTGGCGGACGGCACCATGACCGGACTGGTGGAAGTCAACGGCATGAACACCAGCCGTCATTCCGTATCGGCGTTGTCCGAACGTATCGGCTACGTGCAGCAGGATCCCGAAGCGCAGCTGTTCTGTGCGAGCGTTGAGGATGAGATCGCCTTTCCTTTGGAAAACCGCGGCATCGCACCGGACATCATCGACAAGCAGATCGACGTCATGCTCGATCTGGTCGGCATGACCGGCTACCGCAAGCGCGTGCCGACCAGCCTGTCGGGTGGGCAGATGCAGCGTGTGGCCATCGCGGCGGCATTGGCGGCGGAACCCGACGTGCTCATCCTTGACGAACCGACTGCGGCGCTCGATCCGGAAGGCAAGCAGGAAGTCTTCGATGTGCTTGAACGCATCCGGCAGACCCGTTCCATGACGGTGATCATGGCGGAACAGGACACGGAGCATATCGCCTATTGGGCCGACCAAGTGTTGTTCATGGTCAATGGGGAATTGGTGCGCAACGGCGACGCCAGCCTGTTCGTCCGTGAAAAAGGACTGCTGGAATCCTCCGGCGTGCAGGTCGCGGACGATCCGCTGCCGCAGGTCAAGGCCGTACAGCAGGGCAAAAAGCATAAGAAGGACAAAAAGAATCAGCCGGAACGGTCCAAGGACGTGGTCATCAGTCTGGACCATGTCTCCTACCAATATGAGCGCGGCGGCAACGCATCGAAAGCTCTGGACGACGTGACGTTCGACATCGAACGTGGCTCATTCATCGGACTCATCGGACGTAACGGCTCCGGCAAGACCACACTCGCCAAACATCTGAACGGACTGATCCGACCCACGCAGGGCACGGTGACGGTGGATGGGCTCGACGCCTCCAAACACAGCGTCGGCGAAATGGCGGCCCACGTCGGATTCGTCTTCCAGAATCCCGACCATCAGATCTTCTGCTCCACCACCAAGGAGGAAATCGCATTCGGTCCTACCGCGCTTGGACTGGACGGAGCCACCGTGTTCAAACGCGTCGACGAGATGCTGACGCTGTTCGACCTGCACCGTTATGAAGACGTCTCGCCGGCCACGCTCGGCTACGGCGAACGTCGTGCGGTGGCGCTGTCATCCGTGCTTGCAATGCGCACGCCGATCCTCGTGCTCGACGAGCCTACGGCCGGTCTCGACTACCGTCTCGCAGCACGCTTCCTCGGCACCATCGAGAAACTCAACCAGCGCGGCGTCACCATCGTCATGATCAGCCACGACATGCGCGCGGTATACCGGTACTGCACGCACGTGCTGGAATTGGAGGACGGAAAAGTCGTGCAGTATGGGCCGATCGACAGGTCCGAAGCGGCGCAGAAGCAATCTCGGATCATCCGCAAACCGCGTAAATCCAATGGGTCCGTTTCGGCGACGCATGTGCTGCTGAAAGTCACCAAGCATGAGGAAGGACGACACTGATGGACGCCGATTTGTATGTACCGGGCGACGGCTGGCTGCATCGCGCCGACCCCCGTGTGAAATTCCTCATCACCGTGGTCATGTTGGTGTTGTGCCTGGTATGGCGCAACTGGGCGTTCATACTTGACGTTCTGATCATCGAACATCTCATGCTCATCACCGACGGCGTGCCGCTGAAACGCATCGGCTGGGTGTGGAAGATCCTCTCCGTGATCATCGTGTTCATCGTGGTGCTCTGGCCGATTTTCGACCCATCCGGCACGCACGTGCTGTGGCAGTGGGGATGGCTGAAACTCACGCGAGAGAACCTCGTCATGGCCGCGGTGATGGGATTGCGCATTCCGGCGCTCGGATTCGTGTGCTTCCTCACGTTGTTCACCACCAGCCAGACCAAGCTGATCCGAGGGCTCACCTCCCTGGGCATGCCGTACAAGGCCGGACTCACGCTCGCCACCGCGCTGCGCTACATTCCGGTGTTCTTCTCCATCTTCCAATCCGTATCGGCCGCGCAACGGGCCCGCGGACTCGACCTGAGCGGCAAGAAAGACGCCACCGGCAAGAAACGCAACGTATTCGTACGCTTGGTGGACCGGTTCAAATCGTATCTGCCCATCATCATCGCGGTGCTGATCCGCGCCTACAAAATGAGCCAAAGCGTCGGCTGGGCTATGGAATCGCGCGGGCTCAACCTCCAAGGCGTGAGACGCACCTACCGCATACAGCTGAAGATGAGACTCTCCGATTGGATCATCCTTGCGGTCACCGTCGCCGCGACGGCAGGCAGCATCTGGCTGATGCTGTGGCAGTTCTGAGGTAGGCCAATGTTCCAGAACGAACAACGCATCACCATCACAGCACGCGACCTGAAAGTGGTCTCGGCCCTGCAATGCGACGGCCGTATGACCATGCAGGCGCTTGCCGACAAAATCGGCATTTCCGTATACGCGGCTACGGAAAGCTACCGCAGGCTTACGGAATCCGGCATCATGAGCATCGTCCCGGTGTGCAATCCATTGAGTCTGGGCAATTACAGCCAGGTGCTGGTGGGACTTCGTCTCGACGGGAGCAGGGATGAGGCTCTTGCCATGCTCCAATCCATGCCACAGGTCACCTACGTGGTCTGCGCTCTGGGGGATGCCGACATCATCGCTGAGGCTGTGGTGTATTCGGCTGAAGGCATGGATCATTTCCTCAAACATGGTCTGCGCGCGTTGCCGGGATTGTCCCGTCTGCAGGTGTTCTCATGCGGACGGCTGGTGCTTGATGACCACAATGTCAGCGTGGTGAACCGTCTGCTCGCCGCGCATGGCGAAACCGGCTTCCTGACCAAACGCGAGGCGAGTGTCGGCACCGATATTCCCTCGCATCGTCTGGATCCACGGTTCGTGCACACATTCAACGAACTGCAGAAGGACGGCAGGGCCAGCTATGCGTCGTTGGGGGAGCGTCTCGGCGTGACCCATACGGCGATTCGCGGCCGCATCAAAAAACTCGAAGATTCCGGCGTGATGCGCATTATGGCCACGGTAAGCCCCATGCGTTTGGGAGGATTCCGACAGGCATTCCTCGGACTTGGAGTGAAACCTCCATATCGGCTTGACTCCGAACAGCTTCTGGCCATCGACGAAGTGACGTACGCGATGAGTGGTGTCGGATTGAACGGTGCCGATTACCTGATTGAAATCATCGCCGACAACGATGAGGACCTATGGCGCGTGGTGGACGAATCCATTCGCCCATTGCCAGGCGTGGAACAGACCTGGTGGGCGTCCACCGTCAGTGTGGAGAAGGAGTCGTATTGGCTTGAGCCGCCGCACGAAGGCGTATTGCTAGGCGATTGACGATTGCCCGATGCTTGGAACATGGTTTCTGATCATCCAGTTTTCGCTGTTCCCGCGTTGATCTCATACTCAAGGATGAGTCGCGGTTCAGCAGGATTTCAGACCAACGCATGATGCCGTTGACGTCGAATGTTCCGTATGTTGGAAGTAACTTCACAAAGAAAGGAACTTCCATGGACATCAGGGACGCCATCAAAGCCAATAACACTGCCATTGAAGCCATCGATCTTGTCAAGGACTACGGTTCCGGAAGCAACGCGGTGCATGCGTTACGTGACGTCAATATCGCCTTCGAACAAGGAAAATTCACCGTCATCATGGGCCCCTCCGGCTCTGGCAAATCCACGTTGATGCACACGCTGGCCGGACTTGATTCGGCCACTAGCGGACACGTCATGTTCGACGGCAAGGATCTGACCCGCATGAACGACGACCAGCTCACCCTGCTGCGCCGCCATCAGATCGGTTTCATCTTCCAAAGCTTCAATCTGCTGCCGATGTTTACTGCCGAACAGAACATTCTCATGCCCTTGACCTTGGCTGGGGCGAAACCAGACCGACAGTGGTTGCGTCTGCTGGTGGAAACGCTTGGCCTTAAGGAACGTCTTAACCATCGTCCGAACGAACTATCGGGAGGCCAACAGCAGCGTGTGGCCATCGCGCGAGCATTGATCACCAAACCGAAACTGGTGTTCGCAGACGAGCCCACCGGCAATCTTGACTCTGTATCAAGCGCCGAAGTGTTGAGCTTCCTGAAACGTTCCGTCAACGAACTTGGCCAAACCATCATCATGGTCACGCATGATGCGGTCGCCGCGTCTTACGCCGACCGTGCGCTCGTGTTCGCCGACGGCCAGATCGTGGCGGACGTGAACAAGCCGACAGCAGACCAGATGAGTGAACTGCTGATGAAGGAACGCGAAGCCGCCACAATGAATGTGGCTTCCGCGAGACATTCCCGCTAAACGCACTGTAGAAGCATTCGAAGAAGGAAACAGAATTAACCATGTGGTCCATCACTTTGAAACTCATGCGAAAAACCAAGCGCATGCTCATACCCGCAGGCATCGCCATCATGATCGGCACGGCGTTCATCGCCAGCACCTTCCTGTTCGGCAATGCCATGAACGACTCCCTGACACGGCAGATGACCGCCATGTTCGGAAACGCCAACTATGCGGTGACCGTCAACAGCTCCGACCTGAGCGATGAGGAACTCAACGAAGCGTACTCCAGCACTGTCGGCGACTTCCATCTCGACCAGATCGCCGGCATCGAAGGGGTTGACGGTGTCCGCGCCTCGGTGGAAACCGGCGTCAGCGTTTCCAGGGGGGACAGCGCCATCAGCGGCGAGATCATCTCTACCGCGGCACAGAAGAACATGCTTCCCGTGAATATTACGGAAGGGGACCAGCCGAAGGACTCCAACGAAGTCGCACTGCCGGAAGACATGGCGAAACAGCTGAACGTCGGCATTGGCGACACTGTAAGACTGACCTCCCAATATGCGGTAGGCACCGATGGCAAAGCCAAAGCGGACAACGTGCGCGTGGTCGGACTCACCTCCGATCCGAACGGCGCCTACTCGTACTATGGTGGTGCGATCGTAGGATCCGACAATCTGCTTGCCGCAATGCAGGGAACGGACGATTTCGACACCACCGGAACAACAACGGTATACCTCGACCTTGCCTTGGATGGAAATAGCGTATCCGCAAAAACCATCAACAGTGTGAAAGCGTTGCTGCCAAAGCATTTCGATCTGATGTCGCGACAGCAGGTCAGTGACGAAAGCATCAAATCCTTAACCGGCAACCAAACCAGCATCGTCACCACATTCCTCATGTGCTTCGGCGTGCTTGCCATGTTCGTGGCGGCACTGGTGATCGCCAACACGTTCCAAGTACTCGTGGCGCAACGCCGCCGCACACTCGCCTTGCTGCGCACCATCGGCGCGAAAAAAGGCCAGCTGTATGGTTCCGTGCTGTTCGAAGCGGCAGTGCTTGGCTTCGTCGCATCCGTGCTTGGCGTGATGCTGGGAAGTCTGCTCATGTGGGGCATGTGCGTCAGCGACATCATGCAAGAGGGTATGCGATTCAATTTCTCTTGGCAGGCCGCCGTCATACCTATTCTCTTCGGTATTGTGGTGACGGTGCTCGCATCCCTGGGATCCGCACGTTCCGCTACTGCGGTGACGCCATTGGAGGCATTGCGCCCGATTGAACTGACCGACAACCGTCGTTCCAGCCTCACGCGAGCCATAATCGGTATTCTGATGGTGGTGGTCGGTATCGCCATGGTGGTATTTTCCATCTGGCAGGTACAGGCCACCAATGGCGGCGAGGATGCGAGCAGCGATCAATTCACGATGATTCTGCTCGTAGCCATCGCCGGCGCCGCACTGGTGTTCCTTGGAATGGTGGTCACCGCGGTGTTTTGGATGCCGGCCCTCATGAAGGGCGTTGGAGCGTTGGCCTCGCTGACAGGCCCTTCCGCAACGGTTGCTCACGCCAACATTCAGAAGAATCCGCGACGCATCGCAGCAACCGGTGCCGCTCTGCTCATCGGCGTCACCCTGGTTTCCACCATCGCAACCGGTGCCGCTAGCGCCAAAGAGACTATGAATGGTGCGCTCGCCACCCGTTATAGCGTCGACATCGTGGCCATGGGCGATGACATCAGCCAGCAAATGGTCAAGGATGTAGCCGACATCAACGGCGTGTCCGACACGTTGTATGCGCCGGCGGTTTCCGTGACCTTGGAGAAAGCGGATGGAACCCAGCCTACGTCCGCATTGCTGGTCGGCGTGAAGAATATCGATCAGGTCAAGCAGGTCATGCGTGCCAACTTGGGTAACGCCTCCATCGACAGTGATGGCGTGCTCATGCCAACATACAATGCGCAAACCGGCAAGGAACTGCAGTTCGCCAATGGTACGGCTGATTTCTCTACCGAATGGAACCAGGACGGCGACGCTACGCGTTCGCTGACATTGCAAGCAAACCAAGCCGACTACCGTCGCGTATCCGCACAGTATGGAGCTGTCGGATTCGTGGATGAAAGCCATTTCACCAATGGTGACCTCGATGCCGCCACCCATGTGTTGCTGGTCAAGGCGGATACTGACAGGTCGGGAGTTTCCGTTGACGGCATCTACAACGACATGCAGGCCGCATTGGAGAAGAGCACTGATGCGACAGTGACCGGACCGATCGCCGAACGCATCGTATGGGCGAAGATGATCGACTCCATGATGATGCTTCTGGTGGGATTGATCGCCGTGGCCGTGCTCATCGCACTTGTCGGCGTGGCCAACACGCTGTCCCTATCGGTGATCGAACGCACCCGCGAATCGGCCACCCTGCGCGCCATCGGCATGACCCGCGGCCAGCTCAGGGCATCGCTCGCCATCGAAGCGCTGCTCATCTCGCTCGTCTCCGGCATCGCCGGCATCCTGCTCGGCACATTGTTCGGCTGGCTGGGCGCATACGTGGTGTTCAGTCTGTACGGCACCGTGGTGTTCCCCTTCGAATGGGGCGTCAACGGCATTGTGCTTGCCGTGGCCGCCGTGGCTGCGTTGCTCGCCAGCATTGCACCTGCCCGCAGAGCGGTCAAAGTACCGCCTGTTGAGGCGCTCGCAGAAGCTTAGGCGATAAACGGAATGCTCCTTCGAAAGAAGGAGCATTTTTGTTGCCGAATACGTTTTATGAAGATTTTATACGAGATGGTTTTCGTAGGCGAACACGACGGCTTGGACGCGGTCGCGCGCATTGATTTTCGACAGGATATGTGCGACATGCGTTTTCACGGTAGGCAGGCTGATGAACAGCTTGTCCGCGATCTCCTGATTCGACAGGCCATGCGCGATTTCGATGAGCACCTCGCGCTCGCGGTCGGTCAGTTCGTCCAATTCCGGATCGGTGTACATAGTTGCCGTCGAATCGGAAGCGGACGTTGCGGAAACGGGCGCTGCGGCGGCCGTTCCTGTGAAATCGCCATCCATCATCTTCTCTATAAGCCGTTTCGTGGCGGATGGCGCGATGATCGCGTTGCCTTGGTACACGGTGCGAATCGAATTGAGCAGCGTCTCCGGTTCCGTGTCCTTCAGCAGGAAGCCGGACGCGCCGGCGTTGATCGCGGCCATCACGTATTCGTCCAAATCGAATGTCGTCAGAATGATCACACGGGTATGCGCATCGTCAAGCGCGCTGCCATCGGGTGCGAAACGATGCTGCAACGCGCTGATCCGACGTGTCGCCTCAATGCCGTCCATACCGGGCATACGCACGTCCATCAGCACCACGTCGGGATGCAGCGTCTCCGCCAAAGCCACCGCTTCCGCGCCATCGCGCGCCTGGCCGACAACCGCCATATCCGGTTGGGAGCCGATCACCATGGCGAAACCGGCACGTACCAATTCCTGATCATCGGCGATGACCACACGAATCTTCTGTTCTTCACTCATACTCTCCACCTTATCGGCATCGTTCCGCTCACAGCGCGAAACAACCCCTTAAATCTCCCTGAAAAACTTGAACCGGCTATCGAGACACGCGCTGCAGCTGCTCCTCCAGCGGTGCTGCAGGCCTCAACTGCAGTTCGCTCGCGCTACCGGCGTGAGTGTCATCGCTGAAACCAGTCTCACGAAGCACGCCAAGCAGTTCGCGCATACGCTTAAGCGCGGCACGCCCCTGTTCTCCAATGGCTTTGAACGCTGTGGAAATCTCATCGGCGGTCGGCTCCTTGCCTTGTGCTTCGGCGCGATCCAGCATGCGAATGCCATCGACGGCTTGATTGATCACGCTGTTCAACGTGGCAGTGACCTCAGCCTGAATGCTGGCACTGATACGGTCGCGCTCCATATTCGCCGCGAGAATACGCTGTTTCTCCTGCTCGGCCATCAGCGCTTCCTCTCGCGCCTGCAACACCAGTGCGTTGGAATCACTGGAACGAGCCCAACGTGCCCACGCCATAATGCCGGCGCACAGCATCAACACCGCAACCGTATACATAACGCCGGTAAAGAACGCTGCACCACTACTTGCCGTGGCTGAAACCGGTTTTGTCAAGCCCACGGAAGCGGCGATGGCGTCGAACAAGGTAGTGTATCCATGTTGGTCGGCTGCGATTTTCAAGCCCATCAGAGCCGAACAGGTGACAGCGGCAAGACCGGTCCAACGCCATGCGTGTTCACGCCCATACAATACGGCTGAATACAGTGCGCACAGCGACGCTACGATGTGCCCGACTTCAATCGATCCCAAAAACACCAATTGCACAACCGACAATACGAACACAATAAGCGCGCAAGTCTCGGGGAACCTGCGACGAACGGCCAGCGCCAATACGCAGCAGGTGGCGATCGCGCGCGAGAGTTGCATGTCTCGTGGACTATCGAAAAAGAGCGAAACCGACATGGGATTCAGTAGCGCAACCAGTAGCAGGGCGCCGACGGCATCCATCAGTACATAATGACGTTGCGTCCACGCGGAAACACGTTCCACCCAATTCGAACTGCGCGCATTGGACGTATTTGCAAGTTCCACGGATTCCAGTTTCAATGATTTGAGCAAATCACGCAGATTGGGCGCGGTGATGCGCAGATGTTGCAGAGCGTTCGAACGATAATTGCGACCGGCCGATTGTGTGGTTTCCTGCGTTTGCTCCGAAGGCTGATCCGGGATTCGCGCCGATATGTTGACGACTGTGTGAGGTGTGATTGCTTCGTCGGATAATTTCGCTGTGCTGGATATGGCAGTTGTGTTGCAAGATTCAGACTGTTCCGAGGCATACTGTTCGCCGGTTTCGTCTGTCGCCGGCTCTTTACCGCCGTAAGGCAGGGTGGCCATGACTTCGAAGCCTCCGCCAAGTCGAGGGCCGGCCTGCAATGAGCCTCCGGCCGATTCGATACGTTCCCTCATGCCCAACAGGCCATAGCCTGGAGTATGTCCGTCGATACTGGCCGCGGCTCCGCGACCATTGTCAGTGACGGTCACAGTGAGCAAACCGTTGTTCCATGATTCCTTGATATACACATCGACATGCGGTCCCGCATACTTGCGGATATTCGTCAGCGCTTCCTGAACCACATGGTAGGAGGCCGTCGAGGCCTGCTCGCCGAGCTGTTCCGGGCTGGCGGTTCCGGTGATGCTCCGTTGGATTCGAATGTCTGGGGAGACGGTTCGCGCTTGTTCCACAAGATTGCCGATATCGTTATAATCGGCGTGCGGTGAGCCCCCAAACACTCCCAGAAGACGTTGCATGTCATGCAATGCTCGTTCCGATTCATGCCGAATCGTCTCCATGG
>ENA-OQHN01000773-OQHN01000773.1-human-gut-metagenome-genome-assembly--contig:-NODE-773-length-10479-cov-12.213196_pt1 | contig 10479 bp, 10 predicted proteins | sample MGYA00242564_ERZ504721 | MGnify/ENA primary metagenome ERZ504721 (study PRJEB26092, sample SAMD00036212) | human gut metagenome | host: Homo sapiens | study: EMG produced TPA metagenomics assembly of...
ACGGGTTCTGAAAAGTTCACGGACGGCTTTTAGGGTCAGTCCGGAATCGACCACATCATCAACGATGAGGACGTTTTTTCCAGCAAGGTTCCGGGACGTATCGAACTGGATGTCGACCTTCCCCCGACGTGGACGTCCCTGACCCGTAGGATGAAACTTTCAGGAAATCAATCTGAGTGGGAACGCTCAAATGCTGCGTCAGTTCCATCATAAAATAGGAAGCCCCTTTTAACAGGCCAATGACGAGGAGTTCTTCCCCTTCATAATCCTTGCTGATTTCTGCAGCCATTTCGGCAATGCGCGTCTTGAGGGTCTTTTCATCGATCAAGACTTTTTCAATATTGGGATGCATGTCTTTGTTTCTCCTTTATCTCCAGTTTCTTTTCCCTTTGAGCGGCCCGATCAGTTTCATGGCGTCCGGCCATCAGGCGACCGTTGATATAGATGAGCCGTACATGACCGGGTACGTCAAGGCTCTTTCCGCTGATCCCCTTTTCAATGAGCCGCAGGATCTTTTTCACATGATCAAATCCCAGTTCCTCTCCACCGACACCTTTGACCGCCAGACGGATGACGCGGCTTTTGATGGCCAGATCAAGCTTGTCAAAGGTCGGTCCTACATCGATATCGTAGGTTCCAAAGATGTTGCGGGAAAAGGAGTCCAGATATTTTTGAGCCATTTTTTCAAGATAAGCCTCATCACTTTGGGCTACAGCAGCCGCCTGCACGAGGGCTGCCTTGATACGGGGATTTTTAGTTGCAAGAAGAGGCAAAAGCTCCAAGCGGACCCAGTTGCGCAAAAGGGCAGGATTACCGTTTGTCGAATCCGTTCGGTACGAAAGCCCTTCTTCCTTGCAGTACGTTTCCATGTCCTTCCGGGTTGCAGCAAGAAAGGGTCTGGCAATGTATCCGTTGACAGGCAGCATGCCTCTAAGCCCCCGCGTTCCCGTCCCTCGGACAAGATTCATGAGAATGGTCTCGGCCTGATCATCTTCATGATGGGCTACAAAAATTCCTTGGGCCCCTACTTTTTTACGGTAGGTTTCAAGTGCCTCATAGCGCAGACGCCGGGCTGCATCTTCCAAGGAGAGGCCCTCTTTTTCCTTGAGGGCCTGGGGATCGATATCAAATTGGGTATAGGATAAGTCCCTATCCTTGCAGAAAGCTGAAACAAAACGGGCATCTTCATCGGCTTCTTCGCCCCGCAGATGATGGTGGACATGGGCCACAAGGACCGTCACGTCATCTTCTTCCGCGGCTTTTGCCATAATATCCGTAAGCGTCAGGGAATCGGCACCGCCCGAGCAGGCGGCAATGACGGTTCCTCCTTCTTGCCATAGGCGAGAAGTCCGAACCATATTCATCAGGCTCTCTTCGAGCACACTCATTTCATCACCTCAAAACCAAAGAAGGGGCTGTCAAATAAGAACAGCCCCTTGAAACCCGCAACCGCTTCATGCAGTAAGGATCTCGGGTCTTTATCCAGGAAGCGCCGTTCAGTCACCTCGACGGGCGCCGCGGCCTCCCCTTTTGGATTCCGTATTCCGTTTTAAGTCCAGGAGACGATCATCACTTTCCTTGAGGAAACGGGACAACTTATCCTCGAAGCTCATCGGTCCCTGCGGACGACCTGCACCACCTGGGCGGCCTTCGAACTTGCGTTCCCCGCTAAAACGTCTTTCTCCTGGTTTTCTATCACCATGATGTTCACCCGGTTTGCGGCCTTCGAATTTACGGCCTTCAAACTTCCTGCCTTCCCCGCCATGTTCATTTTTCTGTTCCGCAGGGGGCATCAGGGCCTTCATGGACAGACCAATCTTACCTTTTTCATCAATAGAGACGACCTTGACCGTCACCTTCTGTTTCACCGTCAGGAAGTCATGCACGTCCTTGACAAAGACATTGGAGACCTCAGAGATGTGAATCAATCCTACTTTGTTTTCAGGGAGCTCCACAAACGCTCCAAAATTCGTGATACCGGTAACAATGCCGTCAACGACTGCACCTTTTTCCAAAGCCATAAGTCAAAGAAATCCTCCTTTAGGGTTGTGTTACGTTAACCATTATACCGTTGTTTGGAAAGTTCCGTCAAGTCCCTTTCTTCCTATGCTTGAGGCCTTCCTTCCCGTTAGGAAGCAAAAAAAGAAGGCCCCCATCCGTAAGCGGGCCCCCCTATTTTTTCTTTTCATCCACGATGAAGAGCGGAACTTCATTTTTCCCCACCATGTTATGTTCATCGCGGGCAACCTTTTCTACATATTTGGGATCATGGAGATTGCTGCGTTCTTCTTCCAAACGTTCATTGTCCTTTTCGATGGCCTTGATCTTTTCACTGCTCTTGACGGTCTCCTTGCGGACAAGGTAAAGGTCATAGGCTTGTTTCCAAGCTGGTACAGAGAAATGACAGCAATCAGGATAATGACCAGTCCCAGCCCCCGAAGAGCCAATTCCTTGGCACTTTTCAGCTTTTTCCGTTTGCCTTCAGACATGGTGATGTCTCCCCTCGCGATTCCATACAAAAACGAGCCCGATACCAATCGGCATCGGGCAATCATGCAAAATTATTTGTTGACGGCGTCTTTGAAAGCTTTGCCAGCCTTGAAAGCAGGAACAGTAGCCTTCTTGATTTTGATGGTTTCGCCGGTGCGAGGATTCTTGCCGTTGCGAGCTTTGCGTACCCGAGCTTCGAAGGTACCGAAGCCAATCAGCTGAACCTTGTCTTTTTGAGCAATGGCTTCTTTAACGGTATCAATAAATGCGTTTACAGCCTTTTCTGCGTCTTTTTTAGGCATAGCAGTCTTGGACGCAACTTCAGAGATTAATTCACTTTTGTTCATAAGTAAGTCCTCCTCAATACTGATTGCGCCTTTCGGCGCTTTGGCTACCGTTATGGTATCACAAACAGTATGAAAATGCACGCTTTTTTTGGAAAAAGCTAGATTTTTTCCCGTTTTACCGACTTCCAAAGCAAAATCATCTCGTCAAGGGATAAATTTTCCCATTTTTATTTTTTTCGGAAAGAATTTCTTCCATTTTCCGAAAGCGTTTTTCATATTTGACATTGGCTCGGTGAAGGGCTGTCTCCGGTTCAAGTCCCAGTTTCCTTGCATAGACGGAGAGGGCAAAAAACAGATCTCCCAATTCCTCTTCTACATGGTCCTTATTTTTGGACAAAATAGCTTCTTTCAATTCGTTTTCTTCCTCTTTGACCTTCTCATAAGCGCAATCTGCATCGGGCCAGTCAAATCCTCTGCGGCTAGACCGTTCACTGAGCTTATAGGCCCGCATCAGGCTCGGCAGGTCTCGGGCAATGCCATCAAGGGCACTTTTGCGTTCCTTTTTCTCTTCTGCTTTGAGGGCATCCCAATTCTTGAGAAGCTCCTCCGCGCTTCCGACCGTAACCGTACCATAAACATGGGGATGACGGTGGATGAGTTTCCGGGACACATCCGTAATGACGTCCTGCATCGTAAAGGCCCCCACTTCTTCTGCCAGACGGGCATGGAAGACCACCTGAAAAAGGACATCCCCCAACTCTTCCCGGATGCCTTTTACATCGCCATCATCGATGGCTTCAAGGAGCTCATAGACTTCTTCCACAAGTTCCCGGCGCATACTCTTATGATCCTGGGCCTGATCCCAAGGACAGCCTCCAGGGCTGCGCAGCGTCCGTACGACATCCATAAGCGGTGTCAGGTCCATGACACCCTCTTCTTTTTTCTTATCCATGGTGTCTCCTTTTCTTTTTAAGCACGTGGAAGGGAACCTCTCTCAAAACCAGAAGCAGGAGCCCGTAAAAGAGGGCACCGGCACCAACGGCTCCCAAGGTGCTCGTTACGAGACCCAGCTTCACCAGTAGGGTCCTATTTACCCAAAGGACGGCGCCGCCCATCAAAAGGGACGCCAATAGAGCGCGCAGAAACGTCTTTACGGGCAAGACAATCCTTTCCAGTCGGTAGGCGGCCGCAAGATTCATCATGGCGGAAAGGGCAAGACCGAGGTCCGTTGCCAAAGCGGCGCCGATAACATTCCAACGAGGCTGTGCGGCAAGGACCCAAAGAACCCCAACCTTGACGGCAAGGCCAAGGAACATGTTCACCATCGGGATCTTAGGCCGTCCCAGTCCCTGCAGGATGGCGGCAGTCACCTGATGCAGGCCCAGGAAAAAGACGGACGGGGCCAGAGCGGAAACAACGGGGCCTGCTGCTTTCATTCCATAAAGAACCTGGGAAACGGGCGTCCCTAACAGGTACATACCCACGGCCGCGGGAAAGGTAAAAAGAATGAGGATGCGCAGTGCCGTACGGGCCTTGTTCCGTACAGCGTCACAGTCGCCCAGGGCATGCGCTTCCGAAATGGCAGGCACCGTTGACCAGGCAAGGGAATTGGTCGGAATGGTTCCCATATTGACAAGAGGCATGGCCATTCCTGTAAGATAGCCCAAAGCCGTCGTCGAAGCCGCCACCGTAAAGCCAGCTGCAAGAAGACGGTCCGGCACGAGGATGATTTCCACAAGACCAACAAGGGGAATCATCAGGGTAGAAAGGGTCACAGGAAGCGCGAGGCTGACCAGTTCACGGAGGATAAAAGGCACCGAAATGGGTTCCTTAAGGGTCAAGTCCCTGCCCTCCCGCTTCCAGGCATGCTGCTGGCGCCGGTAGCAGAAAAGAAGGAAGAGCAGCCCAATCAGGGCCCCCGGAGCTGCTCCAAAAATAGCCCCGCCTGCCGCCATGGCAAGGCCCTTCGGGAGCAGCCACACCGAAAGGACCAGCATAAAGGCGACGCGGAAGAATTGTTCCAAAATCTGGGAAAGTGCCGTAGGCCGCATTTCCTGAAAGCCCTGGAAATAGCCCCGCAACCCTGCAAGGGGCACGGTCAAAAACAGGGCAGGCACGCAAAATAGCATGGGGACGAAGGCCCGTTCATCCTTGATGAGACCCGCTGAAAATAGGCAGGGGATCAGGCCATAGGCGGCAAGGCTTACGGCAAGACCCAAAAAGACCAGGAAAGGAAAAGACACCGTGACGACGCGACGCACACTTCCCCACTCCTTTTGGGCCGCATAACGGGCCACGATCAAGCTCATGGCGGCAGGGATACCTGCCGCGACAATGCCCACAAGAAGATTATATAAGGGATAAGCGAGTTGATAGAGTCCGATTCCTTCCCCGCCCAACAGGCGGGACAAAAAGATCCGGTTTACGGAAGCGAGGATTTTGACCATAAGTCCTGCTGCCGTCAGGATCAGGGTTCCTTTTACAAAGCGATCGGCCATAGGGTTCCTCCTTGTCAGTTCAGCAGGCGGGGCAGGTTCTTTTCGAGAAAAGTCAGGGCGTCGCTGACAGGGCCTGTTGTCCGCAAAACGAGCTGAGGCACGGGGTTAAGGCTGAAAGTAAGACGCGGCACATATTCCTTCACAAGGTCACGAATGACATCGGGATTGGCCTTGCTGTGCGGGTTGAAGCGAATCGTCAGGGAACCGGGGCGTGCGGTGACGGCATCCACTACAAGGTCTCGGCACAGGGCCCGGATGGCAGCCACCCGCCACAGCGTCACGAGTTCCTTGGGCGGGGTTCCGAAACGGTCGATGATTTCATCCATGAAATCCTCCCGTTCTTCATACTTCATGCTGCCAAGACGGCGGTAGATTTCTAGTTTGTAGCGCGGGTTGTCGATGAAGTCATCCGGGATGTACGCATCAAGCTTCATATTGATGGTAGGGTCGTGAAGGACCTCTTCCGGACTCTTGCCTTCCTGGAGAGCTTTGATTGTGTCTTCCAGCAGGCGGCAGTAAAGAGCAAACCCTACACCGGCAATCTGGCCATGCTGCTCTGCCCCGAGAAGGTTCCCCGCGCCGCGGATCTCAAGGTCCCGCATGGCAATCTTGAAGCCAGCGCCAAGTTCCGTAAAATCGCGGATGGCCTGAAGGCGTTTTTGCGAGACTTCAGACAGGGCCTTATCCTTTTTATAAAGAAAATACGCATAGGCAAGGCGCGAAGAGCGTCCCACCCGTCCTCGCATCTGATAAAGCTGGGAAAGGCCAAAGTTTTCGGCCCCATCGATGATGATTGTATTGGCAAGGGGCACATCAAGTCCATTCTCGATGATGGTCGTTGAAAGCAGGACATCATAGTCCCCTTGGTAAAAGCCGACCATGACTTCTTCCAGTTCATCTTCCGTCATGCGGCCATGGGCTACACCAATAGACAGACCAGGAATCATTTCCCGCAGACGGTGGGCAATGCGGTCCAAGGCCTCAATCCGGTTATGGACATAGTAGATGCGGCCGCCACGGCGGATCTCCCGTTCAATGGCTTCTTTAACCATGCCATCATCGTATTCTGCCACATAGGTTTCTACTGGCAATCGGTCTTCCGGAGGTGATTCGATGACGCTCATATCCCGTCCCTTTACCAAGGCCAAATGGAGGGTCCGCGGAATAGGCGTTGCCGACAGGGTAAGGACATCGATGCCAGAACTCCACTGCTTGATTTTTTCCTTCTGGGCCACACCAAAACGCTGTTCCTCATCGATGATGAGAAGGCCCAGGTCCTTGAAGTGGACATCGGGCTGAATCAGGCGATGGGTGCCGATAACAATGTCAAGATCCCCTTTTGCAAGCTTATCCAGTGTATCCTTCTGCTCCTTACGGCTGCGGAAGCGACTCAGCATTTCAATTCTTACACCAAAGGCATCCATGCGGTTTTGAAAGGTGATGAGATGCTGCTGGGCAAGAACCGTCGTCGGGGCCATGACAGCCACCTGCTTGCCGTCCATGACCGCTTTGAAAGCTGCCCGGATGGCAACTTCCGTCTTGCCGTATCCCACGTCGCCGCACAAAAGACGCTCCATGGGAACAGGCTTTTCCATATCAGCCTTGATTTCTTGGATGGCTTTAAGCTGATCTGGCGTTTCCTCAAAAGGAAAACGGTCCTCAAATTCTTTCTGCCAAGGCGTATCCGGGGCAAAAGCATGTCCCGGCGTAATCTTTCGCTGGGCATAAAGGCGCAGGAGCTCCGAAGCAAGGATGGTGATAGCTTTTTGGGCCTTTTTCTTGGCTTTTTGCCAATCAGAGCGGCCCATACGGGATAAGCGTGGCGGCGTTCCTTCGCTGCCGATGTATTTATGGAGGAGCCCTACCTGTTCAACAGGCACATGAAGTTTGTCACCCTGGGCATATTGGAGCTTAAGGTAATCCCGATGGATGCCATCTATAACAATGGTCTCGACCCCTAAATAGCGGCCTATGCCCTGTGTATCATGGACGACATAGTCGCCTGCCTTGATATCCGTAAAATAAGTCAAGGCGGGACCGGCACCGCGAATTTTTTTCTTCTGCCGCCGCTCTTTGCGGGAACCGAAGATATCGGCTTCCGTTAGCAGGAGCCAGTTCTCATCCCAGAAATGAAATCCATGGGACAGGCCACCCTCAAAGACGGCTCCTCCCTTTTCCGGGATGAGGCTGCCTTTTTGGACAAAGGTCATGGGGAGCCCTTCATTTTGAAGATGTTGGGCCGTCCCAAACGCTTTGTCCCGGGTTCCCATCATGATGAGGGGATGGATGCCTTCTTTGATCCATCCTTTGAGATCCTTGATGAGAAGATCCCAGCTGCGGTTATAAGGCGCCGCAGCGCGCACCTTGATGGCAAGTCTGGGATAGGCCTGATAAAGGGGCTGGGAAAGGGCGCTCACAACAAGGAGATGACTCTTTTGGGAGCGCTCCAGCAGTTCCTTTTCCGAAACAGCTGATCCTTGAATTCCCGGTTGTCAAGATAGGATTTCTTGGCTTCCTCAAAAAACGCGGAAGCTTCATCAAGGACAAGAAGCTGGTCAGGCGATACGTAATCAAGCAAGCTGGATTCCGCTTCCTTTTCGCCAGAAGCAATGGGCATGATATCAACCTTTGTGAGGCCGCCGATGCTGCGCTGGTCCTCCAAGGAAAAACGGCGGATGGCGTCGATGGTTTCATCAAAGCCATTCAATCCGGACCGGATCCTTGGCATTAATGGGAAAAATGTCAAGGATGTCACCGCGAACGGAAAATTGGCCCAAGGTTTCGACTTGATCCGTGCGTTCATATCCCTCTTTAACTAGGCGCTCTATGAGCTTGTCACGATTTTTTTCATCCCCATGGGTCAAGGTGATGCTGTCCCGCAGAAGGCCATCAGGCCTTGGCAGTTTCTGGATGGCAGCTTCTGCCGTGACAAAGATGATGGCGGCTTCTTTTTTGAGAATCATCTCAAGGGCAGCTGCCCGTTCTGCCATGACCTCTTCATTGCGTGTATCGATTTCACCATGGATGAGTCCAAGCGGATAAAGTTCACGCATGGCCTGATCCGGATAGAACGGGGTCAGTTCACGGCGCAAAAGACGCACGTCTTCCCTTCGAGGGGTCAGGATGATCAACGGATCCGAGGCCTTACCAAAGGTTTGAAGAGCGCACAAAAAGCCGGCTTTGATGGATCCTGACAGGCCGGTCACTGTCAAAGGGCCTGAGGCCTTTTGCCAAGCTTGGATTCCTTCTTTTGTTGTCTTTTCCCGCCCTAATAGGCGGATCAATTCATTCATCATGTTTGCTATCCATTTCCTACACAAAACAAGGAATCAAAACAAAGCGGGGCCGCACCGCATGACAGGGTCATGAGATGCCGCTCCCGCTTCTGGATTTCCTATAAGATTACAGTTTGATATTGATGTTGCTGCGATCAAAGGTGTGGACAGCATCAACGAAACGGACCGTGCCCGTTGCATAGCGCATGGAAATCGTATGGGTACGAGCGCCGTTTCCGAAGAAGTTGACGCCGTGGAGCAGATCACAGTTCGTGATTCCTGAAGCGGTGAACATAACGTCATCACCCTTTACCAGATCATCAATGGTGAGGATTTGCTTCACATCGGAAATGCCCATCTTATGGCAGCGTTCTTCCTGTTCTTCATTTTCCGGGCAGAGGCGGGCCTGCATATCGCCACCCAAGCATTTGAGTCCAGCTGCAGCAAGAACACCTTCCGGGGCACCGCCGCGACCGATGTACATATGGATACCGGTTCCTTCGATTCCTGCATTGATAATTGGATCGACGTCCCCATCGCTGATAAGACGGATCCGAGCGCCAGCTGCCCTCACTTCTTCAATGATCTTGCGATGACGTGGACGGTCAAGGGCAACAACCGTAAGGTCACCGACTCCGCGATTCAGGGCCTTGGCAACCCGTTCGAGGTTAGCGGAAACGGGATCATCGATGTTGATGCAGCCTTTGGCACGGGGACCGACAGCAATCTTGTCCATGTACATATCAGGCGCATGGAGCAGGCATCCTTTCGGAGCAATCGCAATAACGGCAATGGCACCGGGCTGTCCTTTAGCAACAAGGTTCGTGCCTTCAACAGGGTCGACAGCGATATCCACTTCAGGGCCGCCGGCACCGACATGTTCCCCAATGTAGAGCATCGGAGCCTCGTCCATTTCGCCTTCGCCGATGACGACGGTCCCACTGATGTTTACCGTATCAAACATCTTGCGCATAGCATCGACGGCCAGTTGGTCAATGCCGTTTTTATCCCCACGGCCAACGCCTCTGGCGCTCGCAATGGCTGCAGCTTCCGTTACGCGTACAAATTCCATGGATAATTCTCTGTTCATCATTACGCCTCCATTATCTTGTTGGGCTGGATTTTCTAACATCTGCCAGCCGTCTCCCTCCTTATGAGGGAACCTGCTTCATGGGGTGCAGCCTGCCGCATCCCCTCTTATCACAACAGGAGGGCAGGAAAGGATTTTCCTGCTTCTGTCATAAACTCAATGCTTCTGGTTTTTCAAGGCAGCCGCAATGAACGCTTTAAACAGCGGATGCGGATTGGTCGGACGGGATTTCAGTTCCGGATGGAACTGGACCCCAACATACCAAGGATGTTCGCTTTCCGGCAGTTCGACAATTTCCGTCAGTTTGCCGTTAGGCAACGTCCCAGCCTGAACCAGTCCATGGGAGAAGAGTTCTTCCTTAAGGTCGTTGTTGACTTCATAGCGATGACGATGGCGTTCGCTGATGAGGTCGGTTCCATAAGCTTCTTCGGCATGGCTACCGGCAATGAGCTTACAGGGGTACTTCCCAAGACGCATGGTTCCACCCTTGATTTCAACGCTCATCTGTTCCGGCATGAGGTAAATCACAGGATACGGCGTAGCTTCATCAAATTCCGTGCTGTTGGCCTTCTTCATACCGCATACGTTGCGAGCATATTCGATGACAGCGCACTGCATGCCAAGGCAGATACCAAAGAAAGGAATCTTGTGTTCCCGGGCATACTGGGCAGAACGAATCATGCCCTCAATTCCGCGGTCACCAAAGCCGCCGGGGATAAGGATCCCATCAATGCCCTTGAAGATTTCGTCAAGATTTGCTTCCGGGCTTTCCACATCAACCGCATTGATGTATTCGATTTCCACATCGGCATGGTTGTAGAAGCTGGCATGCTTCAAGG
>ENA-OQHN01000774-OQHN01000774.1-human-gut-metagenome-genome-assembly--contig:-NODE-774-length-10460-cov-4.435788_pt1 | contig 10460 bp, 12 predicted proteins | sample MGYA00242564_ERZ504721 | MGnify/ENA primary metagenome ERZ504721 (study PRJEB26092, sample SAMD00036212) | human gut metagenome | host: Homo sapiens | study: EMG produced TPA metagenomics assembly of...
GACGCCAAGCACCTGGACCCCTGCGTTCAGTTTGCCCTGGCAGCGTCGGACGAGGCCATGCACGATGCGGGCCTCGATGTTGAGGGCGCGGTCGATCGCGATCGCCTGGGTGTCTATGTGGGCTCGGCGTGGGCGGCATGCAGACGCTTGTCGACAACGTCCACACGATTGCCGATCGCGGGCCTCGTCGCGCATCGCCCTACATGATTGCGATGATGATTCCCAACATGGCTTCGGGCAACATTGCTCCGATAAAATAGCCTGATAATCAACGGGGCAAATCCCTTAAATAGAAATAATAGCTCTTTCATAAATCCCTTTTCGTACCAATAACCGTTATACCAGCCCGGAGAAACCCATGAAGGCCATTGCCAAAATACCGGCCGTAATCAGCGCCACGGGAACCCCCTGCACGGCCTTGGGGACATCCTCCAGTTCGAGCCGCTCGCGAATACCGGCGAACAGCACCAGCGCCAATGCGAAGCCGATGGCCGTCGCCACGGAATAAACGATGCTCTGCAACAGGTTGAACTCCTTGGAGATCATCAGAATCGCCACGCCCAGCACGGCACAGTTCGTCGTAATGAGCGGCAGGAAAATTCCAAGCGCCTGATAGAGCGACGGAGACACCTTCTTCAACATGATTTCCACCATCTGCACCAGAGCCGCGATCACCAGAATAAAGACGATCGTCTGCATGTATTCGATCCCCAGCGGCACCAATACGTAAGTCTGAATAGACCATGCAACCACCGAAGTAAGGGCCATAACGAAGGTCACGGCAGCTCCCATACCGAGCGAAGTTTCGACTTTCGACGACACGCCCAGGAACGGGCAGATGCCGAGGAATTGAGCCAGCACGACGTTATTGACGAAGATCGCGCCGATGATAATGGCAAAATAAGAGAGCTCCATACCTATTTCTTGAGAAATTTATTAAACAATGCCATCAGATACCCCAGTACGATAAAAGCACCCGGAGCCAGCACGAACACCAACGGCATGTAGTCCGTAATACCGAACGAATAACCGAAGATGGCCCCGCTGCCCAACACTTCGCGGACGGCCCCCACCAACGTCAGGGACAGCGTGAAGCCCAGACCAATCCCGATACCGTCGAAGATCGAAGCCACCGGTCCGTTCTTCGAGGCGAATGCCTCCGCACGTCCCAGGATGATGCAGTTCACCACGATCAGCGGAATGAATACGCCCAGACTGGCATACAACGCCGGGACATACGCCTGCATCAGCATAGAGATAATGGTCACGAACGATGCGATCACCACGATAAAAGCCGGGATGCGCACCTTGTCCGGAATCAGGTTCTTAATCAATGAGATGACCAGGTTCGACAGAATCAGCACGGCCATCGTCGCCACGCCCATACCGAAACCGTTCTCCGCCGAAGTCGTCGTACCCAGCGTGGGACACATGCCGAGTACCAGAACGAACGTCGGATTATTCTTGATAATGCCGCTCGCAAGTACTTTCAAATTATTCATTTCGACCTCCTTCCTGTGCATTGTTCACGGTCTGACTTCCTCGCTGGAGGCGGTTGGAACGGCCTTCACGCTCCAATCCCCGCTCTCGATACCGCTCTTCACCCGCAGCTCGCGTCCCGGCCTCTGCATTCGGCCGAGCAGCCGTCGCGCCCGTCGCGGCTTCCGTTCCCGTTTCTTGATTGTTCGAAGCACCGGACGCACCATCCGCTCCCGCATCTCGGGTAGCCGAAGCCCCCGAAGTACCGTCCGCACTCGCATTTTGAGTATTCGAAGCACCCGAAACGGTATTCACGGCAGCTTCGACGCCTGCCTTTTCGCAATAGGCCTTATAAGCCCGACTCACGGCATCGACATAAGCCCGCGACGAAATCGTCGCCGCCGTCAGGGCATCCACGTCGCCGCCGTCCTTCTTCACGCCCAGTTTCATTTGGGCCGGATTCCGGCCGACAAAACTCTTTTCCAGCGGATTGCCCGCACCGACCATCTTGGTACCCAGCCCCGGAGTTTCCGCCTGTTCGAGCACCCGGATATTGAGGATCTGACCATCAGGGGCAAAACCGACCATCAGCCGGATCACCCCACTGAACCCGTTTTTAGTCATCGATTCTACGGCATAACCCACCACACGGCCTCCCTCGGAAGCCGTATGGACCGTCACCGGCAAGTTCTCGACGGTCAATGCCGTATCCTCCGTTTCGTCGAACTCGGGCAGCACCTGTTTGAGCGCCTCGCGGGTCGCCTTGACCCGTGCCTCGGCAATCGGCTCCTCGGTAATCATATGGACCGCTCCCACGCCTGCGGAAGCGAGCAGTGTGATCACGAACAGCACCATAACCATATTGAATAATGTACTCTTCATCCTCCGCTCCTCCTATTTTAACCCGAAACGCCGGGGTTTGACATATTTGTTGATCAGGGGCACGACCGAATTCATGATCAGGATCGCAAATGACATACCCTCGGGATAGGCGCCCCACAAACGGATCAGTACCGTAATGATGCCGATGCCGACTCCGTAAATCAGCATACCGGTATGCGTCATCGGCGAAGTCGAATAGTCGGTAGCCATGTAAACGGCACCCAGAATGGCTCCGCCTGCAAGCAGATGGAACAGCGGGAACTCCCACAACGCTTCACCGTGCATACCCTGTCCGAGGCCGACCAGAAAGACGAACACGGCCATCGTTCCCAGGACCGCCACCGGAATATGCCACGTAATGACTTTTCTCCACAGCAGATAGACGGCTCCCACCAGCAACAGCAGGGCCGAGACCTCACCCAGCGAACCGGGGATCGAACCGAAAAGGACATCCTGATAATTGACCGACGTATGCGACACCAGCTCCGCTTTGACGGCTGCCAGCGGCGTCGCTCCCGAAAAAGCGTCGGCCAACTGTCCGACCGGACGGGGAAAAGTCGTCATCTGCACCGGGTAGGCGAACAACAGGAACACACGACCCACCAACGCCGGATTGAACGGATTCTTGCCCAGCCCCCGAAAGTCATCTTGGCAATGGCGATCGACACGAAAGCGCCGATCACGACGATCCACCAGGGCAGCGACGCCGGCAGGTTGAAAGCCAGCAGGACGCCGGTCACCACGGCCGACAGGTCGCTCACCGTACAAGGCCCCTTAAGCAGAAATTTCTGAATCAGGTATTCGAACAGCACGCAACTGGCCACCGAAATACAGGTCACCGCCAGGGCGCTCCAGCCGAACGCCACCACCGAAAACACCAGCGCGGGCGTCAGCGCCAGCAGAACGTCCCGCATGATCTTTTGCGTCGATTCCGAACCATGCACGTGCGGAGCGGGTGCTACGATCAATTTATTTGCCATACGCTATCTCTTTTTTCTTATTTCTTGGTTGCATGGGCGGCGGCGCGGGCACGGATCAACGCCCCGACCTCCTGTTTTCCCATTCGGATAAAGTCCAGCAGCGGAATATCCGCCGGACAGGTAAACTGACAGCAGCCGCACTCGATGCAGTTGGTCACCCACTCCGCCTCGAGCCGCTCCCACAGCTTGCGGCGCGAGAGTTTGGCCATCAGATAAGGCTCCAATCCCATCGGGCAAGCCGACACGCATTTGGCGCATTTGATACAGGAGCTCTCCCGACCACGCAGGGCTGCCGCACCCCCGAGCACCGTAATACCCGAACAGCCTTTGACCACCGGTGAGGCGAGGTTGCTCATCGCCCGTCCCATCATCGGCCCGCCGTTGAGCACTTTCACATCCCCGGCCGGCACGCCTCCCGCAGCCTCCAACAAGACAGCCACCGGCGTTCCGAAACGGACGAGCAGATTTTTCGGAGCCTCCACCTGGCGACCCGTAACAGTCACCACCCGCTCGATCAGAGGTTTGTTCTTCTGCACCGCATCGTACACGGCCACCGTCGTCGAAACATTGCAGACGACGGCACCCACGTCGATCGGTAATCCCGGCGGCGGCGGAACCTCCCGACCCGTAACGGCCGCTATCAACTGTTTTTCGCCCCCCTGCGGATAACGGACCCGAAGCGGAACGACCCGGATTCCGGGGTACGACGAAGCCAGCCGACTCAATCGGGTGATCGCATCCGGTTTGTTGTTCTCGATTCCGACCGAAGCGCCGCTCACGCCGAGCGCCCGCATCAGGATCGTGACGCCCACGAGCAGCTCTTCACTCCGTTCGAGCATCACCCGATGGTCGGACGTCAGGTAAGGTTCGCACTCGACACCATTAATAATCAAGTGCTCGACCTTTTTCCCGGCAGGCACCGTCAGTTTGACCTGCGTGGGGAACGCCGCACCGCCCATACCGACGATACCCGCCTCCTTGATCCTGGCAAGAATCTCCGGAGCCGAAAGCGTACATTCGCGCACGAGCTCCTTCGAAGTGTCGATCCCTTCGGCCCATTCATCCCCCTCGCGACGGATCGTAATCATCATCTGGCGGATTCCCTGCCCGTTGGGCAGCATATCCACCCCCGTCACGGTGCCCGACACGGGCGCATGGATATTGGCCGACACGAAACCGGCGGCTTCGGCGATCAACTCTCCCACCTTCACCTTGTCGCCCTTGGCCACCTTCGCAACCGCCGGCGCACCGATATGCTGCGACAAAGGAACATTCACCACATCGGGCAACGCCAGTACCTCGACGGCCTCCGCCCGACTCAACTTGTTATCCGACGGATGTACTCCGCCTCTCGGAAATGTCTTCATAGCGTTTGTTTTCGGTTTTATCGTTCGGATCAGGATTCGGTTTTTTCGGTCTTCTTCTCCTCCGAAGCCGGCTTCTCTCCCGCTGCCGACGTTTGCTTCGATGCAGGAGCGGCTTTAGGCTCCTTGGGCAGCGGCTCCATACCGACCAGACGGATGGCACCGGTGGGGCATTCGTTCACGCACTTGCGGCAGAGCTTGCATTTCCAGGAGTCGATGAAAGCCAGGTTGTTCTGGATCGTAATGGCTCCGAACGGACACACTTTCTCGCATTTTCCGCAGCCGATACAGCCGGCTTTGCAGGCTTTCATCACCACCGCCCCTTTGTCTTTCGACACGCACGAAACATAAACCGCCCGCTGCTTGGGCCACTTCTTCCGCAACTCGATAATCGACTTGGGACAAGCCTTGACACACGCGCCGCAGGCCGTACATTTGTCGAAATCGACCTCTGGAAGCCTCGTTTCGGGATTTATCGCTATGGCATCGAAGTTACAAACCGTCACACAATCCCCGTATCCCAGGCAGCCGTACGTACACCCCGTTTCTCCGCCATAGAGCGAAGCAGCCACCGCGCAGGACGTAACACCGTCGTACGCATTGATCCGGGGACGTTTCTCGCAACTGCCGCCGCAGCGGACGGTAGCCACCTGGGGCTCCTTCTCCGGAGCAGCCTTGCCCAGGTAGGCAGCGACGGTCTTCATCACTTCGGCCCCGCCCACCGGGCAGAAAAGCGAAGAGATATCGGCCCGCTTCACTAGCGCATCGGCCAAACCGCGACATCCGGCGAATCCGCAGCCGCCGCAGTTCGCACCGGGCAGCATCTTTTCGACCTCGTCGATCCGGGGATCTTCCTCGACCTTGAACTTTTGTGCCACGAAATAGAGGATCAGCGCGGCAAGGATTCCCAACACGCAAAGTGTAAGCACTGTGTAAAGTAATACCTCCATATTATTCGGATATTGTGAAATGAATCGCATTATCGATCTTCCGGCGCAGAAGCCAGAGAATCCCATAGTACAGGACGACAGATCCCAATCCTGCAAGTACCGCCGCCCCATCGCCCGCGCCGAGCAGATAGCAGACTGCCACCACGCCGATCAGGACGACGAAAGGCACGACATAAGCCAACAAAACCGCGACCGCTCCCGTACGTCGGGTTATAGCGACCGTCACCCTGTCGCCGGGACGATACGTCGCCGCAGCCGGAGTACGTATCTCCACGATTTTCTGCCCGGTCTCACCCAAACCGCAGGCTTCGCGGGCCTTGCAGCTCCCACAAGCGCCATGAGCCGTAATTTCCACACAAACCCTCTCCGCATCGACGCGCTTCACCACCCCGCTATGTTCGATACGGTCCATCGGGTCACTTTACATATTTATGGGTCAATGGCATACGGTACTCATGCCCGAACGAGGAGGACGAGAGTCGAAGTACCGGCGGATACTGAAAACGCTTCTTTTCGTTGCGCATGACCATCGCATAGATTTTCTGTACCTCGTCGCTGTCGAATCCGGCATTGATGATCTCTTCACGCGACTGCCCATCTTCGATCAGACGGTACAGGATGGCATCCACCACCTCGTAAGAGGGCAGCATGTCGCTGTCCTTCTGGTTGGGCCGAAGCTCCGAAGAAGGCTCTTTGGTCAGGATGTTTTCAGGAATGGGAGCACCGAATTTCCGGTTGATATAGCGGGCCAGGTCATACATCTCGGTCTTATACAGATCGCCCGTCACGCTGAAAGCGCCGCCGGTATCGCCGTAGAGCGTACAGATACCGAGCGCATTCTCGCTCTTGTTGGAACAGTTGAGCAGGACATAGCCGTTCTTGTTCTGCAGGGCCATAAGCATCAACGTCGGATGCGGGACTGGATATTCTCCTCCGTCGCATCGAAATCCGTACCGCCGATCACCGGGATCAACGTATCGACGATACTGCGGTAAGCCTCCGTGATCGGCACGAACATGGAACTCGATATCCGAGGTTTTCGGCCAGTTGCTTCGGCATCCTCGAACCGATCCTTCCGACGGAAAACTGCGCAGGGCATCATCAATCCCCGCACCGTTCTCCGCCCCCAGCGCTGCAACCGCCAGACAAGCGACCACGGCGGAGTCGATACCGCCCGAAACGCCGACACAGGCCTTTTTTATACCCATTTTTAACGAAGAAATCCCGCAGACCGCAACAAGCCGCCTCGTAAATGAAGCGGGTACGGTCGTTCACCGACACAGGGACGGACTCGACGCTGCAAGCGGGATTTTCGGTATCGAACACCTGAAGTCCTCTTCGAAACTTTTCAGCAGCCGCACCAGCTTGCCCCGGTTGTCCATCACGCCCGACATCCCGTCGTAAACCAGCTCCGTAGCACCGCCGACCTGATTGACCATCACCACATTCTTTCCCTTGACGTAGGCGATATTCCGGATTACGTCGTACCGACGACTCAAGTCGCCCTTGCGGTAGCGGCGGGCATGGATGTTGATGACGGTTTCGACCGACTTGTCGAAATCCGGGGTATGAAAAAGATCGTCGCCTACGACCAGCGCACAGCGGCAACCCCGTATCGTAACGTATTCGCAACCTTTCGAAGGGGTCAGAAATCCCAATTCGCGGCGCACGGTGATATTCTGTTTTCCCACGTAGCGGACGACTCTTCCTTGTTGAATCAACGCTGCGGCACTGATCGTCCCCTCCTTGGTGAGAATCGGAAGCCCCACGATCGCATCCACCGTATCGCATTCGGCGGCAATCCGCATCAACGCATCTTCGCACTGTTCCAAAAAAAGGATTTTTCCGCAGCAAATCGAACGAAGGAGCACCGCTGATCGCCTGCTCGGCAAAAACGACGAGGTCTGCGCCTTCGGCTTTCGCACGACGTACGGATTCGATGATCTTGTTTGTATTTCCTGCGACGTCGCCGACCGTATAATTCAATTGAGCCAGAGCTATCTTCATCTATCGGGTATTTCAAAAAGTTACATCATCGCAAAATTAATTATTATTTGGAAAAAACAACGATTTCGCGGCAAAAGTTTCATCCGAACGCAACGATCGTATCGAAAAAAAGCAATCGGGGTTTCGAAATCCTCATTCGGAAAAGAGGCCGTCCCCGTTTCGACTCAACGAATACAGCCCGACCTTCCGTGGGAAGGTCGGGCTACAAATCGTTCAACCCCAAACGCTTGCTATTGCTGCTCTTCGGGATCGGCCACCAGAATACGACCGCAGTATTCGCAAATGATGATCTTCTTGCCCTGACGGATCTCCATCTGGCGCTGGGGCGGAATGCGGTTGAAACAGCCGCCGCACGCATCGCGCCGCACCGTCACCACGGCAAGTCCGTTGCGCACGTTATGACGGATCCGCTGGTAAGCCTCCAGCAACCGCTTGTCGATCTTGGCCTGCGCTTTAGCCGCCTGAGCCGTAAATTCCGCCACCTGCGAGGCCGTTTCCGCTTCGATGCTCTGCAATTCGGTCTGCTTGGCTTCGAGGTCCTTTCGGCGCTCCGTCATCAGGGCCTCGGTCTCCTCGACCTGCGCCTTTTTGACCTTGATTCCGGCAGCATACTCTTTCAGACGCTTTTCGGCCAGCTCGATTTCCAACTCCTGATACTCGATCTCCTTACTAATCGCATCGAACTCGCGGTTGTTCCGGACGTTGTTCTGCTGCTCCTTGTAATTGCCGATGAGTATCTTGGCCTGATCCACCTCGCGCTTACGCTGCTTGGAGAGAGCATTGAGCTCCTCGATTTCGGCATTGATATTCTCGACACGCGCCTTCAAACCGGCCAATTCGTCGTCGAGATCCTGCACCTCGAGCGGCAGCTCACCCTTCACCTTGTTGATCGAATCGATCTGGCTGTCGATCTTCTGGAGATCGTAGAGGGCCAGGATTTTCTCCTGCATCGAATAATCAACTTCAGCTGTCTTTTTCTGTGTTGCCATATCGTGTTTTTATTGTTTAGACGGAACTATGTAACCGATCGGATTACGTGAATTTACACTCTTGCGAACCGCAAAGGTAAATAAATTTTTCGATAAAATATCAAACAAAATGTCGATTGCGCAATATTCGCTCTCGAAATGGCCGATATCGGCCACCACGAAGGCTCCGTCGGGGGTCATGAAATCATTGTATTTGAGGTCCGAAGTGACATACACATCGGCCTGCGCACGACGCGCTTCGCCGAGCAGCGAGGCTCCCGCTCCGGTACATACGGCCACCCGCCGTACCTGCTCCTTGACCAGCTCGGAATGGCGGATTACCTGCACCGGCAGGCGCTCCTGAATACGCCGCATAAAATCCCGCACCGACATAGACTGCGGCAGTTCGCCCACCACCCCGAAGCCGACCCGCCCGTCCGCAGGATCGGTCGGTTGCAGCACCCGTAACTCTTCCACGCCGAGCATCTCCGCCAACCGCCAACTCATGCCGCCCGGCGCACTGTCCAGGTTGGTATGACAGGCGTAGAGCGCTATTCCCCGACGGATCGCCCGCTCGACGCACCGCTCCACATAAGTAGCCGAATTGAACCGCTTGAGGGCATGGAAAACGATCGGATGGTGCGTGACTATCAGATCGCACCCCGTCTGCTCCGCCTCGTCCAACACCTCTTCGGTCACATCGACAGCCAGCAGCGCCTGATGCACTTCGTCCTCGGGCCGTCCCACGATAAGACCGGCATTGTCGTACGATTCCTGCAAACGGAGCGGAGCATATCGTTCGATCACTTCAGCAATATCTCTGATTTTCATAATCCTACTACATTATTTGAAAAGGCGATTATATTTTCAACGTACCATATCCGACGGTCGCTTGTTCGCGGCCTGTGCTCCCGTCCATAATGCTGCCCACCCCGAAATCCTCACCTCGAAGGGACTTGCGGCGCTACGCGCCCCAAAAGATATACCGAAGTATCGGGTTCGTTCGCATACCCGGTCGGGCCTATCGCCGTAGCGGTCCGCAACGTCACCGCCCCCTCCGAATCGGAGGCGAAGGCAAAATGTACCCGCCTGCCGTATTTCAAAACGTCCGTCTAAAACAACGACTGTTCATAGAAGGCGAACAACTCCTTGCTCTCCGCCTCCTCTTTCTCCTTCTTGCGCCGGGGCTGACGCGCCGCCGAACGTTTCGGCGCCGGCTTTTCGCTCCGGGGACCTGGTTCGATCACCTGCACAGGTCCTTTACTCTCCGCTCCATCCCCTCCGGCATCGTCCGCCAACTCCTGCGCGGCAGGCTTCTTCCGGGTACGAACCGGGAGCGCCGATACTTCGGCCGCCTCTCCAGCCCCATTTTCCGCGACAACCGCCCGGTCCTCCGCACTCTCCTTGAGTTCGGCCCGCACCTCTTCGAGCAGGGCCCCGGACACGCTGAAGACGTTCGAGCAGCTCCGCCAGGATGCGGACGACGTTCTGCGCCTCGGCGACCGCGAAAACGCGAACTACGACAGCTCGCTCGTCTCGACGAAGGGCTCGCTCATCAAGGGCTACCTCACGAAGAGCCTCTACAAGCAGTTCTATCTTTCGGGCAAGGAGAAGGAATCTCATCGAGCGCGGCGACATCTACATTCACGACTTGCGCGACATGATTCTGGGCTGCATCAACTGCTGCCTCTTCGATATCGGCGCGATCCTGCGCGGCGGCTTCGAGATGAGCAACGTCGAGTACACGGAACCGAAGACTGTTCTCTCGGCCCTGCAGGTCGTGGGCGACATCACGCTCGTGGCGACCGCGCAGCAGTTCGGCGGCTTCAC
>ENA-OQHN01000777-OQHN01000777.1-human-gut-metagenome-genome-assembly--contig:-NODE-777-length-10440-cov-3.944633_pt1 | contig 10440 bp, 9 predicted proteins | sample MGYA00242564_ERZ504721 | MGnify/ENA primary metagenome ERZ504721 (study PRJEB26092, sample SAMD00036212) | human gut metagenome | host: Homo sapiens | study: EMG produced TPA metagenomics assembly of...
GGATCGACCCGTTACGGGTCGATCCTTTTTATTTTGCGATCATATTGAATGAATGGGTTGGTATGGATTCTCCTTTTTCGTTGAGAGGTTCAGCTTCTCTTTTCTGACGCGGTTTGGAAATGGATTCGGGATTCCGGATATACTGTCGCAGGAGGATTTTCGGACCTTGCAGTCTGATGCAAATAATCCGGAATAATGCAATATGCTTGTTTTTTCTTGGTGATAAGTGGGCTCTTTATCGGTCGGGATATTTTTGTCAATGTGGTGCGTGTCCCGGGGTGTTCGGGAAAGCGGTGATATTTATGTGTTCGTTCGTAGCACACTTCCGGATTTTGTTGCCGGGCACGAGCGATGCCGGTGGCGTTGTCTTTTCTCTCTTTTGGGTATAGGGAAAAGGGAGGGGAGGATCCGCAAAACAGTGTGTCGGAGGCGGGATTCAGGCTTTTCCCTTGCTTCGGGTAAGGCCCTGCGGCAGGGCGAGCGATAGCCGTGAGAAGCTGACGACGGAACCGGCCAGGGCAAACCCTCCGGCAAGCAACAGGGCGATATGGCAGCCGTTTTCCGGGTCGATATGGAACAGCAGGGCTACCAGAGCCGCTCCGGTCGTCTGTCCCGTGAGCCGGGCTGTTGCCAGCATACCGCTGGCGCTTCCGCTTCGCTCGGGCGGTGCGGAGGCGATCAGGATGCTGTTGTTGGGAGATTGGAACAGGCCGAATCCGAGGCCGCAGAGCAGGAGTCGCCAGACGATGTCGGCGACGTGGGGTTGCTCGGGCAGAAAAGCCAGCAGAACCACGCCCGCCGCCATGATAAGCAGTCCTACGCCGCCCATGGCTCCTGCGTGGATCCGTTCGACCAGCAAGCCGGCGATCGGAGCCACGACCATAATGATAGCGGGCCAGGCAGTGAGGATCAGGCCCGTATGTACTTCTGTATATCCGAATGTCTTTTGCAGGTAGAAGGGAAGCGCGACCATAGCGAGCATCTGGGCGATGAACGAGCAGATCGAGGTGATGACCGAAACGGAGAAGATCGGGATGCGCAGCAGGTCGAAGGGGAGGATCGGATAGGGTTTGTGGAGCTGGCTGCGCACGAACAGTGTGCCGATGAGGACCAGCAGGATGACGCTTATTCCGATATAGCTGGGTTTGAGGCCGTGCGAGTAACCTTCGATCGAAGCGATCAGCAATCCGAAGGTGAGGGCGTTCATCAACCCGTCCCGCCAGTCGAAGTGGCGGCCCCGGATGCGTACCGGGTTTTTAGGCAGGAATCGGTAGCTCAACAAACACGCGATGAGTCCGATCGGGATGTTGATAGCGAAAAGCCAGGGCCAGGTGGCGATGGAGAGAATGCCCGAAGCCAACGTAGGGCCGGCCACCGAGGAAACGGCTACGACCGTAGCGTTCACGCCCATTCCGCGTCCCAAGTGTCGGCGGGGGTATATCAGGCGGATCAGTGTGGTATTGACGCTTGTGATGGCTGCCGCCCCGAATCCCTGGCAGACGCGGGCCGTGACCAGCGTGGCGAGAGAGTCGGACAACGTGCAGCCCAGTGAGGCGACGATGAAGATACCCAGTCCCCCGATGTAGATTTTACGGTAGCCGATCACGTCGCCCAATGCTGAAAACGAGAGCAGGGAAACCACGATGGCTAACTGATAGGCATTGACGATCCAGATCGAATTGGCCGACGAGATGCCCAGCATACGGGCCATGGTCGGCAGAGCGACGTTGGCGATGGCTCCGTCTATGACCGAGAGCGATACGCCGAAAGCTACGGCGAGGATGGCCCAGAATCGGGTCGGCATGGGAAGGCCGTCCCACTCCCTGTTGCCGGCCAGACGGGGTGCTGCACCCTGTATCGGAATTTGTTGCAGACCTGCTTTCATCGTAAAAGAATCCTCTTGCAAAGGTGCGGAAAAAGCCGCGTGCAAGGTAAATTTATCGGCATTTTGTCGGGCGAAGTACCTAAAGCGGAGGCAAAGGTACGAATAAATACGGTCGGATGGACCGTCCGTCGGCATTTTCGGGTGTCTGGAAGCAGCCGGATATTTGTGGGAGAAAACGACCGGTTCGACGTTTTGCGGGGCAGGATGTGCCGGTCAGAGGATTTTCTGGAATGCGATGCGAGGATCTCCGGCGTAATGTATTTCTCCGCAGCGGACGAAGCCGAATTTGGCCAGCAGGCGGAGCATGCAACGGTTGTCGAAGTTGGTGTCTATCCGGAAGCTGCCTGTGCCGCGCTCCCGGGCCAATGTCATGGTGCGGCGCATGAATTCGGTCGCTATGCCCTGTCCTTTGACCTCCTGTGCGACGGCCAGACGGTGCAGGACGACGTATGGGGCTTGGTCGAGCCACGTGCCGTCGATTTCGGCATAGGCCGGTTCGCCGTCGAAGACGACAGCCCCGTAAGCGACGACGAGTCCTGTGTGAGTACATAGTACGTGGCCGTATCCGCGGTCGATGTCGTCCGTTATATGTGCCGCCGCCGGGTAGCCGTTCTGCCATTGGCGACTTCCCCGCAGGCGCATCTGCGCCTGGGCCTGGCGGATGATCGTGCAGATACGCTCCAGATCGTCGGGAAGTGCCGGGCGGAAGAGCAGACTGTCTGTCTGAAGGACGGTTGTCGTTGCGTTCATCGTCTTGCGAAAAATTTTTAGGAAGGGACGGGTAGTTCGGTCGTGCAGGGTGCGGGACGAAAAAGCGTTGGATTTATTCCGCCGTAACGAACATCCGGCCGAAGTCGAAGACGATGCGGTCGAACTTTTCGAAAAGGTCCATTCCGAGCGAACCGAAATAGGGTTGTTCGGATGCGGGGCCGAAGTCAGCTGTGACGGTCACCTTTTTCAGGGTGCGGGAGCCGTTGCCGATCGTGAAGGTTATATTCTTCAGGTCGTAACCCGTACCTCGCAAAATTCCGCCGAAACCTCCTGCGGCCGTTTCCCGCTTTTTCCCGCTGCGGTCGATCTCTTCGCGGTGCAGGGTGTAGTAGTTCGGCGAAAGTCCCGTGCGGGAGTTGCCCGTGTCGAAGACCATCGGGACGGTGTCTTTTCCGGCGACGAGCGTGTTGAGAATATATTGTCCCGAGGAGGTGTCGTGCATCAGGTTTCGCCCGCTTGCAGGGGTCGGTTCCGGAGTGGCGGGCAGGAGAAAGAAACCCTCTTTGGGGCGAAGCTCGATCTGGCCGGCCAGACGCATGAAGTCGGTGCCGAGGACGGCTTCGATATGGCCGATTTGGTCCGAAGCCTCGTCGTTGTCGAAGACCATGAAGTAGGGGTGGCGGATCGTGACCGGTCCGATCTGCATGGAGTCGGTCGTGGCGAATTTCACGAATCCGTTGCCGCCGATACCGCTCACGGAAATCGAATCGCAGATGATTTCGAGGTCGTGGCGCTTGGCGAATTCCGCCGAAACGAAGCTGGCGCCGCTGCAACCCGTGTCGAAGATGAAGCGCTCGGTGCGGCCGCCGATCGTTATGTCGGTATAGAAGTTATGGACCTTTTTGTCCGTGCCGTCCAGCGGGCTTTTGACCGTTTCGCTTCCGACGGTCAGCGGCAGCCGGATTTCGCCGTCGGGTTTCGTGAGCGACGTGCGCGGATGTCGGGCCATGGTTTGGAACCACCGTTGGGTCGCCAGGGTCGAAGCCCTCTCTTCCTCGCTCTGTCCGGCAGCGAACTGGGTGAGCAGGTCGGCCGCCTGTTCGTAGGCGCCCAGCTCCTGCAGGTTGCCGATAAGCATGGAGAGGAGCCAGCCGAGCATCGAGCCTTCGGGATCGGCGAAGAGTTCCTGTTGGTAGTCGTTGAGCAGCGTCCCGATGGCATTGCAGCTCTCCGGCAGCCGGTTGAAATGACTGCCCAGAGAGGCTTCGCAGAGCAGCCGGACGAAGGGCGACAGTTCGTCGCGGATCTCCGGGTAGCATGCTTCGAGCCGGAACCACTCCTGGGCGTTGATCAGAGCGGCGGCCTGTTCGTCGGCTGTCGGTACGGCAGGCTGTTCCTCTGCCGACAGGGGCAGGGTGAAAACGAGGAAGAGGGCGAGCAGCAGTTTTTTCATAGCGTCTTAATGGTTGGTATCGGTTTTTCCGGTCAGCGTCCGCAGGTCGTTGCCCGAAGGGTTTTGGAAAACGCGCAGGTCGAATTCGGGGATGACGGCCAGCACGTGATCGAATACGTCGGCCTGAATGCCTTCGTACGGGACCCAGTCCACCGTGTCGGTGAAGAAGTAAAGCTCCATCGGGAGGCCTTGTTCGGTGGGCTGCAGTTGCCGGACGAGTACCATCATGTTTTGATTGACCCGTTCGTTCTGCCTGAGATAGAGGTTCAGGTAGTTTCGGAAGACTCCGATGTTGGTTTGGTGCAGTCCGTTGATTTTGTCTTCACCGGAGGGGATGTCGTGTTGCCGGTTATACTCCTCGACCCGCTGCTGGGTCCGGGCGATGTAATCTTTCAGCAGGTCGATGCGCTTGTATCGCTCCAGCATTTCGGGTGTGCAGAAACGGATGCTGGTCATGTCGATATTGATCGAGCGCTTGACGCGGCGCCCTCCCGAGGAACGCATTCCTTCCCAGTTTTGGAACGAGTCGCTCACCAGCAGGTAGGGCGGGAGGGTGACGATCGTGTTGTCCCAGTTGCGGACTTTGACCGTGTTGAGCGTGACCTCCTCCACCGTGCCGTCGGCGCCGTACTTGGGCATGCTGATCCAGTCGCCGACTTTGAGCATGTTGTTGGCCGACAGTTGGATGCCCGATACGAAACCCAGGATGCTGTCGCGGAAGACCAGCATGAAGATCGCGGCCGAAGCGCCCAGACCGGTGAGGAACATCGCCGGAGAGCGGTCGAGAAGAATCGAGAAGACGAGGATGACGGCGACCAGGAAGGCGATGACCTGTCCGGTCTGCATCAAGCCCTTCAGCGGCTTGCCTTTCCACTCCTCCCGGCGGCCCATCAGTTGAAATATGGCTTCCAGCAGGGAATTGACGAAGCGCAGGACGGCGATGACGATCGCTATCTGTACCAGCCGCGTGATCAGGACGACGAGGCCGTTTTGATCGGGAAAGGCGATGGGCAGCATCACCACCACCAGGATCGGGGTGACGATGTGGCACAGCCGCCGCAGGACTTTGTCGTCGAAGATGATGTCGTCCCACGTGACTTTGGTCTGCTTGACGACGCGTCGCACGACCTGCAACAACAGCAGGCGGATCAGGAAGTCCAGCCCTACGCCGATGGCGACGATGATGGCCAGGATGACCCATTGGTCGATGCCGCGGGCGCTGTCCGCAGAGATTCCGATGTAAACGAGCAGTTGGTCGATCCAACTCCGGATGGTTTGTTGCAGCATAAATTCTTCGGTTCCGTTTTTCCAAGACAGGGAAAGGTGAGAGCAATCGTGCGGGACTTGCACGCGAAGATTGTCGAACCGCTTCCGATCTTTTGCAAAGATAGTGAAAGTCGAGAAGAAAACGGGAGCTTACTCTCAGTTTTCCGAGGCGTATCCTATCTTCTGCAAAGATAATGGAAGACAAGCGGTAGGCCAAACTTAATTTTCAGTTTTCTCATCCTTGCATGGCAGAGTTCACGAGCGTCCTCGGCGCATGCTTCGAGCGTCGGTTCGTGCAAATTTGATTCAGCCCTCGGTTTTCACTATATTTGTATTTCGAAATACGATGAAAATGAAACCCTTGTTTATTTGCTATCCCCGTTGCAGCACTTGTCAGAAAGCCCTTAAATGGTTGCAGGAGCGCGGGATCGAAGTCGAAGTGCGCGATATCGTGCAGCAGAATCCCTCCGAAGCGGAGCTCGAAGAGTGGATCGATCGCAGCGGTCTTGCGGTCAATAGATTTTTCAATACCAGCGGTCTGCGTTATAAGGCGCTCAACTTGAAAGAAAAGGTCCGCACGGCTCCGCGCGAAGAGCTGATCCGCGTGCTTTCGACCGACGGTATGTTGGTGAAACGGCCTTTGCTGATCGCTTCCGACAAGATTTTGGTCGGATTCCGCGAGCCGGAGTGGGCCGCAGCCTTGTCGGAAAAAAGATAGGCGTTTCCGGCTGTACCGAAAATAGGAAGCGGACGGAAATTTTCCGTCCGCAGGGGCTATTTTTTCATTTTGTCGGGTTGTCGCTCCCGTTTGATTCTCTTTTTGCGGCGGACCGACCAGCCGAAGTAGCCCAGCATACGGCCCAGTGCGAAGTATTCGCCGTGCGAATAGACGATGGGGCGGGCTTTCTGCAACTCCAGTTTACCCGTTTCGGGGTCGATGTAGCGGCTGTCGGCCTGGATATTCACCACTTCGGCCAGAAACAGGTCGTGCGATCCCAGCGGTAGGATCTGTCGTACGCGGCATTCGATCGACAGGGGAGCTTCGGCTACGACGGGAGCCTTGACGACGGTCGCCGGAGCCGGAGTAAGTCCTGTTTCCCGAAATTTGTCGTGGTCGCGGCCGGAACGTACGCCGCACCAGTCCGTAGCGCGTGCCAGCTCTTCGGTGGTGAGGTTGATGACGAATTCACCCGTGCGGCGGATGATGTCGTAGGAGTGCCGCTCCGGGCGGACCGAGATGTAGCACATCGGGGGATTGGTGCAGACTGTACCCGTCCAGGCGACGGTCAGCAGGTTATATTCGTCGGGGGTGGCGCCGCAACTGACCAGTACGGCCGGCAGCGGGTAGATCAGCGTTCCCGGTTTCCAGTTTTCTTTCATTGTTTTCGGAGGAATCTTGCGTGATGTCCCCTGCAAAAGTAATCATTATTTCACAAAGCTTCCGGACTGTTTTCCGACTTTGTTCCGCCGATGAACGAACGGTACCGTGCGACGGCGGCATCCAGTGCTTTGGGGACGGCATCTACCCATAAGGTCGTTTGTATGGTGACGTTCCCTCGTCCTGCGGTTCGTTTCCAATTGCCGACGATCTGTCCGTCGCAAAGGATAACCGGTTGGAAAATTCCGTGGGAGTTGAAGGCTTTGGAGGTGTGCTCTTTTGCAAGGACGTCCGAACGGTCCTTGTAGCCGATCAGGTATTGGTCGTAGGCGGGCAGCAGATGCGTCGTGTCGCACGGAGCGGCTGCCGCAGCGTTGCGGAATATGAAAAATTCCCTGTCGCCGAAATGTTCGGTCGTGAGTTCTTCGGCGATGCTCGCCACGGCGCGGCGGGCTTCGGTCGCGGTGAGTCCCGACCACCAGGTGAAATCGGCGAGCGTGGCGGGGGAGTGGCTGCGGAAATAGATTCGGGCCAGCCGAGCCAATGCCTCTTCACGGGAAGGTTCTTCGCCGTGCGGAGCCCGTTCGTCGAGAAGGGCGTAGGTCGTAGTGCCTTTCTTGTCGGCGCCGCTGCAGACGATGCCGTCCGTTTCGGCCCGCATCAGCAGATGCCGCAGCGCATATTGCGAGAGCGGAATGCCCCGCTGATTCAGCGCTTCTCCGATTTCCTCTTTCGTCCGGTGTTTATTCCCTTCCAGCGTCTTTTGCAGCAGGTTCATGTAGCGGTGAATCGATTTGGAGTCGAGAGCGGCGTCTGTGCCCCGGGCGTAGGAGTCGTTGGCGGCACGGATGCGGTCGGCAGTGAGCGAGAGCATCCAGCGCAGGTCTTTCGAAGAAACGAAATGCCACGTCGGACGCAACAGGTGCGTGCGCAGGATGTCGCCCCTGTTCAGGGCGGCTTCGATCTGTGTGGCATCGGTCGATGCGGTGCGGCAGCCGACGGCCCATTTGGCCATGCGGTAGTCTTGGGCTTGTACGGCTCCCATCCACTCCACGACCTGTTGCGGAGCGTCGAAAGGCGGCTGAAGGAGCAGTTGGTTGCGCAGCCGCAGTTCAGTAAGCGTTGTCATGGCGGTTTCGTGTTATTCCCGGACAGCGGAAGAGATCGGGGACGGATTCTGTGATTAAAGGATATTTATCCGGATTTTGGTGAACAAAGGTACTAAATTACATCCATAACGGATAGGAGAGTGTCCTGTTTCTGCTTGTCGGGTGAAAAATAGATTGAATTGGATAATTTTTTGTTCTTTTTGTCGTTATTGTAATTTCAAAACGGGAACAGAATTTGTCTTTTCCGGAGTAATTATTTAATTTTAATTTTCCGAAAGGAGAAGTTTGTTTTTAGGATATTTCTTTCGGAAAAGGTTAAATTAAAATTCTGTCGTATGAAAAATCTTTATTTTTTAGTATTGTGTTGCCTGTTGGGGTTTGTGACAGGTTGTAGCGATGACGATACTGCGACTGCATTGTTGCAGATCACCCCTTCGACCGATCTGGTTTTCGAGGCTGTCGGCGGTACTAAGACAATTGAGGTTAAGACCGACCAGACGACATGGTCGGTGGAATCGAATCAGACATGGTGTAAAGTCGAAAAGTCGGACGGCACTCATTTCACGGTGACGGCCGAGGAGAATACGGCTTCGGAACCGATGCCCCAGGCGGCGGTGACGGTGAAGACCCCCACGGGGGAACACTATACCAGCACCTGCATGATCCTGCCGGACAAGACCGGGACGGATTTGGGGCGCCTGGAGACCCTCAATGCCGCCGCGCGGCATATCTGTGATGCGCCGCCGCCCTTGGAGGAGCTTCCCCTTTGCCTGAAGCGGCCAGTGGCCCGATGGTCCTGGCGGGAGCTATTGGGCTATCTGTTGGGCGCCGGGGCCTTTGCCATCTTCTTCGGCGGCGTCTTTTTGGACGGCGTGGCGGCAGGGGCGATCGGCGGCGTGGTTTACCTCATGGAGCAGGTGCGCCGGGTCCACCAGCAAAACAAAATTATCTACACTGTTGTGGCCTGTTTTCTGGCGGGCCTGCTGGCCCAGGCCTGTGTCGGAATAGGTTTTGGGGTCAACCTGGACTTGATTATGATTGGGGACATTATGCTCTTTATCCCAGGGCTGGTGATCGTCAACGGCGTCCGGGAGTTCTTTTACGCGGATATCCTCACCGGGCTCTATCGCCTGGTGGAGGCGCTCCTCATTGCAGGGGCCATTGCCGCAGGCTACGCGGTATCTTTGATGATGGGAGGGAGCCTGTGATGGGAGAAGGCGCGATACAGATTCTGTGCGGCGGTTTGGGGACGCTGGCCTACGCCCTGTTCTTCCATGTCCGTCCCCGCCATCTGCTCCTGGCCACCTTGGGCGGTGCGCTGTCCTGGCTGCTGTATCTTCTGGTGCTGGCCCGGGACGGGAAATGTATTTCTCAGTGCGTTGGTGGCCTCCATGGGGGGCTCTGCCTGTGGTCTGAGGGAATGGCCCGGGTGCGAAAAGCCCCCGCCAACATTTTTATGATTCCCGGTATCATCTCCTTGCTCCCCGGCGGGGCGCTGTATTATACCATGAGTGCCCTCATCGGAGGGGACATGGATACGGTCATGCTGAAGGGGAAAGAGACTGGACTGATGGCCTTGGGAATTGTGGTGGGCATCCTGGTTGCCTCTGAGTTGGTCCGCATGATCCTTTGGGCGGAGATTCGCCGGAAAAAAAATGCTCCGTAGCCGCCGGACGCCGCCGGGGCCCGCGTGAGGAAGAATGCTGGACTTATAAAATATTCCCTTTTTTGGCTCTGTTAAAAAGGACCAATTCCCGTTATAATAAGAAAGAACGGCAAATACGCCCGGAGGAACCCAAGGAAAAAGGAAACGCATCGAGGTGTTTGATATGTTAGAGCAAAGTCCGAAAAGAAGCCCATGCCGCCGCCCAGCAGATCTGTGAGGCAGCCAAACTCCGCCAGGGCCAGATTCTGGTGGTGGGCTGTTCCACCAGTGAGGTGACCGGTCATAAAGTGGGGAGTTATTCCAGCCCGGAACTGGGGCAGGCCATCTATGAAGGGATGCAGGAGGTTCTTATTCCCCGGGGGAATTTATTTGGCGGCCCAGTGCTGTGAGCATCTGAACCGGGCCATCATTGTGGAGGCCGAAGCAGTGGGGCAGGGAGAAATCTGCAACGTGGTGCCTCAGCCGAAAGCGGGTGGCTCCTTTGCCACGGCCGCCTACCATGGGTTCCGGCATCCTGTGGCGTTGGAGCAAATCCAGGCGGACGCGGGCCTGGACATTGGAGGGACCCTCATCGGCATGCATTTGAAGCATGTGGCGGTTCCTGTCCGCCTGGAACAGAAACAGATTGGAGAAGCCATTCTCCTGGCTGCGCGGGTGCGCCCCCAAGTTCATTGGGGGGGGTACCGGGCGGTCTACGATGAGACATTGAAATAAGAGAAGAACCCCCTTCCCCCAGAGCTGCTCTGGGGAAGGGGGTTCTTCGATGCTTGGCTGCCCCGCTGCCACACCGGCAGCGGGGCAGGGGAGTCAAAACAATAATGAATTACACGAACAATCCTTTGCTCAGTACGATCTTCTGAATTTCGCTGGTGCCCTCGTAAATCTGGGTGATCTTTGCGTCGCGCATGAGGCGCTCCACGTGATACTCCTTCATAAAGCCGTTGCCGCCCAGCATCTGGACTGCGTCGGTGG
>ENA-OQHN01000778-OQHN01000778.1-human-gut-metagenome-genome-assembly--contig:-NODE-778-length-10430-cov-21.079006_pt1 | contig 10430 bp, 7 predicted proteins | sample MGYA00242564_ERZ504721 | MGnify/ENA primary metagenome ERZ504721 (study PRJEB26092, sample SAMD00036212) | human gut metagenome | host: Homo sapiens | study: EMG produced TPA metagenomics assembly of...
GACAGTAACTTCATGTTTACCTATACGAAGTACATGATTGAAGCCAATCATTTTCCGGTGGAATTTATGACTGACGACTTGTATCATTCCGGTATGGACGATGATATTCTCAGCATCCGCACGTATTACGAACAGCAGTGGCTGGACCGCGGACTGAACATCAAGTACATCCAGTTCCACTTGCCGCAGGAAGGTGAGTTGCAGGAACCGGACGTGGAGATTGAACTGGACGATTTACCGGAGCTACAACCGGAGCAAGCGCAGCGGACTGAAAACAAGCAAATGATTCAAAACTGAAAAAGATATGCACTTTATCCGAAATTGATTATGGACGCACTGGCTACGGTGCGTTATCCGGGTAACGGAAAAAACATTGTAGAAGCGGAGATGGTGGCCGACAATCTTCGCATTGACGGCATGAAGGTGAGTTTCTCGCTCATTTTTGAGAAACCGACCGACCCGTTTATGAAATCGGTAGTCAAGTCGGCCGAAACCGCTATTCATACGTATGTATCGAAAGAGGTAGAGGTAACGATTGCTACCGAAAGCAAGCAGGCCGCTCGTCCGGAACCGGGCAAGATGCTGCCGCAGGTGAAGAATGTGATTGCGGTATCTTCCGGAAAAGGAGGGGTAGGAAAGTCTACCGTGGCAGCCAATCTGGCTGTGGCATTGGCTAAGTTAGGCTATAAGGTCGGTCTGCTGGATGCCGATATTTTCGGTCCTTCAGTGCCGAAGATGTTCCAGGTGGAAGATGCCCGTCCGTATGCCGAAGAAGTGGGCGGACGCGATTTGATTGTACCGGTAGAGAAATACGGCATCAAGTTGCTTTCCATCGGTTTCTTTGTAGACCCCGACCAGGCTACACTCTGGCGTGGAGGTATGGCCAGCAACGCCTTGAAGCAGTTGGTGGCAGATGCCAACTGGGGTGATTTGGACTATTTCGTGCTGGATACACCTCCGGGCACCAGCGATATTCACCTGACCTTGTTGCAGACATTGGCCATTACGGGAGCCGTGATTGTCAGCACGCCGCAGCAGGTGGCGTTGGCCGATGCGCGTAAAGGTATCAACATGTACACCAACGACAAGGTGAACGTACCTATTCTCGGTCTGGTGGAAAACATGGCTTGGTTTACTCCGGCTGAACTTCCGGAAAACAAATATTACCTGTTTGGTAAGGAAGGAACCAAGCGTCTGGCAGAAGAGTTGAATGTGCCGTTGCTCGGACAGATTCCTATCGTACAGAGCATCTGCGAGAGTGGCGATGCAGGAACACCTGCTGCCCTCGACGAAAACTCCATGACCGGTATGGCCTTTATGGAGCTGGCACGCAACGTGGTGACGCAGACAGAAAAGCGTAATGCAGAAATGGCTCCTACGGAGATAGTACATACGCATTAATGTTTAAAAATGTAAATAAGAGCGGTGGCAGAAAATGCGCACCGCTTTTTTATGCCCTTTCCAGGCATTTTCTTGACGGGTTGACGGGTTGTCACCGGTTTTTCAAACTTTCTATATACAGGTGTGGAATAACTCTTAAGACTTGTTCCACACCCCGCGTATATATACTTTATAAAAATGCCTGCCAACCCCGACAACCCGTCAAGATTTCTTCCCTCACCCCTCTCCGGAAGCCTCCGAAAACGCCCTTGCGTTTCAACTAAAACGTACTTGCGTTTGATTCAAAACGTACTTGTGTTTTAAGTAAAACGCACTTGCGTTTGAATCCGAACGCAAAGGCGTTTTTCAAGAGGTGTAAAAAAATTTGTGAAGTGTACTGAAAATAGTTGTCAGTTTGAAGATTAATTCCTGACAAAGTTGACAGGTTAAACATTATATTCCTAAAAAGGTTGTCAGTTCTGCAAAACTACAACAAAAACTCAATATCCGTATATTTTCTCCCTAAAAACTCATCGCTCGGGGAGCGCCGTGCGGCAAGGGGCGGGAGCACCCGTCCCGACGAGCACATCATTCAATTATACCGATATTCCATAAGAGGGTTTCCTCCTCTGCCTGAGAAAATCTCCATAGGGGTCTTCATTCCCAGTGCCTTGTGCGGTCTGGCATTGTTGTACATCGCTACGGATTTACTGACGGCTTCCTCTGCCTGTCTGAAGTCCATATCACCTTCATTGAAGAGCCATCCGTTCTTCAGGGTGTTGTTCATCCTCTCGGCCAGGGCATTGTGAAGCGGGTCTCCCGTCTGGGTCATGCTGATTCTGATGCCTTGTGAAAGCAGCAGGTCCGTGTACTGCTTCGAGGCATACTGCACACCGCGGTCAGAGTGGTGTATCATGCCCTCCGTACTGATTCCGTAGGCACGGTAGGTCTCAAGAGCCATGTACATGGCTTTCAGCGGTCCCTCCGCATCCAGACTCCTGCTAAGGCAATATCCCACTATGTATCTGCTGTAGGCATCGGTCACCAGTGAGAGATAGGCAAAGCCTTCTCTGGTGTAGATATAGGTGATGTCCGCCACCACAAGCCGGCCATTGCCCGCAGGTGTGTACTTGGGAGAAGTGTTTACAAGATCCCTGTAAAGACGGTAACCGTGTCTGGAGTCCGTAGTACGCGGACGATACCTTGTCCGCCTGAGCATGAGCGAGTTGGAACGGAGCACATTGTAAAACCTGTCCCGTCCTATGGTAAACTTTTCCCTGAAGTATTCACGGCAGAGTGTGTAGAGTTCCCGGCAGCCCGCTTTGGGAAGACGTTCCTTCTGGCGGACGTACAGGCAGTACAATACAATGCTGGCAGAGAGTATGTCAGCCTCGTTTGAGGCATAGTCATGCTTGTAGTATCCCTGTGCTGATATGCCAAGCAATCTGCAAAGCGGACGCACGCGATAACGGCGTCCGCCTTGAGACAGGCCCCGGATTACTTGGCACCGGAGTTTTTTCTTACAGGAATGTTATAGGTCTTTTCCGCAAGGTCAATCATGCAGTCGTAGGCGTCACGGGCCATGTTGGACTGCTTCAACTCTACTTCCAGGGACTTGATTTTCCGCTCGAGCTCATGAATACGGTCATGAAGCTCCTGTTCCGTCTGACTTAGTTTCTTGCTCATAATGGGACTTGGTTTATCTTCAATCCCAAAGATACGAAGCCAGCGGCTAATTGTGGTACGTTTCAGACCTTTTTCACGTTCAAATTCACTGTGATTCTGAGAAGAACACATGTATTCTTCCAGATAAGACAGACATTCTGCTTTTGAATACTTTCGATTTTTACGCATGTTACTAAATAAATTGTGTCAACTTATTTAGTACACTACAGTTTATCTGAAATGTCCTTGCGTTTTAGTTCAAACGCAAAGGCGTTTTCTATTCAAATTTTAATCTGTTAAAAATCAACCATTTATAAAATCCGTAAATTTACATATTTCCCATCGTATTGACAACCTCCACCCGGCTTAGCGTATGGTTTACCCGCTCCACATGAATCTGGGTGGCAATGCGCTCACGCAGGGCTTCCACGTGACTGATGATGCCTACCTTCTTGCCTCCTATCTGGTGCAACTTCTCAAGTGCTTCCATCACCGTGTTCAGGTAATCGCTGTCCAGCGTACCGAAACCTTCGTCGATAAACAGCACATCCACCGAAAGACTTTTCCGGTTGAGCGAAGACAATCCCAATGCCAAGGCCAGTGACACCAGGAAGCTCTCTCCACCTGAAATGGTAGACGTGGGACGCTTCACCCCGCCCTGGTATTCATCGCGCAACAGAATGGTAAGTCCACCCGGCGGACACTCCATACGGTAACGGTCGGTCAGCCGGCTCAGGTAATGATTGGCACCGGCCAGCAGCTGGCGAAGCACGTAGCTCTGGGCAATGTTACGGAACTTCTTGCCGTCGGCACTGCCGAATAAGGCAGCCACTCCCGCCCAGTTGTCCACTTCCTTTTGCTTCACTTCAATCTGTTCCTTCACTTTCCGGATACGTTGCAGACACTCTTCGTGATGTGCCAGCATCTGTGCGATGGCTCCCAAACGAGCCAACTTCCCGGTCTGCTGTTCTTCCAGTCGGGAAATGGTTTCCTCTACGGCTGCCAGGGTCATCCCTTCGGTTTCCGACGGACGCTGTGCCTGATGCTGTGTCAGTTCCCGACCGACCCGTTCCATTTCTGCCCGCCGGCTCGTCAGGTCGTTGTCCAACTTCTGCAAAGTACGGCGTGCCATATTCACTTTTTCCACTTCCAGTCCGGCCAGTTTCCCCAAATACTCACGGGAAATCTCGGGATGACCGACAAGAAAAGCTTCCACTCCGGCGCTTTTTTCCTCCCTCAACTTTTGCGATGTCTTTATGGCATGGCAGACAGAAAGCACGGAAGTGTTCAGCGCGTTCCATTGTCCCGGAAGTCCTTCCGGACACGGCCCGTCGGGTATCGTCTCTGGCGTCGCCTGCCTCCAGTCCGGAAGTTCCGACAAGATGGACTGACGGACGGACTGCACATGCTCCACCTGAGAAGCCAGCGACTCAACCTTGTGCGAGAGTTGCTCTCTCCTCGTCTGCTGTTCCACATATCGATTGGTTTCTTTCTTCAAGGCGGTAATAAAGTTCTCCCGATCGGTCTTCCAAGCTTCTTGCCAAGGCGTAAAGACAATCAAGGTCTCTCCTTTCTCCACGCACTGAGAAACGGTTAGTGCCTCACGCGAAAGCGCCTCTTCCAGCATACGCAGTTCGGTTTCCAAACGGGACACGGCTTTATCGGCTTCCTCTACCTTCCGGTGCCATTGCTCGCAGGCAGTGGTCAGTTCCTCCCGTTCCTTCGTCAGACGGTTCAGGCGTTGCTGTCCTTCCTCGGCCTGTTTCCACAGCGCTTCCAGCCGGTCGCATACTTCCTGCTGCGCCGACAAGGCGTGCTCTACCTGAGATACTACCTCGTCCGCTTCTTTCACGGTGGCATAAAGCGGCATATCTGTCACGGCCTTTTCCGCCAGAGAATAAGCATCTTTTGCAATAGTCTCCTTCTTCGCCTCCATTTCTTCCAGCCGCATCAGGGAGCGAACCTCCGCTTCCGCCCGTGCCAGTGCGGTCAAGACTTCCTCCGCCCGTCGTGCCTTTTCTTCCAGCAACGCACGGACCGGTTCCAGCAATGACACAAAATGAGCTTCGCTCTTCAAGTCATTATCCACCTCCTTGCCGCAGACCGGACACACATCGCCTTTTGACAGACGTGCACGGGCTTCGCGTGCCCAGTCTTCACAAGACATCCGCTGCTTGTCGTACACCTGCTGCACTTCTTCCTTTTCCTTACGGCACACCTCAGACTGCGCTTTCAGTTGCGCTACCGTCTGTTGCTGTTTCCGGCAATCGTCCTGCAAGGTTTTCCGGTTCTTCTGCACATCCAGCCAGGCCTGTTCCTTTTCTGCACGGCCAGAAAGTGCCTCCCGCAACTTCTTCCATCCGTCCAGCTGAGCGTCTGCTTCCTGCTTCTTCTGCCGAAGTTCCTCCACTTGCAAATCCTCTAACTGCATGCGGCACGCTGCCACCTCCTGCTGTTTTTCTTCTGCTACCTTTCGGGCCTGTTCATACGATGCCGTAGCTCCCTGGCGGACTTCCAGCGTTTTCTGATGGATTGCGGCCTTGTGTGCCTTTTCTTTACGGTAATCTTCCGACTGCTGAAGCGCGCGCTGAATCTGGTCGGACAAAGCCGAAAGCGATTGCAACGATTCGTACACCGGCACCTTTTCCTGCACACTGGAAAGATACGTCTCGCACGCCGCCCACTGTTCCCGGCACTGCACCTGCATACGCTCCAGTTGACCCAGACCGACACTCAGCGAACGGTACTTTTCTTTCAGTTGTTCCAATTCTTCTTCCGACGTACGGATGCGCTGCTGCAAGGCCGCCTGTTCTGTCCACTGGAAGCGCACATCAGCCGTACGGTCCCAGTCATCCAGCAACGATTTGTTGCGCTTGTAATCTTCCGATTCCACCCGTTCCGTCAGTGACTGAAGCGCCTTTCCGGTCTCCTCCAGATCATGTGCCAACTTCTGCTCGTCGGTCAACCATTTCCGAAGGTCCTGCTCCTGCTTCAACTGTGTGCGGAGCGTGGCAGTCTCTTCTGTCACCTGACGCTGTTCCGTCTGGAGCGCAGCCAATTCCTCGTCAGTCAACAACACAATACCGCCCGTCTGCGCCTTCAGCTCCTGCAACTCCGCCTCCTTTTCAGTCTTCATCACGTAGATTTCCCGACTGATGCGCGAGTAGATTTCCGTGCCCGTCAGTTTCTCCAGGATATTTGATTTTTCCTCCTCCTTGCTTTTCAGGAACTTGGTAAACTCTCCCTGTGCCAGCAGCGTGGTCCGGCAGAACTGCTCAAAGGTGAGACCGATACGCCGCTCTATCTCCGTACGTGTTTCGGTCGACTTATTCGTGAGCGGAGTACCGTCCTGCAAAGAAAGTGTCCAGACCACTTTCTGGATTTTCCCTCCAGCCTTGTTGCGCGCCCTTGCCACGCTCCACACGGCCCGCAAGGCATCTCCTGCCGCATCCGCAAACCACAGCTCCACTTGTGCCGACACACTGTCGCGCCGCATCAGCATACGGGAATCGTCAATGCTTACTTCACCCGTGCCGGAAAAGCTGTCGTTCTCGTCCAAGTAGCGTTCATTGGCTGCCTGTTTCAAGCGGGGAGTGGTGTTATAGAGTGCCAGACACACTGCATCCAGCAGCGTCGACTTGCCGGCTCCCGTCGGCCCACAAATCAGGAAGATGGAATCCTCGCCCAGCGGTCCATGCTCAAAATCAATGCACGCCTTCTCGATGGAGGCTATATTTTCAATAATCAGTTTCTGTAATTTCATGTGCTATTCCTCCTCTTGACTTCGTACCCGTTTCACGGCTTCCTCCAGCATGTCAAGCATTTCCGGAGCGATGTTCCGCTGAAACTTGTCCTGATAATAGATAGCAGCTACCTGCGACGGAGAAAAAGTCTGCAAACGGTCTACATCCAGCTCTGTAATCTCCTTCTGCGTTTCCACTACTTCACGTTCCCACTTGTAACGGCAGAAACGGCACTGCTTGCCCCGGGTCAGTTCGTAGGCCCGCTCCATGCAATAGGCCGGAGGTACATCCTGAATACGGACGTGCAACTGCACATACATCTTTTCCTCATCGGGGATGGCCTGCAACACCTCCAATGCTTCTTCCAGCGGCACGGCCCGCGAAGGCAGTACTTTTAAGAGCCACGCATTCCGCACCGGCAAGGTACGTACTTCGGGCATAGCACCATGTGCAGCCAGTTCTACCAGACTGACGGAATGCCCGTAACTCTCGTCAAAGCTGACCGGAAGCGGGGAGCCGCAATAACGGGCCCGTCCGCCGGGCAAGGTTTGCGGAAAATGGATGTGTCCTAAGGCCAAGTAATCGTATCCCTCCCCCATCAGGCGAATGTCCGTGTATTCCATGCCGCCGCGTCCGTCGTCCTGTCCGGTAATGTCACTTCCCGTCAGGGCCAGGTGGGCCATCAGCACCACCGGAAGATTCCCCTGGTTTCGTTCCTCCACACGGTTCAGTAAAGTTTGGATAAAATGATGTTGCCGCTCTTCACGTGGGACTTCTTCATCGAGCGCCGGAAAGTTTTGCGGATACACATGAGGCAGGGCTATCACATAGCCTTTCAATTCGCCGCAACCGTTCTTCACTTCCACGATATGACGTTCCAGGTCTACCTGGCCGGCTTCATCCCTTCGGATAGAACCCACCACAGTGACTCCGGCATACTTCCACAGATTCCGGTTGATTTCCAGCTTGGAACTGCTGTCGTGATTACCTGCCGTGATAATAATCTGCATGGAAGGGCAGGTTTCATGAAATTCCACCAGCGCATCCGTGTACAACCGCTGGGCGGCTGCCGAAGGACTGCAATAATGAAACACGTCGCCCGACACGATCAACGCGTCGGGCTGTTCTGCGGCTACCCAGTGGCACAACTGCCGCAGAAAGTCTTGCTGTTCCTCGCTACGGTCGTATTCAAACAGTTGCTGCCCCAAGTGCCAGTCACTAGTATGTAATATTTTCATCCGTTTTACAAGGTTTTAGGAGGATAAAGGGTGTTCCACCAGGTCGGGTCATCTTGTAGCCATTTGGCAAACCAGGCAAAGATAGTGTTCTGCCACTGGATGCGTTTCTGATAGTCCTTGATGTGATGGTCTTGTCCGTCTACCACTACCAGTGCCGTTTCACGTCCTAACAGTCGCGACGCCAAAGGCCGCCCACTCGATCATCGCGATGTCGTTCGTGCCGTCACCGACGGCGACGGTCCCGCACGCGGGCAGGCCGAGGCGCTGGCGCAGCGACTCCAGGCCGCTCGCCTTGGTCACTCCGAGCGGCTCGATGTCCGCCCAGGACGTCCAGCCGACGAAGACCTCGTGGGTGCGCGACATATCCAGGGAGGCAAGGATCCGGTCAAACTCCTCGCGGTCCATGTCGGCGGCGCGCACGACGATCTTCGGCGTGGGCGTGGAGGCCAGCTCCTCCATCGACACGATGCGGTGATCGCTCCCCTCGATCTCGTTGTTTGGGAAGGGAGCGGAGAGCAGGATGTCGGGGTGCGGCATCGACGCGAACACCGAGCCGGGCACGGCCGAGGCGATCTCCTTCAGGATCGGGCCGGGCACGAAGGTGCGCTCCTCGACGATCTCGCACGCCCCGCCGCTCACGCGCACGAGGGTCGCGCCGTTATTACACAGCGCCCACCCGTCCGTGAACTCGAGGGCGCCGAGAACGGGAATCACGCCCTCGAGCGCGCGACCCGAGGCGATGAGCACCTGAGCGCCCGCGGCGGCGAGGCCGTGGATCCCCTCGAGGACGCGCGGGGTTGCCCCCGCCGGAGTCAGGATCGTGCCGTCAATGTCGAGCGCGACCAAGACCTGGCCCGCCGACGTCGGAAAGTCGGCAGGCAGGGCGGCCGAGGCCTCGTCGAGGAGAATCTCGAAGGGGCGAGCGACTTCCCCGGTGGAGGGGACCGTCAGGAAGCGCTCTTGGCTCATCGAGCGACCGGGCTCAGAACCTCGAGTCCACCCAGGTAGGGACGCAGGGCCTCGGGCACGTAGATCGAGCCGTCCGCCTGCTGGTGGTTCTCCAGGAAGGCGACGATCCAGCGGGTGGTGGCCAGAGTGCCGTTGAGGGTGGCGACCGCGGTCATGCCGTCCTCGCGACGCTCGCGAATGCCGAGGCGGCGCGCCTGGAACGTCGTGCAGTTCGAGGTCGACGTGACCTCCATGTAGCGCTCCTGAGTGGGCAGCCACGCCTCGCAGTCGAACTTGCGGGCGGCAGAAGTACCCAGGTCGCCGGCGGCCGTGTCGATGACGCGGTAGGGCAGCTCAACCTTGGCGAGCATCTCCTCTTCCCACGCGAGGAAACGCTGGTGCTCCTCGGCGGCGTCCTCGGGGCGGCAGTAGCTGAACATCTCAGCCTTGTTGAACTGGTGGACGCGGATGATGCCGCGCGTGTCCTTGCCCGCGGAGCCGGCCTCGCGGCGGTAGCAGGTGGACCAGCCCATGTATCGCTTGGGGCCGCCCGACAGGTCGAGGATCTCGTCGGCGTGGTAGCCGGCGAGGGCCACCTCGGACGTGCCCGTCAGGTACAGGTCGTCGGCGGGCAGGTAGTAGATCTCGTCGGAGTGCTCGTTGAGGAAGCCGGTGCCGCCCATGACCTGCGGGGTCACGAGGGTCGGGGTCATCATCGGCACGAAGCCGTTGGCCAGCGCCTGGTCCATGGCCATCGTCATGAGGGCCAGCTCGAGGCGGGCGCCGATGCCCTTGAGGTAGTAGAAGCGGGCGCCGGAGACCTTCGCGCCGCGCTTGGTGTCGATCGCGTCCAGGCCCTCGCCGAGTGCGAGGTGGTCCTGGGGCTCGAAGCCCTCGGCGGCGAAGTCGCGGGGGGCGGGTCCCTCGTGGCGCAGGACCACGAAGTCGTCCTCGCCACCGACGGGCACGCCGTCGACGACCAGGTTGGGCAGGAGGCGCGCGAGGCGGTCGGCCTCGGCGTCGGCGGCGTTGGCGACGGCCTCGGCGGCCTTGACCTGCTCGGCGAGTTCCTTGGCCTGGGCCAGGATCGACGGACGCTCCTCCTTGGAGGCGCGACCCACGGACTTGGAGACCTCTTTTTGGGTGGCTCGCAGCGTCTCGAAAGCCTGCAGGGCCTCGCGGCGGGCGGCGTCGGCCGCGATGATCTCATCGACGAGGCCGGGGTTGGCTCCGCGGGCACGCTGGGAGGCGCGGGCGGGTTCGGGGTTTTCACGCAGGGCACGCACATCAATCATGCCTCCCATCCTATGCCAGGTGGCCCCGTCGTGTCCGCCGCCGATGCTGAGCCTCAAATCAGAACTTCCGGTCAGGGTTATACACAAACTACATCCTTGAGGTCCTCAAAATCCCTGAAAGTTATCCACCTTTGGTGCATAACCGTGTGGACAACATGACG
>ENA-OQHN01000780-OQHN01000780.1-human-gut-metagenome-genome-assembly--contig:-NODE-780-length-10418-cov-2.026237_pt1 | contig 10418 bp, 16 predicted proteins | sample MGYA00242564_ERZ504721 | MGnify/ENA primary metagenome ERZ504721 (study PRJEB26092, sample SAMD00036212) | human gut metagenome | host: Homo sapiens | study: EMG produced TPA metagenomics assembly of...
GAATACGCGGCGGGTGACGCCCTCCCCCTGCTGGCGCGCCGCCGTGATCAGCACCGTCAACAGGGCATCATCCTCCACGGCTTCGGCGCGGGTGTGCAGCCGGGCCATTTCAAGCGTGACGGGTTCCGCTGCGGGCGGCGTGATCAGGCGTACAGTCATGGCTAGGCCGCCGCGCCGTGCTGGAAGAACTTCACGGCCTGCGCATCCGTCAGGACGCCGCCGAGCGCATGAAGGCGAGGAACCCCACCTGCCCCTTCTGGGCAAACGCGGAATCCGCAAAGCGGTACATGGTGATGCCCATGGCGTTCGCGGATGATGTACTTGGAGAAGTCACCGAACAGCACGGACTTGGCCGTCGCCGCCATTGCCGGGACGGACTGGTTGATGACATACCGATAGCCAAGGATGCTCGCGGGTTCCTTCACATCGATGCCGGGAAGCCACAGGGGGCGGCCTTGCCCGTCCTTCAGCTTCTTGATCGCCTTCAGGGTGGTGTCGGCAAACATGAAGGAGCACCGCCCCCCTTCGCGGTAGGCGGGATCAAGGCTGTGCTCCAGTTCCACCAGATCGTCGTAGGTCACGGAATCAACCTGCGCCTTGCGCCGGTGACGCCGAGCGTGGCGCCTGTCAGCACGCCGGAAGGCTGAGAACTGCCCGTTCCAACAGTAAAGTGCTTGTTCGTGATGCGCCCCAAGCGGGTGATCAGACGGTTGTTCACGAAGGCCTCAATGTCCGCGTTGGAGTCCTGAAGCAGTTCGATGGGCACCGCGACCGTCTTGGAACTATACTTGTGCACCCCGAGATTCACGACGCCGAACGAGGGATCGGCAGCGGCCGCCGCCGTGTTCTCTCCGAGGATTTCCCCTTCTTCGGCGGTGCCGTCGCTGGTGGGCATGGTCATGGGCACGCCGGTGGCCGTGCTGATCACGGTGGCCACGGAACGCATCCCGCCGAACGCCTTCAACGCCTCGATGATGGTGCCGGAGACTTCCGTGGGTACGGTATACCCGCCCTGCGCATCCGTCCCGGTGCTCATGGTGTTGCGGACGGCGGCCCAATCATCGGGCGTCAGGGCCTGCGGGCCGTTCCGCATCCACTTGTCATAGAGGGCGTGCGGCGTGTTTTCCCGTTCGCCGCGGGGTTCCCCCGTCAGACGGTCGGCTTCCATCGCCAGCGCCTTTTCATGGCGGGCAATGGCATCATCAAGGGCGGAAATCTCGGTTTCCAGCGCGTCAAACTGGTTGGCCGCTTCCTCCGGGATACTTTCGGGATGCCTGTCCAGAAGGTTCCGGTACTCGCGGGCCTTGGCCGTGCGCTTCTCGCGCAATTCCTGAATGCTGCTCATGCAAAAATCTCCTAGTGCCGGGTCACGGCAAGCAGGCGGGCGGTACGCTCGTACCGTTCGCGGTTCTGAGGGTTGATGGAAGCCGCCACAGCCGGAACAACCGGAGCGTTGGCGTAGACGGAAAGGTTCCAGTCGGCCTGTGCCTTCGGAGCGGCTTCGGCCACGCGGTCGGCAAACCCGCGCTCAACGGACTCTCCGGCGGAAAACCACGTTTCGGCCTTCATCCACCCGGCGATCTCCTCCGGCGTACAGCCCGTTTTCTTGGCGTAGGTGTCCACCAGCGAGGCGTCGAGCTTTTCCAGCATCTCCGCCGTGTGCAGGAGATCGTCGGCATTGCCCGCCGTGAACGTCCATGCCTTGTGGATCATGAAGAACCCGCCGGGCGCGATCTCCACCTCGTCACAGGCCACGGCCACGAAGGAAGCCGCGCTTGCCGCGTACCCGTCCACATGGGCGACAATCCGCGCCGGATGGTTCCGTATGGCCGCTTCAATGGCCCGTGCTGCGAACACCTCGCCGCCCGGGGAATTGATCCGCAGGTGGATGGTCGGCGCATCAAGAGTGTTCAATTCTTTGACGAACTTCTCGGCGGAGATGCCTCCCCAATAATCGTCGCTCACAATCACGTCGTACAGGTACAGGGTGGATTCCCCGGACTCCTCAGCTTTTGGGATGCCTGCCGCCGTCCTGTTCCGGGCGTTGTCGCGTAGGAGTTTCAACAGTCTGTCCATTTTCGTCCTTTTTCACCGGGTGTTGCAGTTCGTCGCCGCCATCGATGGGCGGCAGGCCCTCGGCGGCCGGATCTCGTTTGTGGTCATGAAGCCCGGCTCCTGCATGGAGCCTCGGGCGATACGGTAGAACTCGCCCCGCGTCTTGGTATCGCCACGGGTCAGCTCGGATTCGTCGAACTCGGCAAAGAAACCGTCCCGGAACAGCTTGGCCTCAAGCTCCTGTTCAATGGCGGTCAGGTGATCGTTCAGGGTGAAGGTCGTAAACCAGCGTGCCATCTGCTCGACGCCGCTCCCCCACGATGAGGTCTTTTCCGTCTCCCCGATCATGACCGGGGGAACGCCGAAGAAACGGCAAATGTCGATGACAGAGAACTGCCGGGATTCGATAAGCTGCGCGTCTTCCGCGGACATGCTCAACGTCTTGGCCTCGCCGCCTTCAGTGAGAAGCAATGGGCGGTGGTGGTTGGCCGTGCCCGTATACCGGGCGTCGAAAAACTCCCGCAGCTCGTCGGCTACTTTGGGATCGAGCTTCCCCGGATAGGTCAGGGCGATTTTCGACAGCATCCCGTTGCTGAAAAACCGGGCGCTGGACTCTTCCGCCGCCAGCCCGAGGCCGATCCCCTGCCCCGCCGCCGAAATGGTGGACAGGCCCCGCTTGCCGTCCCAGCCGACATTGGGGACGTGCAGCATGTCGTCCTGATCGTAGAGCCGCGCCTGCCCGTCCTCGAACGTCACCCGGTAGAACAGCCTGTTCCGCTCCACGCCGAGCCGCTGATCAAGCCCGAGTTCCCATGCCCAATAGACGACCACGTTGCGCGGGTTCAGGGGATACAGCCCCACGGGTTCACCGGAACGCGCCCGGATGATGTGGGCGTAGCCGTTCCCCTGAAGCACCTTGTGGGCAACAAAGGCTTTCCAGAACGTGGTGGCCGTCATGAAGCGGTTCGGCCGCAGGCGCAGCACGTCCGCCAGCGGGTGCCCGTGGGCAAGCTGGCGCTGTTCCGTGCCTTCCCGCAGGTAGACCTTCACCGGAGCCGCCGCCACCGCGCCGCCGAGCAGTCGGACGCAGGCGAACACCGCCGAGAAGCGCATGGCGGACTCGGGCGTCACAACCTGCCCGGAAGCCACCGGCGCGCCCATGCCGAACAGTTCGGAGAAGTCGGAAAAAGAGGCCCCGCCGGATACGCTGGCATTCTGAGGCCGCCCGGTGCGGCGTGCTGCAAGGGGATTCCTTCTCATGCCCGCCATTACAGACTCCCCCACAGGTCAACGAAACCTTGCGTGATGACGGCGCCGGATCCTTCTTCCGGCACGGCCTGCGCCCGACCAAGCGCCATGATCGCGGCCACCGCGCCGTCGATCTTGTATTCGTAGCGGTCCTTCCGGGGATAGATGTTGTCCTTGGCGTCCGTGAAACAGACCGTGTTGGACATGCACCACGTCAGGACGGGATTTCCGTCATGGCGAATCTTCCCGGCATCCACCAATGCGATCAGCGTCTTGAAGGGATCGGAGAAGTTTTTCCACCGTAGCGCCGAACTCCACCATCGTCAGGCCGGAATCCGCCAGATGCGTCACAAGCTGCGCCGCCTGGTACGGGTCATAGGGGCACTCCCGCACCTCAAAACGCTTGGCCTGCTCAAGGATATGTTCCTCAATGGCGTCGTAATCGACCATCCCGCCGGGGGTGAGCGTGAGCCAGCCCTCGTAATTCCATTTTTCGATAACTGTTGGCATTCTGGACGTTTTCAAGCGCGTCTTCGGGAAGGAAAAAGTCGGCAAACAGCGCATACGTCCCGCCGTCTTCCGGGAAGAGGTACACAACGGCGTTCAGGTCGCCCTTGCTGGCAAGGTCAAGGCCCATGAAACAGGGCTTCCCGGCGAACCGTCCCCGCGACAGGCCGGGATCGGCGCACTTCTCCCAGTTCGTCATGTTGAACGCGGCGGCCTTGGCGTTGCACCAGATATTCAGGTGTTTGGTCTTGAACGTATTCTGCTTGGACGGGTTCTGAATAGCTTTTAATTGTTGTGACAGCAGGTAGTCTTCCATGACGGAAACACCGAAAATTCGGGTTCGCCTTCCGCAACGCCTCGGGGCTCTTCCAGTCGTCTTCGGCGTCGACGGTGTAAACGATGGCAAACAGTTCCTCATCCTGAAGCGTGCGATCAAGAATCTTCCCGGCGCGGAGCCGCATGTCATAACAGGGGCCGCCAAGGTTGAAGCCCGCTGTGGTGATGACGATGATCAAAGGCTGGCGGCGTGCGCCCATCCCGGTGATCATGGTATCGTACAAACGCGAGTTCTTGTGCTCGTGGTATTCATCAACGATGGCGCAGTGCGGCGACGCACCATCACCGGGATCGCCAATAAGTGTCTCAAAACGGGAGGATGAACCGATGATGTTCATGTTCTCGGCGCGTACATCAACGCCGTAATGCTCCATGAACCCTTCGGCACGCAAAGCCATAAGTCGGGCCGGGCCGAACACCTCCCACGCCTGCTTTTCCTTGCTCGCACCGGAGTAGACTTCCGCCCCCGCTTCCCCGTCATCCACGAACATATAGAGGCCGACCGGGGCCACAAAGCAGGACTTCCCGTTCTTGCGCGGGATTTCCATATAGGCTTCCCGGAACCGGCGCAGCCCGTCCTTGGTACGCTTCCAGCCGAACAGCGTTGAAAGGATGAACTTCTGCCACGGCTCTAGTTTCAGGGTCATGCGCTTGCGCGCCCATTCGCCTTTGACGTGGGGCATCATCTCCTCAAACTTGATCACCCGCTCGGCGGCGGCGCGGTCAAAGAAATACGGAGCGCCGTCAACGCCGTCCCACCTTCCCAGATCGTCGAGCTGGCGCTTGCAGGCGAGGATCACCCACTGGCACGCCAAAATCCGCCCGGCAACAACATCGCGGGCGTACTGAAGCGCGGTTTCAACGTGGGGATATGTCGGTTCCTTTGCCATGGTGTTTCCTACAGGGCCGCGAAGCCCTTTTTCTCGCCCGTCTTTTTCTTTGCGCTGACGCGGGTGCGGCTGCTCGGGGACATGCCGAACTCGGTCAAATACTTGTGCATCAGTTCCAGCGACTTGTTGGCGATACCCACCAGAGGGTTCTGGATGATATTGCCGTTTGAGGTCGTTTCCGTGAGCTTCATGGTGCCGTCGATGTTGCGGAGTTGCTCTTCCGCCTCAACCCACCGTCCATAGGCTTGGCAGTAGGCCGCCAGTGCCGCCCGGTCGATGGTGGACAGAATGCCGAGTTCATACAGTTCGAGCGCCAGCCGTTCCCATTCCTCCCGCGCTTCCGGCGACAGGTGCGGCGGCGCGTCGGGGATTTCCGGGTCCGGGGTTGGCTCATCCGGGTTCATCCGGCATTTCTGCAGCGTCCCCCGAACCATTTTCAAATGCGTCGGCAACGGCTTACGTCCCGCCATATCCCGGTTGACCCCCTCCCCCCATTTTGCATAAACAAAATCCACCTGCCCTATGCGGTCTTCCGGTGGTAGCACCAAACATTTGATCCCCCCCGTCATCGTGTCACCGCACGCCCGCCGTTCTCCCGGACGGTCTTCCGGCTGTGGCAGGCATGGCAGAGGGGTTGCAGGTTCGCTCCGGTCATCCGTCCCGCCGTCTGCTCTGGCCACGATGTGGTCAACATCCGTCGCCGGCACGATGCGCCCGGCCTTGCGGCACTCCCGGCACAACGGTTCATCTATAAGGATCTGTGCCCGCAGCTTCCGCCACCGAGCCCCGTATCCTCGCCGGTATGCGCTCTCCCTCTGGCTGTCCTGTTCGGCCTTCCACTTCCTCGCCCGCGCTTCCGCCGCGTCCTTGTGCTTCGGGCAGTAGCCGGACGGATCACGGGTAAGCTCATGGCATCCGGCATGGCGGCACACCTTGAGCGGTCTAGGGGGCATCGTCTTCCCCGCCCACGGCCTCATCCACCCGCCGCTCCACCTTCCGCTTGCTGCGCAGAAGCACCCGCCGCAACAGGTCCGGCACGGGGATGCCGAGCCGCTGCATGTGGGCAATGACGGATACGGCGTCCGTGATGATCAGGTAGGCAATGAAAAGGTTCAGCAACGGCATGTCGAACCCGCCGAAAGACCGGGAAAGGCTGGCGTTGACCACGCCGACAATCAGCAAGTAAAGGCAGTAGGCCGGGAACTTGAGCGCCCCGTGCGCCAGCATCCGGCAACGGAAATGCCTGCGCCGCACGGCGTCCGCCAGCCCAAAGGCAAAGTCGGCCACCAGCATGGCCCCAAGCATCCACAGCAGATAGGCGTCCCCGCCGAACAGCGAGACGACGCCAGCGACGCACGAACCTATGACGGCCTTCTCAGGCCACAAGGCCAGCAGGCTTTGCGTGTAGTAGGCAAGCCCCTCCATCGGGGCGGGCGGCTGCATCATCATTCCTTCCCGGTTGCGGCCCGTATCGCCGCCTTGTCCGCATTGCACGCGCCGAGCGCGGCTTGCCAGTCAAACACATGCCCTACAAGGTTGAGGTTCGTATCCCCGGCCAGCACGGGCGCGGGCGTCGGTTCAGTCAGATACCCGGGAACCTCTTCCCGGATGACCAACGGAACCGCCGCAACTCCCCGCCTACCGGAACAGCCCGAGAACAGCGGGAGGCAGAGGAGTAGAACCCCAATCACCAGCCTCTTTGTCATTCCGCATTGCCTCCCGCAGTTTGCGCCGCTGTTCGTCCCTGTCCCGCGTGAGCGCCTTGATTGTGGCGTCCCGTTCCGCCGCCGCAGCTTCCGCCGTGGCCTTCGCCGCCGCCAGTTCCCTGACTGCGGATTCTCCGGCCTGCGCTGCGGCTTTCCATGTAGCGGCGTCCTGCCGGGCTTCCTGCGCCTCCGTCTGGGCCGTGTCGCGTTCCGTTCGTAAGGTGAGGACGTACACACCAAGCCCAATGACAAAGAGGCACAGCGCCCCGGCCAGCACCGCCCGCCGGTTCATTCCGCAATCCTCCACCGTGCCGCCAGCCGTTCGACCAGCGCCCGGCAATCAGAGGTACGGTTGAGCCAGCCGCGCAGGAATGCCGCGGACTTCGGCTTCTTCGCCACGAGTCCGCGGTACCACTGCTCACGTTCCAAGAGCATGAAGGACGCCAGTTCCCGCTGGTTGCAGGACGCCGCAGCCGCCAGCGTGTTCCGACCGACAATGCCGTCCACCCCAACGCGCAGGAGCCGTTGCAGCATCCTCGCCGCACGCGGAACACCCGCATTGACGGCGAAGTCATAGAAGCACACCGCGACCAGCGGGGGCATTTCCCCGGCACGCGGCCTGTCCCAGAAGTGACGCTTGAAGATGTCGCGGGCCGTATCCTTGGTGACGGCCAGCACATCGTCCCGATCAATATCCCCGTCGCCGTCAATGTCCCCTTCCCAGAGGTCAAGCTCCTTCAGGAACATGAGGCTGACGCCGTACATGGTGACGCCGCCCGGATCGTCCGGATGGTCAAAGTATCCTCCTCCCACTTGGTGACGTGGGTATGGGCGGCTTCAAAGACTTCCTGTTGGTTCGGCATAAAAAACGCTCCCGCATTGAAAGATGGCAGGAGCGTAGCACGGGCTTTTTGTGAGGCCGCTGGCACAAGCAGGCACAGGCAGGGAGAGGCAGGGAAAAAGGGGGGTTGACGACGTATTGGCATTGACAGAATATAAACTATAGATTATATTCACCTCATGAAATGGACAGTTGAATTCTTGAATGAAACGGTCATGGCCGAATTCGATGCCTTGCCTATGGATATGCAGGCCAGTCTTGCCCGTATTGCCGATATGATACGGGATAACGGGCTGGAAAAGACGGGTATGCCACATGTCCGTCATCTCCAAGGAAAACTATGGGAAATGAGAGGAAAGGGGCGTGACGGTATCGCAAGGAATATCTACGTTACCGTGACAGGACGTCGGATTGTCATTGTCCGGGCTTTCATTAAGGAAAACACAAGAAACACCACAGGATGAAATAAAAATAGCCCTCAAAAGGGCAAAGGAGGTCAAGTAATGGGCATAGAATTTTTTTGCACATCATGAAGCAAAAAAATGCGGGGACAATCCTGAATACAAGGCCGCCTATGATGCCCTTGAACAGGAATTTGCCATTGCCAACGCCCTTATCCAAGCCCGTAGCGAAGCGGGCATGACCCAAAAGGACGTTGCGGAAAAACTTGGGGTTTCACAGCCCGCCGTAGCCCGGATGGAATCCGGCAAGAACATTTCCATCAAGGCCATTGCCCGCTACGCCAAGGCCGTGGGCCGCCCCATCAATCTGTCCATCCTGCCCGTCTGAAATTGACTAAGAATCCCCCACACTGCCGGGGGATTCTTTGCTTCTGGCCTCCTGCCACAGATAGAGTCGGTTCAATTCCGCCCGGTATCGGGTGATCTCTCCCTTTTTCATCACGGTCAACGACTATCGGGGCATCCGCCGCAACCCATTTCCGCACCTGCTCACAACCGACGCCGAACGCCCGGCAGATTTCCGACATGCTCCGCAGCACCACGGGGACATAATTGACGGACACCGGAATCACAGGCCGCTCCCGTACTTTTGGCGGTTCATCCCCTGCTCATAAACCTTGATCCCTTCCTGCATCCCCCACCTGTACGCCGCCACGCCCACGGCAGCCCCGCACAAAAGACTATCCCGAAAATCATCCTTCTCGCCTCCTTTTCCCCGCCGACGCGCCGCCATTGGCGCATCAAATTGCAGCGACAGCGCCACCATACGCGACTGGCTTCTCAAAATCCATCATGCCGGAACACATACCGCGCCTTCCATGCTCTCGGCCATATCCAGCAAGAACTGCGGGACGGGCAGGCCCCGCGAACGCCGGATTTGGAAAAGCCCTTTCAAACCATCCCGCCACCGGGAATCCTCCTCGGCGGTCATGCGGGAAGTCCGGCGTGTGGGCGGCATGGCTTCAAGCCTTGCCCGTTCCGGCGTTCCGGGCGGGGGCAGAGGCCTCCCTTCCGGTATGGGCGGCGCGGCGGGCGTTCCTTCCCTTGCGCCCTGCCCCCCATGTCGGACGGTAGCGCACCTCCCGGCATCAGTACGGGCTCTGTCCTCGCCAGCCGCAGGCGGCAGGGAAAAAGCCCCGCACGCCTCAAAATCCTCCCACCGCCGCCCTTGTAACCAGTTTTCGGCGTACATGCGTATCCTGCCTTTCACCCTTGCGGCCAATTCTTCATGCTCCGCAGCCGCAGCACTGGCGGCGCGGATGATGACGGGCACCAACTCAGGGGCCTTGCGCGTAGCCGCAAGCCACATATCCGCCGCTTCCGCCTTCCCGCGCCGGTAGCCGTAGGCATCCCAGAACGCCTCGAAATCGGCAAGAGCCTGCCCGGAAAGCCGACGCCCTTTTGCCGAGACGTAAAAAGCCTGTCCTCCGTCAACGCCGCTCCGCGACGGGCGACGCGGGACAGAGGCAACGCCCTGAACCGCCGAAGCCTTGCCTTCCGGTTCCGGCACGGCTTCCCTTCCCCCTCCCGATGTGCCGGGCAAAGGTACGACTTCCCCCTCTCCCATCGCATCGGGGAAAGCGCCCTCACTCACAGCCGCATCGTCCGATGCGGAAGAGAGTTCTTTTCTTGCTTTCTTATATTCTTTGATCGTGTCGGGCGGTTGTAAAGCCGGTTGTTCAGACGGTTGTTCAGCAGATGAACAACCAGCTTTACAACCGAAGGCATCCGATGACTGATACCGCGCCCAGTTCGTCACCGTGATCAGCGTGTACCTGTTCCCAACACTGCGCCGGGTCAAGAATCCATCCTGCTCCAGATCATCAAGGATAGACAAAAGCGTTGTCCGGCTGAGCTGGCATTCCTCGGCCAGATACGCACCGGAAAAGGCGAACTGCCCGGCCTTCAGCTCGTCGCCGCGATAGTAGCAATCCTTCCAAGCCACCTTGAGCAAAATGGTCAACATGACCCCCGCGATGCAAGGCCCCCCGGCTCCACGCCCGGCTATCCTCGGCACATCGCCAACACTTGATAAGCCGCGATACATCTTACACCGCCTTTCCCTTGACTCTCTGCTGCAGAATCAGCATACTGAACTCCTACGCGATTGGGATGCACTGCATCCCGTATTTCATGGCCTCGCCGTCTGATCCACGGTGAGGTCTTTTTATTCCACCGGGACAGCCGCGGGCGTCATGCTCATGTGCTTCACCCTGTCCCGCACCTCTGCACGCTTCGCATTGTTGAACCGCTCCACAGTCCCCACGAGATACCCGGTGATCCGCCGGATGCGCTCGAACTTCACGCCCTCGCCCACCTTGCCGTTTACAACCGAAAAAGAGTCCCATTTATCTTTTTTCATTTTTATATCAAT
>ENA-OQHN01000781-OQHN01000781.1-human-gut-metagenome-genome-assembly--contig:-NODE-781-length-10398-cov-1.942459_pt1 | contig 10398 bp, 14 predicted proteins | sample MGYA00242564_ERZ504721 | MGnify/ENA primary metagenome ERZ504721 (study PRJEB26092, sample SAMD00036212) | human gut metagenome | host: Homo sapiens | study: EMG produced TPA metagenomics assembly of...
ATCCCAAGAACCAGCGTGCCGCCAAGGAATGAAAGGAAACTCCCCTCCAACACACCCACGGAACGACTCAACTGCGCGTTGATCGGCGACTGGAGCCCGAACAGCAGCCCCGCCGCAATCATCATGCCCAAATAAAAAATCTTTTCCATAGCCCGCGCCCCTACCCCCTCTTACTTCTGCAAACGGAACTCCCTCCTCCGCTCCCTTTCCCTCTCTCTAAAAAAACACCCCGCTCAGCGCCTTCCCTCAATCAACAGGGAATGCCGTGAACAGGGATTCAATAAACGTAAAAGTCTTGGGAAGAGGAGGGATGGGGGGTTGGGGGAAGGGAGGGGAAACCCTTCTCCAGAAAGGCTTCCCCTCCCTTCCCCCAATCTTCTCCCACCAGCTAAAACATCTGCTTCAGCAAATCCTCGCCGCGGGTGTTCACACCGGAAATGGCTTCCTCGGACGTACTGGAACCAGGCTCCGTGCCCGTATAGAAGGGGAGCCGCAACCCGCCGCTCTCCACGAGATGCCCGCTGGTCTGGTCCACGTTCGCAAAGGAAATCCCGTCCGGCACCTCGAAGTCATCCGGCGGATACGCCTGAAACGCCGATTTCGCGTACTCGACGAAGATCGGCAGAGCCATGCTGCCCCCCGTGCCGCTACGGCCCATCGTCCGGGGCTGGTCGTACCCGACGTACATGCCCGTCACGAGATGCGGCGTAAAGCCGATGAACCACGCGTCCTTCCAGTCGTTGCTGGTCCCGGTCTTGCCCGCGACGGGCCGTCCGAGCACTTTGGCTTTCGTCGCCGTGCCCGCGTTCACCACTTCCTTGAGCAGGTACGGACATCACATAAGCGTTCTGCGGGGAAATGGCATCACGCAAATCGGGCTGAGACTCATAAAGTGGTTTCGTTCCAGAAGTTCTTGACCGAGAGGATGAACCGCGCCTTGCTGACCATGCCGCCGTTGGCGAAGGCGGTGTAGGCCTGCGTCATGTTCAGCGGCGTAACCGCGACCGCACCGAGGCTGACCGACAGCACTTCGGGGAAATGCGGCTCCAGCTCCAGATCCTTGGCCCGCTCAATGACTTTCTGGACCCCCATCTGCTGCACCACGCGGATAGTGCACAGGTTGCGGGACAGGGCCAGCGCCGTGCGCAGCAGGAGCGGCCCCTTGAAGTTTTTCTCGTAGTTGCTCGGACGCCACACGTCGCCGCTCTCAAGGAACTGCACCACGGGCGCGTCGAGGATGACGGAGGCCGCCGTAAAGCCGTTGTCCAGCGCGGCGGAGTAGACGATGGGCTTGAAGGGACGACCCCCGGGCTGCCGGAACGCCTGCGTCGCGCGGTTGAACTGGCTTTCCTGAAAATCTGTAGCCGCCGACCATCGCCACCACGTCACCCGTCTCAGGCTCAATGGAAATTGAGCGCGCCCTGCAATTCCGGGACGCACTGGAGCGACAGGCGGATAGGCTTGTTCAGTTCGGCCTCATCCGGATTGTACGGGTTTCTTGGGGTCGCTGACGGCGGCCACCCAACGACATCACCGGATTCAAGGAACTTCTGCTTGCTGCGGAGCGTCTTCTTCGCCCAGCTCAGCTGCGCGTTGTCGATGAACCCGCTGTACTTCCCGAGACGTATATCCACGCCTTTGTCCGTGATCCGGGTAACGATGCCTTTAACCCGTTCGCCGTTCGCCAGCATGTCGGGGGAGAAATGCGATTTTTCGATGCGCTCTTTCAAGTCCGCCACCGGGATCTTTTCCACCGGTCCCTGCCAGCCCTGACGACGGGTAAAGTCTTCCAGCCCGGAACGCAACGCCTCGTCCGCCGCCATCTGCGCGGGAGGGCTCATAGCCGTCTGCACGGTAAAGCCCATCTGATAGACGGCATCCTCGCCGTAAACGGGCAACTCGATGCCGAGCCTTTTGGCGTTTTCCTCGCTGAACAGATCAATAAGCTGACGCCGCACCTCTTCCAGATACCACGCCCCCTGACGGCCCATGCCGTCCGCCATTTGCTTGAACACCAGCGGCTGCTTGAGCGCGGCGTCGTACTCGGCTTCCGTGATCCAGTTAAGCTCGCGCAGACGGCGCAGCACGTAGTGCTGGCGACCGATGGCGGCGCTCGGGTCACGGTAGGGGTTGTACTGGGAGGGAGCCTTGGGCAGGCCCGCGATGATGGCGCATTCGGCCAGCGTGAGATCTTTGGCGTTCTTCCCGAAGTACGTCCGAGCCGCAGCCTCCACGCCGTACGCGTTGGCCCCGAGGAAGGTCTGATTCAGATAGATTGTCAGGATTTCATCTTTGGAAAGGTAATGCTCCAGACGGTACGCGAGGATGGCTTCCTTGATCTTGCGCTCGTAGCTGCGTTCAGGCGTCAGGAGCAGGCGCTTGATCACCTGCTGCGTGATGGTGCTGCCGCCCTGCCGCTTCGTGCCGGACTGGAGGTTGATAAGGAAGGCGCGGAAAATGGCGACCGGGTTCACGCCCTCGTGTTCATAGAATTCAGCGTCCTCAGCGGCCAGAAAAGCCTTGGGGAGCATCTTGGGCATCTGATCGAGCGAAATGAGGAAACGGTTTTCCCGATAAAAAGAACCGATGACGCTCCCGTCACGCGCCAGAACGGTGGTGGTGAGTGCGGGACGGTAATCGGCGATACGGGTAAACCCCGGCAAATCCCGGACAGCCCAAAAATAGACGCCAACCACGGCTGCGAGGCCGAGGGCCACGAGCACACCGATGATGGTTCCAAAAAGAAAAAACACTCTCTTCATGAGCAAGGCGATACCCTGTTTCCGCCCCTGCGTAAAGAGCGTGACGCACAATCAAAAAACGAAAACGGAAAACGATCCCGCCCATTGCCCGCGCCAATCCTAGAAATCCACTAGGGAAACGCTCGGCGGGAGGCTCGACTTTCCGACGTTCCTGCTCTAAAGTCATCTGTTCTTACCAAGCCTCTTCATCATCCGGGGAGCCCCGGAGACGCCCCCGGTCCGCCGGAGGCCCAAGGAGTCATCATGACGTGTCGTTTGCTGTCGCTGTCGTCAGAAGCCATGTGGCCGGAACTGCTGCGGCTTCTGGAAAACCGCGACAACCCCGATCAGACCGTGGAAACGGACGTGCGTGCCATGCTGGACGCGGTCCGCAAGGGCGGCGACAGCGCCGTCCTCGAGTATGTCCGGCGGTTCGACTGTCCGGACATGCGGCCTCCCCTGCGCGTGCCCGCCGAGGAGCTGGAGCAGGCCGCTCGCGACATTCCCGCCGAAAGCCTCGACTGCATCAAACAGGCGGCGGACAATATCCGCGCCTTCCATGAAGCCCAGAAAGATCGCTCATGGTTCCTCACCCGCGACGACGGCACGATCCTCGGCCAGAAGATCGAGGCCGTGGACCGGGCCGGGCTCTATGTCCCCGGCGGACGCGGCGGCAACACGCCGCTCATCTCGAGCCTGCTCATGACAGCCATCCCCGCGCAGGCCGCGGCGTCCGCGAAATCGCCGTGGTCACGCCGCCCCGCGCCGACGGCACCCTCAATCCGCATATCCTCGCCGCCGCGCATCTGCTCGGCGTGCATGAAATCTACCGCATGCGGGGGGGGCGTGGGCCATCGCCGCGCTCGCCTACGGCACCGAAACCGTCGCGCCCGTGGACGTCATCGCCGGGCCGGGCAACATCTGGGTGACCACCGCCAAACGGCTCGTGCAGGGCCGGGTGGGCATCGACATGATCGCCGGTCCGAGCGAAGTCCTCGTCCTCGCCGACGATTCCGCCAACCCCGAATGGCTCGCCGCCGACATGCTCTCGCAGGCCGAACACGACGCTCTGGCCTCCGCCATCTGCATCACGGACAACGAGGCGCTGGCCCATGCCGTCATCGCGGAACTGGAACGCCAGTCAGCCACCCTGCCCCGTGCCGACATCGTGCGCAAATCGCTGGCAGACTGGAGTGCCGTGGTCCTCGTGCCGGACATGGACGCCGCCATCGCCCTCGCCAACCGCGTGGCCCCGGAGCACCTTGAAGTGCTGATGCGCGAGCCGTGGTCCGTGCTGCCCCGTATCCGTCATGCGGGCGCGGTCTTCCTCGGCCCCTACGCGCCGGAGCCCCTCGGCGACTACTTCGCCGGGCCCAACCACGTGCTGCCCACGCTCGGCACGGCCCGCTTCTCCTCGGCCCTTCCGTACAGACCTTCTGCAAACGCACCAGCATCATCGCCGCCAGCCCCGCCTTCGCCGCCGCCAATGCGGAGCCGTGGCCCGGCTCGCCCGCATGGAACAGCTCGAAGCCCATGCCCGCTCGATGGAATGCCGGAAGCAATAATTTCGTCAACGTTCAACCCACGCCAACGCTCAAAGGACGTCACATGAAAGTCACGACCAAAACCGACATCAAGGAATTCCCCTTGCTCAACCGGGGTAAAGTCCGCGATATTTACGATATCGACGACTCCACCCTGCTCATCGTCACCACGGACCGCATGTCCGCCTTTGACGTCATCATGAACGAGCCGGTCCCGTACAAAGGCGTCATCCTCAACCAGATCACCCTGTTCTGGATGAAAAAGTTCGCCCACCTCGTCAAGAACCACCTCATCGAAAGCGACGTGGACAAGTTCCCCGCCGCGCTGGCCCCCTACCGCGAAGAACTGGAAGGCCGTTCGGTCCTCGTGAAAAAGGCCAAGCCCCTGCCGGTGGAATGCATCGTGCGCGGCTACATCACCGGCTCCGGCTGGAAGGACTACAAGGCCACCGGTTCCGTCTGCGGCTACAAGCTGCCCGAAGGCCTGCTGGAGTCCGCCCGTCTCGAACAGCCGCTGTTCACCCCGTCCACCAAGGCGGAACTCGGCGAGCACGACGAGAACATTTCCACGGCCCGGGCCGCGGAAATCCTCGGCAAAGACATCGCGGATCAGATCGAGAGCATCGCCCTGGCCCTCTTCAAGGAAGGCCGCGCGTGGGCTGAAAGCCGCGGCATCATCATTGCCGACACCAAGTTCGAATTCGGCATGGTCGACGGCGAGCTGATCCTCATCGACGAAGTGCTGACGCCCGACTCCTCCCGCTTCTGGCCCGCCGAGGGCTATAAGGCGGGCCAGAGCCAGCCGAGCTTCGACAAGCAGTACCTCCGCGACTGGCTGTCCGGACAGCCGTGGGACAAGACCCCGCCGCCGCCCGCCCTGCCCAAGGAGGTGGTCGAAGCCACCCAGAACAAATATCTCGAAGCCTACCGCATTCTGACCGGCTCCGAGCTTGCTCTCTAATATAAAATGAGGGAAAAGCGGAGGAGGAACTCTTTATCTCAAAGAGCCTCCTCCGAGCTTGCCCGTATGCCCGCACTCCGCCCGCACCACTCGGCAGGCGGAAAACCGGGCGACGGAAACGCTTGCCGGACGCGTATGGCTGATGCCATCAAGCCCGTTCGCGGGAATTTCCGCACCACTCATTACCGGCCTCTGCAGCCTGGAAACCGCCTTTCCGCCGACGGCGGAAGGGAGATTCACGGATCATTCCGGTTTGCCTGTCACTGGGGGAGCTTTTCCCCGGCCGCCGGAGGCCCCTTTTCCACTCAGTACCAACTACGAGGAAATCATGCTGTTGAAAGACAAAAAGTGCCTCATCTTCGGGGTAGCCAACAACAGAAGCATCGCGTACGGAATCGCTTCCTGCTTTAAGGAACATGGAGCCCGGCTGGCGTTCAGCTATGCCGGTGAAGCCATCCACAAGCGCGTGGAACCCATCTCCGAGGAGCTCGGCGGTGAGTTTATCTTCCCCTGCGACGTGACCAGCGACGAGGACATCGCCGCCGCCGCCGCGCTCGTGAAAGAAAAATGGGGCGGCGTGGACGTGCTCGTCCATTCCGTCGCCTTCGCCAACCGTGAAGACCTGACCAAGCGCTTCATCGAAACCTCCCGCGACGGTTTCGCCACGGCCCTGAACGTCTCGGCCTATTCCCTGACCGCGCTCTGCCATGCCTTCGAGCCCATGCTGAACCCCGGCGCGTCCGTGCTCACCATGACCTACTACGGCGCTCAGAAGATCATCACCAACTACAACGTGATGGGCGTCGCCAAGGCGGCCCTTGAGGCTTCGGTCCGCTACCTTTCCGTCGATCTCGGCGCGAAGGACGTTCGCATCAACGCCATCAGCGCCGGCCCCATCAAGACGCTGGCTTCCTCTGGCATTTCCGACTTCAAGCAGATCTTCAATCACATTGAAGAACACGCCCCCCTCCGCCGCAACGTGACCACCGAAGACGTGGGCAAGGCCGCCGTCTTCCTCGCCTCCGATCTCGGCTCCGCCGTGACCGGCGAAATCATGTTCGTGGACTGCGGCTACAACAACCTGGGCATCTAACGTGTCCGTCCTGCTGACGCTCGCCTTTCTCGTCGCCGTCGTCTGGCTGCTGGCCAAGGCGGAGGAAAAAGGCGTGCTGCATACCGGCGGGTGTCCCTGCTACCATCAAGGGCGCCGCCAAAAGCGCTCTTAACCGCAGGCGTCCCCACGCAATCAAGGGACGGGCTCCTCACGAAAAAAGGCGGCGTTCTTCGGAACGCCGCCTTTTTGTCGTCAAATGCTATGGGGAGCTAGTGGGTACCGCAGCTGCCGGAGGAACAACTTCCGCCACAACTGCTCCCGCCCGTATTGGCAAGGGGAATTTCGGGTTCGACGGAAAAGCCCATGTACGTCAGGTCGATGCTCACGCCGCCCACGGTTTCAAGAAGATCGCCGGCGATGCAAAAGGTAAATCCGTCCTGCTCAAAAACCTTGTCTTCGGGAGTAGGCTCATCCAGAGCCAGAGCGAGGCGCGGGCCGCGTCAGCCGCCAGCGGCGAGATACACGCGGATAGGCGTTTTTTCCTTGTCGGCAAAATACGCTTCCAGCTCGTGGGAAGCCGTTTCGCTAATCGTAAACATGATTGTTTCCTCCGGAATAAATGATGAAGAGGGGAAACGGACAAATGCGGGAAAGCGCCATATCCGTCTTCTTCAGAAGGTAGTGTACAAAAGCCAAATGGCAAGGGAACCTTTCGTTAGGGCTTTTCTCACGGAATCGCTTTTTGCGCAACGGGAACCCCGCCGGATGGTTCGCTTTGAGCATATCGGTACGGGAGGGCCTTTCGGGGCTGTCCCGCAGCCTCAACCTTAATGGCAACCGCCGGAACTGCCGCAGCCGCCGCAGCAGGACGAGCAGCCGCCGCCGTTGCCGCCGCTCGGCAGGGGGATTTCGGATTCGACCACAAACCCCATATGGGTCATGCCGACGGTCACCGCGCCGACCTTCTCGGCCAGTTCCTTATTGATGCAGAGCGTCAGGCCGTTGTCCTCGGACGTTTCGTCGTCCTCGCCGGGTTCGTCGAGGGCGAGGGCCAAGCGGGGCCCGCTGCAGCCGCCGGGAGCAAGGTACACCCGGATGGGGGTCTTTTCCTTGCCTTCAAAATACGCTTCAAGCTCTTTGCGAGCCTCTTCGGTAAGAGAGATCATCAGGTCCTCCAACGCAGCCTCATCCGTCGCTTTCGGTCTTTCGATAAAGACTTCTGCGGCTGCTTTCGGGATTTGTTAAGATTGGCGGTTCCGGCTTAACGCCCTTTGGGCGGGAAGGCCGTTCTCCCGGACACGCGGGCTGTTACAGGCCCTCGCTGCGACGGCCTGAGTGGGGATAACATAGTTGCCGGGCGGTCCTTGTCAAGCCTCCTTTGCCCGCCGGAGCCGCCCATGGGGCCGTCCCCGTGTATTTCATGGACAAATCCGATCTTTTCACTCTACAGGGAATAGTATATCCTGACGATCTCAAGGCGCGCGGGAGCCCGTCCCCTCGCGGCACACGTGCCCGGACCTCAAGAGGAGTTGCCCCATGAAAACCACCGTCCTTCTTCATGCCGACGAGATCGCCCGCGTTCTCGACCGTCTCGCCTGCCAGATCATGGAACGTCACGGAGACTGTGAACAGACCGTACTGCTGGGCATCCAGCGGCGCGGGGTCGACCTCGCCGTCCGTCTCGGCAAGGTGCTGGAAGACAAGCTCGGACGAAAGCTGCCCTTCGGCACGCTGGACATCAACCTGTACCGGGACGACTGGACCACGATGCACGCCCGCCCCACCATCGGCGAGTCCAACATCACCACACCTCTCGACAATAAAAACGTCATCCTCGTCGACGACGTGCTGTTCACCGGGCGCACGATCCGCGCCGCGCTGGAAGCCATCCTCGACTATGGCCGCCCCAAGACGGTGGAACTCCTTGTCCTCGTGGATCGCGGCCACCGCGAACTGCCCATCCACGGCGACTACGTGGGCCGCAAAAATCAACACGGCCCGCTCTGAAAAGGTCAATGTCCTTATGGAAGAACGCGACGGCAGGGACGAAGTCGTCCTCGAAAGCGCCGACGCTTAACGATACCCGCCCCGGCGGGCAAGTTTGGAGCCTTCATGTCCCTGTCCCAGCCTCTGCCTGAACGCCTGCGCCCCTCCGAACTGGCTCTTTTCGTCGGACAGAGCCACCTCGCCGAGCGCCTGACCACGCTCTTGGAGGGCCCGCGCCTTCCGAGCCTGCTCCTGTTCGGCCCTCCGGGCTGCGGCAAATCCACGCTGGCCCTCCTGCTCGCACGCGCCCGGGGCGGCACGTCCTGCGCCTGAGCGCTCCCGAGGCGGGTTTGCAGCAGCTCCGGCGCCAGCTACGCGTCGATATCCTTGTGCTCGACGAGCTGCACCGCTTCTCAAAGGCGCAGCAGGACTTCTTCCTCCCGTTGCTGGAGTCCGGCGATCTCACCATGATCGCCACGACCACGGAAAACCCCTCTTTCAGCGTGACCCGCCAGCTGCTTTCGCGGCTGCACGTCCTGCGGCTGCGCCAGCTCGGGCGGCCCGAACTGCTCGAACTCGGCAAGCGCGGCGCGGCGGCCCTTTCCGTCACCCTGAACGACGAGATCCTTGATTTCCTTTCGACGGCGGCCCACGGCGACGCCCGGACCATGCTCAATCTGGTGGAGTACGCCTCGTCCCTGCCGGAAGAGAAACGCAACCTGCCCCACGTCAAGGCCACCCTGCCCGAGATCATGGCCCGCCACGACAAGGATGGGGACAGCCATTACGAATACGCCTCAGCGCTCATCAAATCGATCCGCGGCAGCGATCCCGACGCGGCCCTGTATTATCTGGCTTGCCTGCTGGAAGGCGGCGAGGACCCGCGCTTCATCTGCCGCCGTCTCATCCTTTCCGCCTCGGAGGATGTGGGCCTGGCCGACCCCAATGCCCTGCCCCTGGCCGTTTCCTGCCAGCAGGCCGTGGAATTCGTGGGCATGCCCGAAGGTTTCATCCCTCTGGCCGAAACGGTGGTCTATCTGGCCCTGGCCCGCAAGAGCAACAGCAGCTATGCCGCCTATCTGACCGCCGCCCGCGAGGTCAAATACAACGGAGCGCGGCCCGTGCCCCTGCACCTGCGCAATGCCAGCACGCAGTTGCAAAAGGAATGGGGCTACGGCAAGGAATACAAATACCCCCACAATTACCCCGACGGCTGGGTGGAGCAGGACTACCTGCCCGCCGAGCTCGTGGGACGACGCTTTTACCAGCCCCGCGACATGGGCGACGAAGCCCGCCTGAGCCAGTGGTGGCGCAAGATCCATAAAATCAGAAAAACGGAAGAATCCTGATGCAGCAGTATCAAGAAGGGGTCGTAGAGGCCCCGTTCGGCGATCTTTCCACCTATGTCAGCACGGCCCCGCAACTGGGCGCTCCCGCCCGTTTCCCGGCCCTGAAATTCTACAGCAGCCTGCTGGCGGGCCCCGTGCTCTGGCTGTGCCGCAAGCCGCCAAGGTCTGTGTGACGACAGCGCCTGGGTCCACGCCAGCCTGCGTGTGACGGAGCTCATCGAGCGCGTGGGCTGCCCGGTGAGCATCGAAGGCATGGAGAACATCTCCGCCACGCGCGGCCCCTGCGTCTTCGTGGCCAACCACATGAGTACGCTGGAGACCTTCATGCTGCCCGGCATCATCCGGCCCCATCGTGCCGTGACCTTCGTGGTGAAGAAGAGCCTGGTCAGCCTGCCCGTCTTCGGGGCCGTCATGCGTTCCCGCGATCCCATCGTGGTGGGCCGCACCAATCCCCGCGAAGACCTGACCGCCGTGCTGGAAGGCGGCGTGGCACGCCTGAGGAAGGCATCTCCATCATCGTCTTCCCCCAGAGCACCCGCACCCCGGGATTTCGATCCCCAGCATTTCAACACCATCGGGGTCAAGCTGGCCCGCAAGGCCGGGTGTGCCCGTGGTGCCGCTGGCCCTCAAGACCGATGCCTGGGGCACGGGGAAAAGCTCAAGGAACTGGGCCCCATCAAGAGCGGCCTGCCGGTACGGTACAAGTTTGCCGCGCCCATGGACATCCACGGCAATGGCCGCGAGGAGCAGGCCTTCATCTGCG